>Ga0315281_10011067_pt1 | contig 12376 bp, 10 predicted proteins | sample YL17G07_0_MG_FD_204540 | JGI IMG/M metagenome (GOLD analysis project Ga0315281, IMG submission 204540) | Sediment microbial communities from Yellowstone Lake, YNP, Wyoming, USA - YL17G07_0 | ecosystem: Environmental > Aquatic > Freshwater > Lake > Sediment | place: USA: Wyoming | collected... | reverse complement strand
TGTGTGCCTGGTGCTCAACTGGTGGTTCTACCTGCGCCGAGGCTCTGAGATCAAAAACCCATGACGCGTTGGCTTGATCCCGATCAAGTGTCCGTGCGGAATGTTAGTTTAGGATTGGCCGCAATATTAGCGTGAGCGCGGTCGTGCGCTGCGCCTGGTAACCGGCCGAAGAAAGAAAAAGGATCTAGCGATGAGTCATTTTCTCGATCGCCTCAGCTTCTTTAAACGGAACGTCGAGACGTTCTCCGGCGGCCACGGTGTCGCCACCCACGAGGACCGGCGCTGGGAGGACGGCTACCGCAAGCGTTGGCAGCACGACAAGATCGTGCGCTCGACCCATGGCGCCAATTGCACCGGCTCGTGTTCGTGGAAGATCTACGTCAAGGGCGGCATCGTCACCTGGGAGACACAGCAGACCGACTATCCGCGCACGCGGCCCGATCTACCGAACCACGAGCCGCGCGGCTGTTCGCGCGGCGCCAGCTACTCCTGGTATCTCTATTCCGGCAACCGGGTGAAATATCCGCTGGTGCGCTCGCGGCTGCTCAAGCTGTGGCGCGAGGCGAGGGCGGTGCGCACGCCGGTCGGCGCCTGGGGATCGATTGTCGAGGATCCGAAAAAACGCGCGGCCTATACCAGCAAGCGCGGCCTGGGCGGTTTTGTGCGCGCTACCTGGGATGAAGTGACCGAGATCATCGCCGCCGCCAATGCCTATACCGTCAAAACCCACGGCCCCGACCGGGTCATCGGTTTTTCGCCGATTCCGGCGATGTCGATGGTCTCTTACGCCGCCGGCTCGCGCTATCTGTCGCTGCTCGGCGGAGTCTGCATGTCGTTCTACGACTGGTATTGCGACCTGCCGCCATCGAGCCCGCAGACCTGGGGCGAGCAGACCGACGTTCCCGAGAGCGCCGACTGGTATAATTCCAGCTTCCTGATCCTGTGGGGATCGAACGTCCCGCAGACTCGCACGCCCGACGCCCATTTCTATACCGAGGCGCGCTACCGCGGCGCCAAGAGCGTCGTCATTTGCCCGGACTATTCGGAAGCCTCGAAATTCTCCGATCTGTGGATATCGGTCAAACAAGGCACCGACGCCGCGCTCGCCATGGCGATGGGTCATGTGATCCTGCGCGAGTTTTATTTTGACCGGCAGGCCAAATATTTCGAGGACTATGTCCGGCAATACACCGACATGCCGATGCTGGTGCGGCTGGTGAAACAAGGCGACAAGCTCGTCCCTGACCGGCTGTTACGAGCTTCGGACTTTGCGGACAATCTTGGTGAGAGCAACAATCCGGAATGGAAGACGGTCGCCTATGACGGAGCCACCAAGAGCGTGGTGGTGCCGCGCGGCTCGGTCGGCTTCCGCTGGGGCGAAAAGGGCAAGTGGAATCTGGAACAGAAGGAAACCGCCGGCCGCGAAACCAGCCTGCAACTGAGCTTCGCCAACGACAAGGATGAGCTCGCCGATGTCGGCTTCCCTTATTTCGGCAATCGCGAGCACGACCATTTCGCCGGCACCGATCATCCGAGCGTGCTGGTGCGCAAGGTTCCGGCCAAGCGCGTCGCCTTGAAGGATGGCGATGTGCTGGTCGCTTCGGTGTTCGACCTGTTCGTCGCCAATTACGGCATCGACCGCGGCTTCGGCGGCGCGCATGTCGCCAAGTCGTATGACGACAACGTTCCCTATACGCCGGCCTGGGCGGAAAAGATTACCGGCGTGCCGCGCGACCAGATCATCACGGTGGCGCGCGAATTCGCGCTCAATGCCGAAAAGACCAACGGCCGCTCGATGGTGATCATCGGCGCCGCGATGAACCATTGGTACCACTCCGATATGAACTACCGCGGCGTCATCAATATGCTGGTGATGTGCGGCTGCGTCGGCCAGTCGGGCGGCGGCTGGGCGCACTATGTCGGGCAGGAGAAGCTGCGGCCGCAATCGGGCTGGCTACCGCTCGCCTTCGCGCTCGATTGGTCGCGGCCGCCGCGCCAGCAGAACTCGACGTCGTTCTTCTACGCCCACACCGATCAATGGCGCTACGAAACCCTCGGCATCGACGAAATCATATCGCCGACGGCGCCGGCGGGGCCGTGGGATGGCGCCATGATCGACTACAACGTGCGCGCGGAGCGTATGGGCTGGTTGCCGTCGGCGCCGCAGCTGAAACAAAATCCGCTCGCCATCGCCAAGCAGGCGCAGGCCGCCGGCCTCGAGCCGAAAGACTATGTCGCCAAGGCGCTCAAATCCGGCGAGTTGCAGCTGTCCTGCGAAGACCCGGATCATCCCGCCAACTGGCCGCGTAACATGTTTGTGTGGCGCTCAAACCTGCTCGGCTCGTCCGGCAAGGGCCACGAATATTTCCTCAAACATCTGCTCGGCGCCAACCATGGCGTGCAGGGCAAGGATCTCGGCGAGACCGGCCGCAAGAAACCTAAAGAAGTCACCTGGCACGACGAGGCGCCACAGGGAAAACTCGATCTTCTGGTCACGCTCGACTTCCGCATGTCGACGACCTGCGTCTATTCCGACATCGTGCTGCCGACCGCGACCTGGTACGAGAAGAACGATCTCAACACCTCTGACATGCATCCATTCATTCATCCGCTGACCGCGGCGGTCGATCCGTTGTGGGAGTGCAAGAGCGATTGGGAAATCTATAAGGCGATCGCCAAGGCGTTTTCGCGCATCGCGCCGGAAGTGCTCGGCGTCGAGAAGGACGTGGTGCTCACCCCGATCATGCACGACACCCCGGCCGAGATCGCCCAGGCGATCGACGTCAAGGACTGGAAGAAAGGCGAGGTCGAGCCGATCCCCGGCAAGACCATGCCGGCAGTCACTGTGGTCGAACGCGATTATCCCAATCTATACAAGCGTTTCACCGCGCTTGGCCCGCTGATGGCTAAGCTCGGCAATGGCGGCAAGGGGATGAGCTGGAACACCGAGCATGAGGTCGATTTTCTCAAACGCCTCAACGGCGTCGTCACCGAGGAGGGGCCGGCCAAGGGTCTGGCGAAAATCAATTCCGACATCGACGCCACCGAGGTGATCCTGTCGCTGGCGCCGGAGACCAATGGCGAGGTCGCGGTCAAGGCGTGGGAATCGCTTTCGAAGGCCACCGGGCTCGACCACAAGCATCTCGCCATACCGAAGGAAGACGAAAAGATACGCTTCCGCGACGTGGTGGCGCAGCCGCGCAAGATCATCTCGTCGCCGATCTGGTCGGGGCTTGAATCGGACAAGGTTTGCTACAGCGCCAGCTACACCAACGTGCATGAATTGATTCCCTGGCGCACGCTGTCCGGCCGCCAGCAGCTCTATCAGGATCATTTGTGGATGCGCGCCTTCGGCGAGGCGCTGTGCGTCTATCGGCCGCCGGTCGATCTCAAGGCGATCAAGCCGATCATCGACAAAAAGCCGAACGGCGAAAAACAGGTGGTGCTTAATTTCATTACGCCGCACCAGAAATGGGGCATCCACTCCACCTACACCGACAACCTGCTGATGCTCACGCTCTCGCGTGGCGGGCCGATCGTGTGGATCAGCGAAACCGACGCCAAGAAGGCCGGCATTGTCGATAACGACTGGATCGAGGCCTACAACCTGAACGGCGCATTGACGGCGCGTGCGGTGGTATCCCAGCGCGTGAAGGAAGGCATGTGCTTGATGTACCACGCGCAAGAGAAGATCGTGAACGTGCCGGGCTCCGAGATCACCGGTCAGCGCGGCGGCATTCACAATTCGGTGACGCGCGCCGTGATCAAGCCGACCCACATGATCGGCGGCTATGCCCAGCTGTCCTACGGCTTCAACTATTACGGCACCATCGGCACCAACCGTGATGAGTTTGTCATCATACGCAAAATGGCGAAGGTCGATTGGCTCGACAAGCCGAGCGCCGATCAGCCCGAACCCCTGGCCATCGCGCCGAAGCTGGAGTCCGCAAAATGAGAATCCGCGCGCAGATTGCGATGGTACTGAACCTCGACAAGTGCATCGGCTGTCATACCTGCTCGGTCACCTGCAAGAACGTCTGGACCAGCCGCGAAGGCATGGAATACGCATGGTTCAACAACGTCGAGACCAAGCCCGGCATCGGTTATCCGAAAGACTGGGAAAACCAGGATCGCTGGAACGGCGGCTGGGTGCGCAAGCGCAACGGCAAGATTGAACCGAAGATCGGTTCGAAATGGCGCGTGCTGGCGAAGATTTTCGCCAACCCGGACCTGCCGGAAATCGACGACTATTACGAGCCGTTCACCTTCGACTACGACCACTTGCAGAAAGCGCCGGAAATGTCGGCGTTTCCGACCGCGCGCCCGCGCTCGCTGATCACCGGCAAGCGCATGGAAAAGATCGAATGGGGCCCGAACTGGGAAGAAATTCTCGGCGGCGAATTCTCCAAGCGCTCGAAGGATTACAATTTCGAGGGCATCCAGAAGGAGATGTACGGTCAATTCGAAAACACCTTCATGATGTATCTGCCGCGGCTGTGCGAGCATTGCCTGAATCCGGCCTGCGTGGCGGCTTGCCCGTCCGGTGCGATCTATAAGCGCGAGGAGGACGGCATCGTCCTGATCGACCAGGACAAGTGCCGCGGCTGGCGCATGTGCGTGTCGGGCTGCCCGTACAAGAAGATCTATTACAACTGGTCGAGCGGAAAATCCGAGAAGTGCATCTTCTGCTTCCCGCGCATCGAGGCCGGGCAGCCGACGGTATGCTCGGAAACCTGCGTCGGCCGCATCCGCTATCTCGGCGTCGTACTCTATGACGCCGATCGCATCGAGGAAGCCGCTAGCGCCGCCGACGAGCAGGACCTTTACGAAGCCCAGTTGCGCATTTTCCTCAATCCGAATGACGAGGCGGTGATCGCGCAAGCGCGCGCCGACGGGATAGCGGAGAGCTGGCTGGAGGCGGCGCGCCGCTCGCCGGTCTGGAAGATGGCGATGGAATGGAAGGTAGCCTTCCCGTTGCATCCGGAATATCGCACGCTGCCGATGGTCTGGTACGTGCCGCCGCTGTCGCCGATCCAGTCGGCCGCCGCCGCCGGCAAGATCGGCCACGACGGCGAAATGCCGGATGTGCGCTCGTTGCGCATTCCGCTGCGCTATCTCGCCAACCTGCTTACCGCCGGCAAGGAAGAGCCGGTGGCGCAGGGGCTCGAGCGGATGCTCGCCATGCGCGCTTATATGCGCGCCAAGACCGTGGACGGCGTGATCGACGAAAATATAGCCAAGCGGGTCGGTCTCACGGCGCTTGCCATCGAGGACATGTACCAGACGATGGCGATCGCCAACTATGAGGACCGCTTCGTGATCCCGACCGCGCATCGCGAGATCAACGAGGATGCCTACGACCTGCGTGGTTCCTGCGGCTTCTCGTTCGGCAACGGATGTTCGGGCGGCAGCAGCGAGATCAACCTGTTCGGCACACCCAAGCGCGCCAAGACGCCGATGGAGGTTGTCTGATGAGCAAGGTTTTCAAGGCGCTCTCCGCGCTACTGACCTATCCGACCGCCGAACTGCAACAGGCTGCGGGCGAGATCAGCGAGGTCATTGATCGGCAGACGACGATCCCGGGGCGCGTGCGCGATCAGATGCACAATCTGCTCTCCGATCTTGCGACCGGCGATCTGTACGATCTGCAGGAGCGCTACGTGCTGCTGTTCGACCGCACGCGTTCGCTGTCGCTGCATCTGTTCGAGCATGTGCACGGCGAGAGCCGCGACCGCGGGCAGGCGATGATCGACCTCAAGAATCTCTACGAAACGGGCGGGTTGGAAATCGGCGCCGCCGAACTGCCGGATTTCGTGCCGCTGTTTCTCGAATTTCTGTCGACCCAGCCGGCGGCGCAGGCGGGCGATCTGCTGAGCCAGCCGGCGCACATTTTTTCGGCATTGGCCGAACGGCTGCGCAAGCGGAAGTCGGCCTATGAGGCGGTGTTCCACGCCTTGGTGGCCCTGGCCGATGCGCCGCCGAAAGACGAGGAGGTTTCCGCCCTGCTGCAACTGCCCGATCCGGAGTCGACCGACTTGGCGGCGCTCGATGCCGCCTGGGAAGACGAGCCGGTCAATTTCGGACCCGGTGCTGCCGACAGCTGCAAGGATGGCCTGGTCGCCCGCATTCGCGCTGGGCTGCGGCCCGCGCCGGACATGCCGCCCCCCGTCACCCGGCCGGTTCCGCCGCGCAATTGAGGAGAATGTTATGCGCGAGATGATCAATTACATGATGTTCGGCTGGTACCCGTATCTCTGCCTAACGGTCTTTCTCATCGGCAGTTGGGTCCGCTTCGACCGCGAGCAATATACCTGGAAGACCGGTTCCAGCCAGCTGCTGCGCCGGCGCCAACTGATGTGGGGTTCGAATCTGTTCCACATCGGCGTTCTCGTCATCTTTTTCGGTCATTTTGTCGGGTTGCTGACGCCGATCTGGGTGTTCGACGCGCTTGGCATCTCCCATACCTTCAAGCAATGGATGGCGATCGGGATCGGCGGCGTTGCCGGCGTCATGTGCTTTGTCGGAACGTCTTTGCTGGTGCACCGCCGGCTGTTCGATGCGCGCATCCGCACCACCTCCACGTTCGGCGACATCGCCATCCTGCTGCTGCTGTATTTCCAGCTGACGGTCGGTCTGATCACTATTTCCGTGTCGCTCGATCATCTTGACGGTCACGAGATGGTGCGATTCATGACCTGGGCGCAGGGTATCCTCCTGCTGCAACCGGGCATGTCTGAGCTCATCATGGACGCCCACCTGATCTTCAAGCTGCATCTGGTCGTCGGCATGACCGTGTTCCTGGTGTTTCCGTTTACCCGCCTGGTGCACGTGTGGAGCGCGCCGATCTGGTATCTCGGCCGCCGCGGTTATCAGGTGGTGCGCACTAGCCGTTCGTCACACCAATCCTCGGTGCACCCGCGCCCGCTGCCGCGCGCCGTGCCGGCGGAGTGGCCGCGATGACATGTGCCGCCCATGCGGATCTGGCGAAGCCGAGCGTTGTCAGCGTCAACGGCGTCGTTATTCCGCCCGAAGTAATCGCCAGCGAGGTGCAGAACCACCCGGCGGCCAAGCCGATCATGGCCTGGCAATCGGCGGCGCGCGCTTTGGCGATCCGCGAGCTGTTGCTGCAGGAAGCCCGCCGGATCGGCATCGATCCGCAGCCGGTGAGCGATGCCGAAGGCCGGCGCGAAACCGAGGATGAGGCGCTGATCCGCGGTGTGGTCGAACACGAAATAGTCACGCCGCAAGCCGACGAGGAAACCTGCCGCCAGTATTACATGCAGAACCGGCATCGTTTCCGCTCGCCGGCGATATTCGAGGCCGCCCATATCCTGTTTGCCGCGCGGCAGGGCGACACCGAATCTTTTGCGTCGGCAGCCGACGCGGCGAGGGCGGTCCTGGCCGAGCTGAAATCGCATCCGGAACGCTTCGGTCCGCTGGCCCGCGCGCATTCAGCCTGTACGTCGGCGGCGCAAGACGGCAATCTCGGCCAGATCACGGCGGGGAAGACCACGCCGGAGTTCGAGCAGGCGCTGTTCGCTCTTTCTCCCGGTGCGATCACCGAGCAGCCGGTGACGACGCGCTACGGGCTGCACATCATCAGACTTGACCGAAAAATTGAGGAACGCGATTTGCCTTTCGAGATTGTTGCCAGCCGCGTTGCCGACTATTTGCGCGAGAGCGTGCAACGGCGAGCGACGGCACAATATATCGCCCGGCTGGTTTCCAGTGCGTCGATTACCGGCGTCGGGCTGGATGGCGCCGCCGAACAGCACCGCGTGAACTGACGGGTCGCGCCATGCTGCTGGGCGATCTGCTGGCGCAATTCACCGACCAAACGGTGGTGGAGGAGGCTATTCTCAGCCTCGGTGATCTGTCGTTGCTGGCGACGATGCGTCTGCGGGCCGAAGCGGAGGGGCTTGCGCTTGGCGCCTATGCCGTCCAGGCGATGAACCGCTACACCGCCGAGGCCTCCGACGAGGAATGGATCGCGCTGATGGGCGCGCTTGGCCGCTCGCAAGATCCCAGCATGACCTATCTCCAGCGCGCCTTCGAACATGCGCGGCAAGGTTAAGGGTCGGCGGTTTTCTACCACAATCCCTTCAACCGGCCAACCCCGTATGCCGAAGCCGCGGTGCCGCGGGTCGGCGTCACTTGGCGGTTATCTCACCGCTTATGATTGGACCGAGCGACTCCCAGCGCTCGCCGGTGAAGCGTTGCATCTGCATCTGCTCGATCGGGTAGAAGTCGGTCGGGCTGGTGTTGATCGTGATGCCCGGCAGCAACATGCCGAGTTTGAGATTCCTTAGATTCGCGGCCTGTTTCATCACGTTCTCGCGCGTGAGATTATCGCCGCATTGCTGGAGAATCTGAACCAGCGTTTGCGCCACGGCATAGCCATAGACCGTGAAACTCGATGTTTTGTCGCCATCCGAAAAATACTTGCCCATGAAGGCGAGCCAGTCCTTGTAGCCCGCATCATCTTTCCACGCCGGGTCGGTGGCGTCCTTGAGATAATAGCTCGACAGGATGCCTTTCGCATTATCCAGTCCGGCCGGCTTGAGCACCGAGCCGACCGATTGCGAAACGTTGTTGAGCAGATGAACCGGCTTCCAGTCGATCTCGGCCGCCTTTTTGATCGCTTGCGCCGCGAATTTCGGCGTCGTCACATTGAAGAAGACATCGGCTCCCGAGGCCTTCAAATTGACGATCTGCGAATCGACCGTCGGATCGGACGTCTCGTAGGGCTGCTCGGACACGATCATCGAGGCCGCCTTCTGGCCCAATCCATCCTTTAGCCCCTTGACGTAGTCCTTACCGTAATCGTCGTTCTGATAGAGAATGCCGATCTTCGCGTTCGGGTGCGTGTCCAGGATGTACTTGGCGTAGATCCGGCCCTCGCCTTGGTAGGATGGCTGCCAGCCCATCGTCCATGGGAAATTCTGCGGGTCGCCCCATTTGGTTGCGCCGGTGGCGACGAACAGTTGCGGGACTTTCTTTGCGTTCATGTATTTCTGGATCGCCGTATTCGACGGCGTGCCCAGACTCTGAAAGATCAGCAAGACCTCGTCGCTTTCAACGAGCTTGCGCGCCTGCTCGACAGCCTTGGGCGGGCTGTAGCCATCGTCGTAGGAGATGAAATTGATCTTGCGGCCGTTGATCCCGCCTTCCGCATTCACCTTGTTGAAATAGGCGGCGATGGTCTTGCCGATCAGTCCGTAAGCCGAAGCCGGCCCGCTGTAGGGATTGATGTGGCCGATCTTGATTTCGCTGTCGGTTGCGCCGGAATCGTATTTCTTTTGTGCCGTGGCGGGCAGCATGCCGAGCGCAAGGCCGAGCGCGATTGTCGGAAAGAGTTGAATAAGATGGCGTTTCATTGCTTTCTCCCTTCAGTTTTGTCGCGCTAAAGCCCGCGCGAGCTTTTTTGTGATCAAACGCAGCAGTCCGGCGGCGCCGGACGGCATGAGGTAAATGACAAGAATGAGGATGACACCGTAAACGGCGCCGGCAAGCCCTTTGGAGATTTGTTCGGCGATATTCGGTACGAACAAGACGAACAGGCCGCCAAAGAGCGTACCCGCGATTGAGCCGACACCTCCGACCACCAGGCCGACAAAGAGCCCAATAGCAAGAACGAACGTGAAGCTGTCGGGGGCGACGAATTGTATGACAATGGCGCCGAGCGCGCCGGCAACGCCCGTGTACAAGGCGCTGACCCCAAAGGTCAGCGCCTTGTAGAATGCGATGTCGATACCCATAGAACGCGCGGCGATCGGGTTGTCGCGGATGGCGATGATCGCGCGGCCGGTGCGGCTGTTAAGGAGATTGGCGGCGCACGCAAACAGCACGACGAGCGCCGCCAGCGTGAAATAGTAGAGCCATTGATCGGATGACAATGGCAGGGCGAACGGCGCATCGGGCTTGATGATGACGATGCCTTGCACCCCCCCGGTCCAGCCTTCGAGCGGCGTCGATTTCAGGATCTGCGGAGTTGCAATTGCAAGCGAGAAAGTCGCGAGCGCGAGATAGATGCCTTCCAGCCGCGAGGCTGGCAGCCCGAACAGGAAGCCAAAGATTAAACAGACGACGCCGGCGACCGGCAATGTCCAGTAATAGGCGATGGCGAAGTGCTCCATCATGATGGCTGCCGTATAGGCACCAATCGCAAAGAAGGCCGAATGCCCGAGCGAAAATTGACCGTTGAAGCCGGTGAGAAGATTGAGGCCAAGAATCGCGATGGCATAGACCATGGCGAGGGTGAGTTGGAATACGAAAAAATTCTTGACGGCGAACGGCAGCAGAATTGCCAGCAGCAACACCATCGCGATGAGCGCGCCACGCAAATTTGCAAACGGCATTGCGCCGGGCAGGGCGGTGGAGGCGTTGCCGGCAATGCGGTCGCGCATGGCGGTTAGACCCTGGTGATCGCGATACGGCCAAACAACCCGCTCGGCCGCACGGTAAGCACCGCGATGATGAGCGCAAGCGCAATCGTCAGCTTTAGCTCGCGTCCGAGATAGGGAATGAAGGTGCCCGCAAGATTTTCGATGACGCCAACTCCGAAGCCGCCGACGACCGCGCCGAACGGTGAGTTCAGGCCCCCCACCACTGCGGCGGCAAAGCCATAGAGCAGAATTGAGAGCATCATGTTGGGTTCGAGGAATACCACCGGCGCGATCAGCATGCCGGCAATCGCGCCGATCGCCGCCGCCATCCCCCAGCCCAGCGCGATCATCCAGCCGACGCGGATGCCGACGAGGCGGGCCGAGTCAGGATTGGCTGCGGTCGCTCGCATGGCCAGTCCGACGCGGGTGTAGCGGAAAAAAATGAATAGCAGCACGAGCATGATCAATGTGATTGCGATCATGCCGGCGTCATGGGTCGACATCAGGCCTTGGCCGAACAATGCGCGCGTGCCGAACGGGGTCGGAAAGCTCTTGATGCCGAAATCCCAGATGAAGCCGGCAAGGCTGTTGAGAATCGCGAACAGTGCAATGAAAACCACGAGGTGGCTAAGCACCGGCGCGTTCTTAAGCGGTTTGAACACGATGCGCTCGATCATCACTCCGGCAATGAAAGAAATCGCGATGGTGAGGAAGAAGGCCACCCAGTAAGGCATCCCCCATTGCAGCAATTGCCAGGCGATGAACGTCGAAAACATCGCCATCTCGCCTTGTGCAAAATTCAGATGATCAATCGCCTGGTAGATCATGACGATGGCGAGCGCCATGCAGGCATAAATACCTCCGGTCGCAAGCCCGGCCAGCACTTGGTGGAGAAAGAGTTCCATCTCGCGGTGCCCTAATAACCGAGATAAGCGCGTTGTACGTTTTCATCGCGGCCAATGTCGCGGGCGGGTCCGCTCATGACAAGTTGGCCGGTTTCGAGCAGATAGGCATGGTCGGCCAGCGCGAGCGCTACCGTCGCGTTCTGCTCGACCAGCAGCATGCTCACGCCCTCTTCCTCTTTAAGCTTGCGTAGGATGGTGAAGACCTCTTCCACCATCATCGGCGCCAGGCCGAAGGAGGGCTCGTCGAGCAGCAGCAAGCGTGGGCGCAGCATCAGCGCGCGCGCAATCGCCAGCATCTGCTGTTCACCGCCGGACAGCGTTCCCGCCTGCTGGCGGCGGCGCTCGCCAAGTTTGGGAAAATAGCCGTGCACCCGCTCGATATCGCTGGCAATGCCGGCGCGGTCGCTGCGCGTCATGGCGCCGAGATGCAAATTTTCCTCGACGGTCATCCGGCTGAACGTGCCGCGCCCCTCCGGCACATGCGCGATGCCGAGCCGGGCAATATCCTCGGTTGCCCGCCCAAAGATTGGAACGCCGGCGAAGGTGACCTCCCCGGTCGAACGGATCATGCCGCACAGCGCGCGTAGGGTCGAGGTTTTGCCAGCGCCATTGGCGCCGAGGAAGGCGGTAACGCCGCCTTCGCGGACGTCAAAGTCAAGCCCATGCAAAACCTGTGTCTCGCCATAGAAAGCGCAGAGGTTGCGGGCCGATAGTCGCGTCGCTGTCATTGCGTCGCTGCCCCCAGATATGCGCGGATAACCTCTGGATCCTTGCGCACCTCGCTCGGCGAACCCTCCGCAATTTTGCGGCCGAAATCGAGTGCGACGACACGATCGGAAATCGACATGACGAGATTGATGTGATGCTCGACAAGGAACACGGTGATGTGGCGATCGTCGCGGATGCGGCGGATTAAGCGACCGAGTTCCTCGACCTCATGGTGGTTGAGGCCGCCGGCCGGCTCGTCGAGGAGCAACAGCTTCGGCCGTGCGGCAAGCGCACGCGCCAGCTCGACCCGCTTTTGCGTGGCAAAGGGTAGATCGGCGACACAACGGTGCGCCACATCGCGCAACAGCAGGTAATCGA
>Ga0315281_10011066_pt1 | contig 12376 bp, 9 predicted proteins | sample YL17G07_0_MG_FD_204540 | JGI IMG/M metagenome (GOLD analysis project Ga0315281, IMG submission 204540) | Sediment microbial communities from Yellowstone Lake, YNP, Wyoming, USA - YL17G07_0 | ecosystem: Environmental > Aquatic > Freshwater > Lake > Sediment | place: USA: Wyoming | collected... | reverse complement strand
CGCGCCAGGCCAGGTCTTCGAGCATGGCGCGCGCCGCTTCGATGCGCATCTGCATGTCCACCAGCTTGTGCCGGATCACCTGGCGCTCGATCAGTGGCTCGCCGAAGGTGCGGCGCTCGCGCGCCCAGGCCAGTGCGTCATCCAGGCATACCCTGGCGAAACCGCAGGCGATGGCCGACATGGTCAGGCGCTCCATGTTGAAATTGGACATGATGGCCTTGAAGCCCCGGCCTTCCGCGCCGATGAGATTCGCCGCCGGCACGCGCACATTGTCGAAGTACAGCGCCGCGGTGTCCGACGCCCACCAACCCATTTTCTTGAGCGGCGTGCGCGTGAACCCGGGCCGGTCGCGTTCGATCAACAGCAGCGACACCCCAGCCGCACCCGGGCCGCCGGTGCGCACCGCCACGGTGTAGTAATCGGCGCGCATGCCCGAGGTGATGAACATCTTCGAACCGTTGACGACGTATTCGCCGCCCTCGAGGCGCGCGCTGGTGAACAGGCCGGCGACGTCCGAGCCGCCGGAAGGCTCGGTGATCGCCAGGGCGCTGATTTTCTCCCCCGTAAGGATTTCTGGCAGCACACGGCGCTTCAGCGCCTCGCTGCCGAAGCGCAGGATCGGCGGCGCGCCGATGCCGTGCGAGAGCAAGCTTGCGATCAGGCCGCCGCTACCCGCCGTGGTAAGTTCGTCCAGCGCGACCAGGTGGTAGAACACATCGGCGGGCGTGCCGCCGTACTCCTCCGGGAAACCAATGCCGAGCAAACCGACGGCCGCCGCCTTGCGATAGAGTTCGCGCGGGAACTCTCCCGCCTCCTCCCACGCTTCCACCTGAGGCATGATCTCCTCGCGCACGAAGCGGCCGAGCGCGTCGCGAAACTGCCGGTGATCCTCGGTGTAGTAACGGCTGTCCGGGAGGTTCAACGCGATCTCCTCTCCATCTTCAGCGCGCGGCTCAGTCGTCCTCGCGCAGCACTTTAGGTGTTTGCGCAAGCAGGAAACCATTGTACGGCTCGTTCTTGCCGTTGCCGACCTGGGGCGAAGAGCGCCGCGCGTTCGGCACGGCGCCATCCACGCGCACGCACGAGCCCGAAACGAAGGCCGCGGCGGGCGAGAGCAGGAACACGATCGCCGCCGACACCTCCGACTCCGTGCCCAGCCGGCCGAGCGGCACGTGTTTGTGCAGGCCGCGGATGCGCGCGCGCATCTCCGGTCCGTAATGGTCCATGCCGCTCGACGCGATCCAGCCAGGGGCGACGGCGTTCACGCGCACCGGCGCCCATTCGAGTGCCGCAGTCTCGGTGAAGTTGAGCATGCCGGCGCGTGCAGCGCCCGAGTGACCCATACCCGGCATCCCCATCCACATATCGGCGATGATGTTGACGATGGCGCAGCCGGCGGCGTGCCCGGCCATCCACTGCGTATAGCACTCGCGCGCCATCAGAAAACCGCCGGTGAGGTTGTTGCGCACCACCGTATCCCAGCCCTTGGCGGAGATGTCGGCGAGCGGCGCCGGAAACTGGCCGCCGGCGTTGTTGACCAGGCCGTCTATCTTGCCATGCGCAGCGAGCACGTCGGCGACCGCGCGCTTCACCGCCTCTTCCTCGCGAATGTCGCACACATGCGTGCTTGCCTTGCCGCCTGCCTGCGCGATTTCGGCGCAGACGCCGTCGAGCTTCTCGCGCGTGCGGCCGACGAGCGCCACCGCAGCGCCCAGGCTCGCCAGCTCGTGCGCCGTGCAGCGGCCGATGCCGGAACCGCCACCAGTGACGATAACCGCCCTGCCCTCTAGCAGGCCGGCGCGGTAAATGGACCGATAAGACGGATTCGGCGCGGATAAGGGAGGAGCCACGCGCCGATTGTGCGGGGCGCGGCCCGGTTCGTCAACGCGGACCCCGGAACAATTAGGCGAGATGTCGCCTAACACCCGCTAAGGCCGTGAACGGGCCCTGCCCGATTCGGATTGGGCCAACTATTGAAACAGCGCTCAACCAAGTAGAATAATCGGAAGCGGCAAAAGCCGGGTGGATGAGCGCGGCCCCCGCAGGCATGGTGCGACCAGGGGGACGACCACATCATGAATCAGATTGGGAAATTTCAGCTCTTAAAGGTGCTCGGCAAGGGCGCATCGGCCACCGTCTATCTCGCCCTGGATACGTTCTCGGGAAACGAGGTCGCACTGAAAGTGCTTGATCCCGAAGTCGTGCAGAGCCCGGATTTCGATCGGACAACGACCATGCAGTTCATGACCGAGGCGTCACTGGCGGGCAAGCTCTCGCATCCGCATATTGTGTCGATCCTCGAGGCCTCAGTAAGCGAGGATTCCGGTTACATCGCGCTCGAGTACGTTCCCGGGGGCGATCTGTTCCAATACACCACGCCAGGGAAGCTGCTCTCGCCGGAAGACGCCATACAAGTCGCGTTCAAATGCTGTGGCGCACTCGATTACGCATTCCGGCAGGGTATCGTCCACCGCGACATCAAGCCGGCAAACATCATGGTGGTGAGCGGCACCGATATCAAGGTAGCGGATTTCGGCGCCGCGTACTTGCGGGCAGAAACGGGCGCGCAACTGGGGGCCATCGGCTCGCCCTCGTACATGTCGCCGGAGCAGGTAAAGGGTGAGCCGCTCGACTATCGCAGCGACATGTTCGCACTCGGAGTGGTGCTATATCAGCTGTTTACGGGACAGTTACCCTTCGCGGCGCCTACACTCGACGAGCTCTTCGACAAAATTCTCGGCGACCCCACCGCGGCACCTAGCTCGCTGCGACCTGGGCTCAGCAAGGACATCGACGGGATTATCCTGCGCATGATGGTGAAGAATCCGGAGGAACGTTATCCGTCCTGGGCCGATGTGGCGCTGGACATTGCCAAGGTCGGGCGCCTCAGCGTATACCAGAGCACGATTCCAGACAGCGAAAAATTCCTGGCCCTGAAGAAAGTGGGATTACTCAGTCAACTCGACGATGCCGGGTTGTGGGAGCTTGCGCAGGCCGGCAAGTGGTCGCGGGTACCGCCGCGTGCTGTTCTCGTGCGCGAGGGCGAGACCGGAAAAAGCCTGTTCTTTCTGGGCAGCGGGAACGCAAAAGTCACCCGTCAAGGGCGGCTGCTTAATGTGCTCGACGCGGGCGAATGCATCGGCGAGATGGCTTACATAAAAGAGGGTGGAATCCTTAGGCAGGCGACGGTGGAGACCATGGCGGACGTCCTGCTCGTGGAGTTCGAGCAAGAAATGCTCGCCGGGGTCAGTCTGAAGTGTCGCTATCAACTTTCCCTGGCATTGATGCACTCGCTGGTCGACCGTCTCTCGCTCGCCGATGAGCGGCTCGTGGGGGCAGGGTGATCGATTGAAGCGTCGGAACCCGGATACGATCCGGTGGTCTGCGAATCACCGGCTGGGTTTGCGCAAGTCCTGTAGTTGCCATTCCGGCGGAGAGACGAATTCAGCGACGTCACGTCAACAAAACCCGCAGGGGAAGAGGGATTCAATCCTTCCCTGCGCGTGACGATCTCCGGATTCTGCGATCCCGCGCAACGGTTCACCACCCAAACTTGCCTTTCGCTCGCCCTTGGGCGAGCGGGACAGCCAAATCCCGGCAGCGTCCCGTTCGCCGCCGTCGAATACCTGGTGATTGCTATAATGAGTTTTTCGTGCGTGCGATCCCGTTCCACCCTGCCCGCGCCGATACCATTCCGCCCGCCGCCTGACATGAGCACACTGAAAACCAACCTCAACGCGCGCTCCGCCGAATTCCGCGCCAATGCCGGGGCGATGTCGGCGCTGGTCGCCGACCTGCGCGCCAAGATCGACCAGGTCGCCCTGGGCGGCGGTGAGGCTGCGCGCGCCAAGCATGTCGCCCGCGGCAAACTGCTGCCGCGCGAACGCGTGCGCACCCTGCTCGACGCGGGCTCGCCGTTTCTCGAGCTGTCGCAGCTCGCCGCGCTGGACATGTACGACAACGAGGCGCCCTGCGCCGGCATCATTACCGGCATCGGCCGCATCCTCGGCCAGGAATGCATGATCGTGGTGAACGACGCCACGGTGAAAGGCGGCACCTATTTCCCGATGACGGTGAAAAAGCATTTGCGCGCCCAGGAAATCGCGGCGCAGAACAACCTGCCCTGCATTTACCTGGTGGATTCGGGCGGCGCCAACCTTCCGACCTGGGAGGAAGTGTTCCCCGACCGCGAGCACTTCGGCCGCATTTTCTACAACCAGGCCAATATGTCGGCAGCCGGAATACCCCAGATCGCGGTGGTCATGGGCTCGTGCACCGCCGGCGGCGCCTATGTGCCGGCGATGTCGGACGAGGCGGTCATCGTCAAGGGGCAGGGCACGATTTTTCTGGGTGGGCCGCCGCTGGTGAAGGCCGCCACCGGCGAGATCGTCACACCCGAGGAACTGGGCGGGGCCGACGTGCACACGCGCCAGTCGGGTGTCGCCGACCATTACGCGGTGAACGATGCGCATGCCCTGTCGATTGCGCGCACCATTGTCGGCAATTTCAACCGCGCGAAGCGCGTGAGCATGGTGCTGCGTGAACCGCGCGAGCCGCTGTATCCGGCCGAGGACCTGCGCGGCGTCATCCCCGCCGACACGCGCAAGCCCTATGACGTGCGCGAGGTGATCGCGCGCTGCGTCGATGCGAGCGAACTGGACGAGTTCAAGCAAAATTACGGCACCACGCTGGTGACCGGCTTTGCCCACATCTACGGCTATCCCATCGGCGTTGTCGCCAACAACGGCATCCTGTATTCCGAATCGGCGCTGAAGGCCGCGCACTTCATCGAATTGTGCTCGCAGCGCGGCATCCCGCTGCTGTTCCTGCAGAACATCACCGGTTTCATGGTAGGCAAGAAATACGAAACCAGCGGTATCGCCCGCGACGGCGCCAAGATGGTTACCGCGGTGTCCTGCGCGCGCGTGCCCAAGTTCACCGTCATCATCGGCGGCAGCTACGGCGCCGGCAACTATGGCATGTGCGGCCGCGCCTTCTCTCCCCAGTTCCTGTGGATGTGGCCCAACGCGCGCGTTTCGGTCATGGGCGGGCCGCAGGCGGCCTCGGTGCTCGCTACGGTCAAACGCGACGGCATAGAGGCCAAGGGCGGCAGCTGGAGCAAAGAAGAGGAAGATGCTTTCAAGCAGCCGATCCTGGAGCAGTACGACCGGAACGGCCATCCTTACTACGCCAGCGCGCGACTGTGGGACGACGGCGTAATCGCGCCGGAGGACACCCGCAGGGTGCTTGGGCTGGCGCTCTCGGCGGCGCTCAACGCGCCGATCGAACCGACCCGCTTCGGCGTGTTCCGGATGTAATGGCCGAGTCCATCTACCTCACGCCCGAGCACGAGACCCTGCGCGAGCAAGTGCGGCGCTTCGTTGCAAAGGAAGTCGAGCCGTTCGGCGAACTGTGGGAAGAGCGTGGCTGCGTGCCGCGCGAAGTGCTGCGTAAAATGGGCGGCCTGGGGTTTTTCGGCATCACCTATCCGGGCGCATACGGCGGCGCCGGCGCCGACGCGCTCACCAACCTGGTGTTTGCCGAAGCGCTGTCGCAATCCACGTTCGGCGGTTTCATCGTCACCGTTCTGGTGCACACCGACATGGCCTCGCCGCACCTCGCGCACGCCGGCTCGAAGGCGCAACTCGACCGCTACCTGCGCCGCGTCATCCAGGGTGAATTGATCACCGCGGTGGGTATCACCGAGCCCGGCGCCGGTTCGGACGTGGCCGGCCTGCGCACGCGCGCGCGCCGCGACGGCGATTCCTGGGTGTTGAACGGGACGAAGATGTTCATCACCAACGGCGTGCACGCCGACCTGTATTTCATCGCCGCGCGCACGGCGGAAGGAAACAGCGCGGATGCCAAGGGGTCGCGCGGCATTTCCATGTTCATCGTCGAAAAGGGCGCGCCCGGCTTCCGCGTCGGCCGCACGCTGAAAAAATCCGGCTGGCTGTGCTCCGATACCGCCGAGCTGGTGTTCGAAGACTGCCGCATTCCCGCCGAAAACCTGCTGGGCGAAGAAGGAGGCGGGTTTTACGCCCTGATGAAGAACTTCCAGACCGAGCGCATCGCGCTGTCGGCGATGGCCGTGGGACACGCCACCCAGGCCCTGCGCCTGACGCTCGCCTACGTTCTGCAGCGCCGGGCCTTCGGTGGAGTGCTGTTCGACAAACAGGCCATACGCCAGCGCCTGGCGATGCTGGATGCAAAGAACCAGGCGGCGCGCGAGTTCCTTTATCATTGCGGCTGGCTTGCCGCGCGGGGCCGCGATTGCGTGCGCGAAGTGTCCATGCTGAAAGCGCTTACCGGCGAACTGGTGAACGAAGTGATGTATGCCTGCCAGCAGTTCCATGGCGCCATGGGCTATATGCGCGAAACCGCGATCGAGCGCCTGACGCGCGATGCGCGCGTGCTCGCCATCGGCGGCGGCGCCACCGAAGTGATGCTCGAAGAGGTCGCCAAGCGCTTCGCCGCCGCTTAACCAAAGGACCGAAAATGAAATACAAGACCCTGCAAATCGATGCACAACACGGCGTCTGCGTGATCTGGATGAAGCGGCCAGAGGTGCGCAACGCATTCAACGAAACCATGATCGCCGAGCTGACGCAGGCGTTCAAGGCCGCGGATGCGGACAAGAACCTGCGCGCCGTGGTGCTGGCCGGGCAGGGGCCGGCTTTCTGCGCCGGCGCCGACCTGAACTGGATGAAAAAGATGTCCGGCTACAGCCTGCGGGAAAACCATGCCGACGCCATGGCGCTGGCCGTCATGCTGAACACCATTTACATGATGAAGAAACCGACCGTCGCCCGCGTGCACGGCCCGGCCTTTGCCGGGGGCATGGGTCTGGTCGCCGCCTGCGACATCGCGGTGGCGGCGCAGGATGCCGAGTTCTGCCTGTCCGAAGTCAAACTCGGACTCATCGCGGCCACTATCAGCCCCTACGTCGTCGCCGCCATGGGCGAGCGCCATGCGCGGCGTTACTTCCTTACCGCGGAACGCTTCACCGCGGCCGAGGCGTTCCGCATCGGCCTGGTCCACGACCTCGCCACCATGGAGGAACTCGATGCCAGCGTCAACGCCCTGCTTGGTCACCTGCTTGCGGCGAGCCCGGCCGCGATCGCGGCGAGCAAGGAACTGATCCGCAGCGTGGCGCGCGGGGCAATCGACCAAGGCATGATCGCCGACACCGCCGCGCGCATTGCCGCCGCGCGCACTTCCGCCGACGGCAAGGAGGGCATTCGCTCTTTCCTGGAAAAGCGCAAACCCGCGTGGGCCGAGGCAGGCGAGCCCGGCAAGCCGGGCGCGAAGAAGGCCAGCAAAGGAAAGAAGGCGTGAATAACCCGGTTTTCCCCTGGGACCGCCGCGTCTTCCGCGGCTAAGACATGTTCAGGAAAATACTGATTGCCAACCGCGGCGAGATCGCTTGCCGGGTGATCAAGACCGCGCGGCGCCTGGGCGTCAAAACGGTGGCCGTGTATTCCGAGGCCGACGCCGGCGCGCGTCATGTCGATCTGGCCGACGAGGCGTATTGCATCGGTCCGGCGGCGGCCGCGGACAGCTACCTGCGAACCGACAAGATCCTCGAAGCGGCCACGCAATCCGGCGCCGAGGCCGTCCACCCCGGCTATGGTTTTCTGTCGGAGAACGCGGACTTCGCCGAGGCCTGCACCAAATCGGGCCTGGTGTTCATCGGGCCGCCGGCTGCCGCGATCCGGGCCATGGGCAGCAAGAGCGCGGCCAAACTGATCATGGGCAAGGCCGGCGTGCCGCTGGTGCCCGGCTATCACGGCGATGCGCAGGGCACGGCCCTGCTGCAAAAGGAAGCGGACAAGATCGGCTATCCGGTGCTGATCAAGGCCTCTGCCGGCGGCGGCGGCAAGGGCATGCGCATTGTCGACAAAGCCGCGGATTTCGCCGCCGCGCTCGCCTCCTGCCAGCGCGAATCGAAGTCGAGCTTCGGCGACGAGCGTGTGCTGCTGGAAAAATACCTGACACGCCCGCGCCACATCGAGATCCAGGTGTTCGCCGACACGCAGGGCGACGCGCTCTACCTGTTCGAGCGCGACTGCTCGGTGCAGCGGCGCCACCAGAAAGTGCTCGAAGAGGCACCGGCGCCGGGAATGAGCCAGGCGCGGCGCAACAGCATGGGCGCGGCCGCGGTTGCGGCGGCCAAGGCGATCGGCTACGTCGGCGCCGGCACGGTGGAGTTCATCGCCGAGCCCGGCGACGGGAAAAGCGCGGGTACGTTTTATTTCATGGAAATGAACACCCGGCTGCAGGTCGAGCACCCGGTGACCGAAATGATCACCGGGCTGGACCTGGTCGAATGGCAGTTGCGCGTGGCCTGCGGCGAGCCGCTGCCGCGCTCACAGGACGAGCTCGCCATCACCGGCCACGCACTGGAAGCGCGCATCTACGCCGAGGACCCGGCGAAGAACTTCCTACCCTCGACCGGACGCATCACGCATCTCGCCGCGCCGGCCGAATCGCGCCATGTGCGCATCGACACCGGCGTGCGCGCGGGCGATGCGATCACGCCCTTCTACGACCCGATGATCGCCAAGCTGATCGTCTGGGATGCGGACCGGCCCGCGGCTCTCGCGCGCATGCGCGCCGCGCTGGAACAATTCCAGGTCGTCGGCGTGACCACCAATACCGAATTCCTGGCGCGGCTGGTCGCCTGTGAGGCCTTCGCCACGGCGGATCTGGACACCGGGCTGATCGAGCGCAACCGCGCCCTGCTCATGCCTGCGCCCGCGGTTGCGGGCGACGAGGTGCTCGCGCTGGCCGCGCTGGCGGAGTTGCTCGCGATCGAGCGCCGGGCACAGGAGCACGCCGCCGCCTCGGGCGACCCCTGTTCGCCCTGGGGTGCGTGCGACGGCTGGCGCCTGAACCAGGACAACCATCACATTCTGGTATTCAGGCAGGGGGAACGCGAACAGGCGGTCACCGCGCATTACCGTCCGGGCCGCTTCGAACTCGAACTTCCCGGCGGCAGACATAGCCTTACCGGCGCCTGGCAGGCCGATGGCAGCCTGACTGCCTGGCTCGAAGACGCCGTGCTGCATGCAAACGTGGTGCAGTCGGGGCAGACCCTCGACGTGTTCTTCCGCGGCGCCCGCTACCGCTTGGAGCTGCGCGATCCCGCCCTGCATGAAATCGAGCCCGACGCGCACGGCGGAAACCTCGCCGCGCCGATGCCGGGCAAAATCATCGCAGTGCTGACCACGGCCGGCGCCAAAGTCGCGAAGGGCACGCCGTTGGTTATCCTGGAAGCGATGAAAATGGAACACACCATCATTGCGCCGGGGCGCGGCACGGTAACGGCAATCCATTACAAGGTCGGCGAGCAGGTCGCCGAAGGCGCGGAACTGCTCGGGTTCGAGCTGGAGAAGGATTAGCTTTGGGCTCCACCATAACGCTTCCGAAAAAAGTGCGCATCGTCGAAGTCGGCCCGCGCGACGGCCTGCAGAACGAGGCCCGCATGGTGCCGACCGCGGTCAAGATCGAACTGATACATCGTCTCACCAACGCCGGTTTGCCGGCGATCGAAGCCACCGCCTTCGTCTCGCCCAAGTGGGTTCCGCAAATGGCGGACAACGCCGAAGTCATGGCCGGCATCCGCAGGAAACCCGGCGTCGCCTATCCGGTGCTGGTGCCGAACATGCAAGGCTTTGAAGCAGCGCTGGCGGCGGATGTAAAGGAGATCGCCATATTCGGCGCCGCATCCGAAGCCTTCAGCCGCAAGAACATCAACTGTTCCATCGCCGAGAGCCTGGCGCGCTTCGAGCCGGTGGCGCAGGCGGCGAAGCAGTTCGGTCTTTCCGTGCGCGGCTACATCTCCTGCGTCGCCGGTTGTCCCTATCAGGGCGCGGTCGAGCCGGCGGCGGTGGCCGAAGTCGCGGCGGAACTCTATCGCATGGGCTGTTACGAAATTTCCCTGGGAGACACCATCGGCGTCGGCACGCCGGGCAAGATCCAGGCGATGCTGACCGCGGTGGCAAACGCTGTGCCCATGGAAAAGCTCGCGGTGCATTTCCACGACACCTACGGCCAGGCATTGGCCAATCTGTATGCCGCGATGGAACTGGGTGTGGCCACCATCGACACTTCGGTCGCGGGCCTCGGCGGCTGTCCCTACGCCAAGGGCGCCTCGGGCAATGTCGCCACCGAAGACGTGGTGTATCTACTAAACGGCCTGGGGATACAAACCGGTGTCGACCTCGACCTCGTGTTCGAAGCCGGGCGTTTCATCTGCGCGCAACTCGGGCGGGAGCCGAGCTCGAAAGTCGCGCGCGCGATGGCGGCGAAAACGGCTATACCTGTGAAGGACGCGGCGGCATGAGCCCGGCTGCTTTGCTCAAACAAGAGCTGGAAGTCGCCTCGCCCTGCGTCGATGTCTGCCGCATGGATGCCGTAAGCGGCTACTGCGAAGGCTGCCGCCGCACCTTGGAGGAAATCGCCTGCTGGTCGGCATACGGCCCGGCTGAAAAGTGTGCCGTGCTGGCGCTGCTCCCTGCGCGAAAAAAACCCCTTTGAACCTGCCGCCGCAAATCCAGGTGCTGGAACGCGGCTGGCTGTCCAGCAACAACATACTGATAGCCGACGGCGACGCCTGCACGCTGATCGACAGCGGCTATCACGCGCACGCCGCGCAGACGCTGGTGTTGCTGCAACATGCCCTCAACGGCAAGCCCCTCGCCCGGCTGATCAACACGCATTGCCATTCCGACCACATGGGCGGCAACGCCGCAGTGCAGCGCGCCCACGGCTGCCGCACCAGCATACCCGTGGGGGAAGCGCCCCTCATCGAGGCTTGGGACGAAACCACCCTGATGCTCAGCTATACCGGCCAGAGCGCGGAGCGCTTTACCTTTGACGACACCATTGCCGCCGGAGACAGGCTGCAGCTCGGCGGCCTGGAATGGGAGGCGCTGGCGGCGCCGGGCCACGACATGCATGCGCTCATGTTCTACTCGCGCGCGGCGCGCATTCTGATCTCCGGGGATGCGCTGTGGGAGAACGGCTTCGGCCTGATTTTCCCGGAGCTATTCGGTCAGACAGGCGGATTTGCCGCCACACGCGCGACGCTCGAAGCGATCTCGCGTCAGGACATCGTCACGGTCATTCCCGGCCATGGCGCCCCCTTCGGCAACGTCGGACGCGCGCTCGATGCCGCGTTCCAGCGCTTGGACGCCTACGAGCGCGATCCGGCCAAGCTCGCGCGCCACGCGCTCAAGGTGATGCTGAGCTTTTCGCTCATGATCCAGGGCAGGATCGCGCTGGCGGAACTACCCCGGTTTTTCGCCGACAGACCTATCTACGACCACATCAACCGGCGTTTCCTGCATTTGCCCGAGGCCGAGCTGCGCGGGTATTTGGTGCGGAACCTGCAGCGCGCCGGCGCGGCGACGCTTGTTGACGGCTGGCTGGTCGCGGCGTAAGGCCGCAATCCCTTGCCGCCGCCCCACCGGGGTGCTCCCTCGCCCCGCTTGCGCGGAGAGGGCCGGGCTGAGGGGAAAGTTCGTCATACACTCTGACGATGCTCAATAGTCCGACAGCCGACCGGCGAACCACATGAGCCGACGTGCAGGTCAATCTGCCATGCGAAGTAGAGGGGCTGGAATCCAGAGAGTCGGATGAAAACTCGCCAATTTTGATCACGCGATATGCCTGACCGCAAGGCGACGCCTAGCTAAGAGCTAAATGTTTATAGGCTCTTCTGCAAATCAAGTGGGTGCTTCTAAAGGGTGAATCGTCTGAAAGCCGCATGGAATAAGGGTTTGCGGGGTTCGTGAGCATGGAAAAATCTGGCATGATTTGCGCATGGCTAAATCTCGACGACTTACCGATCTATTCCGCTTCCCTGGCTTTCGTCCACATGCGACGACGCGAGGGGTGTTCGGCGACCCGAAGGCGCGTGTGATGACTCCTGATGGGCTTAGACGTACGTTTAGCCGCGGCGATACGGCCGCGTCGCAGTCATGCGCACCGCGATGCCGATTTTCGCGACGACATCGGTTGGTCTACCCTCGCCCTGGCCCTCTGCTTGCCGGCACTCTTGAAACAAGAGGCTAGGCGCCGACCTGGCTGACAAGCGGAAACCGCTCTGGATGGCAAATGGACTCAACAGCCAAGTCGACGTCTAAAAGTGTTTACGCCACGCGCTGCGGATGTCATGTTCGTGCTACGTCGTCGCGAATTCGTCTGCTAAGCGGCGGCGCGCTTGCGCGCCGGCCGACTTAGGCGCGTAGTTATATCTTTTCGCGACTCGACCAGACGACCCGACACGAACTTGTGCAGGACGCTCGCCATAAGCGTTTGGTATGGAACGCCCTCCTCAGCGGCTCGGGCCTGCAACCCCTCCAGGTCC
>Ga0315281_10011061_pt1 | contig 12379 bp, 10 predicted proteins | sample YL17G07_0_MG_FD_204540 | JGI IMG/M metagenome (GOLD analysis project Ga0315281, IMG submission 204540) | Sediment microbial communities from Yellowstone Lake, YNP, Wyoming, USA - YL17G07_0 | ecosystem: Environmental > Aquatic > Freshwater > Lake > Sediment | place: USA: Wyoming | collected... | reverse complement strand
AGGAATTCCGGCGCTGGCGGAAGGGCTGCGGGACAAGGACCAGGAGACGCGGCTGGCGGCGCTGCGCGGGCTGGGGCGCATGGCCTCGCCGCAGGCGGCGCAGGAGATTCTGCTGTGGCTGGGGGAGTGCGGGCTGACGGTGCCGGCGCTGCCGCTGCAAAGCGCGCTGATCCAATGCTGCGCGGAGCGGCCGGCGGTGCTGCTGCAATATATCCGGCACGCGGACAAGACGGTGCGGGAGATCATCGGGCGGGTGCTGGGAGAGATCGCCACGCCGGCCATGGGCGAGGATTTGCTGGAATTCGCGGGAGACGAACTGGACGAACTGCGGGCGGCGGTGGCGCGGGCGCTCTCGCACGCGAAATCGGGGCTGGAGCTGGAAGCGCTGAGCGCGCTGGCGCGGGACACGGTGTGGTTCGTGCGCCTGCGGGCCATCGTGAGCCTGGGAAAACTGCATTCCCAGAACGCCATTCCCTATCTACTGCTGGGGCTGACGGACGCGAACCGGCTGGTGCGGCTGCGAGCCGCGGAAGCGCTGGTGAATTTCGAGGCGCAGCTGGCGGGAGTCTTCCGGCAGACGGTGGGGCTGCGGGATCTCTACGGACTGCACGCCTTTCTGACGGCTCTCGAAAACGCGGGCCTCGAAAAACAACTGGAGACGGAGCTGGAAGGCGAGCGCTGGTCCGGCAAGAAGGATACGGAAGAGTTGCTGAAGGTGCTGCGGATGCGCACGCTGCCGGAGGAACCGCCCGGAGCGATGCGGAGCGCGCCGCTGCAAACGGCCGCGCGCCCATGATTCACTTTCTGGAGCTGGCCAACCGCACCCTGTTTTTTTACTACCTGGCGTGCAATCTGGCGTATCTGACGATGCTGCTGATCGCGCTGAAAACCAGCGCGGACCACCAGCACCGCCTGCGCAGTTCTCCAGCCAGCTGGCTGAAGGAAACGCCGCTGGCGCCGCCGGTGACCATCCTGGCGCCGGCGCACAACGAAGAGAAATCGATACGCGTGTCGGTGCGCAACATGCTGGACCTGGACTATCCGGAACTGGAAGTGATCGTGATCAACGACGGGTCGAGCGACGGCACGCTGCGGGAGCTGCAGGAAGAGTTTCAGTTGCGGCCGGTGCGCGCGGTGTACGTGCCGCAGGTGAAGTGCGCGCGGGTGCGGGAGATCTACCGCAGCGGAACGGACGCGCGGCTGCTGGTGGTGGACAAGGAAGCGGCGGGAAGCAAGGCGGACGCGGTGAATGCGGGGCTGAACGCGGCGAGTTCGCCGTATGTGTGCGTGGTGGACGCGGATTCGGTGCTGGAGCGCGACGCGCTGCTGCGCATCATGCTGCCGGTGCTGACCGACCCCAAACGCGTGGTGTGCGTGGGCGGGATCGTGCGCGTGGTCAACGGTTCGGAGATTGCCGCGGGGCGGCTGCGGCGTGTGCGGCTTCCGCGCAAAGGCATCGAAGTGATTCAGGTGGTGGAATACCTGCGCGCGTTCCTGATCGGGCGGGAGGCCTGGGCCCGCGCGAACATGATGACAATTATCTCGGGAGCTTTTGGGTTGTTTCGCACGGACATCGTGCGTGCCATCGGAGGCTACCGCGCGGCGGCCATTGGCGAGGACTTCGATCTGGTGGTGCGCATGCACCGGCACCTGCTGGAGAAAAAAGCGGATTACCACATTCAATTCGTGCCCGACCCGGTATGCTGGACGGAAGTGCCTGCGGACCTGCGTTCGCTGGGACGGCAGCGGGCGCGCTGGCAAAAGGGCTTGCTGGACGCGCTATGGCGGAGCCGGGACATGCTTTTCCGGCGGCGCTACGGGCGGATCGGGTGGTTCGCGCTGCCCTACGCGTGGCTATTCGAGCTTATTTCTCCGGTCGTCGAGCTGGGCGGATTCGTCACCATCGGGCTGGCGCTATGGGCCGGGGTGCTGAGCCGGGAATTTTTTGTGCAGTTTCTGGTCTTCGGCTACGCGTTTGCCACGGTAATTTCCATCGGCGCGGTGCTGCAGGAGGAGCTGACGTATAAGCGCTACAACGACTGGCCGGACGTGGTGCGGCTGCTGAGCTACTGTTTCCTCGAACATTTCCCCTACCGCCAGATGCACATGGTGTGGAGGCTGCAGGGGCTGGTGCAGTATTTCCGGGGCGATCTGACCTGGCATGCGCCCAAGCGGCAGGGGCTCGGCGCGACGACGGTGAATTGAAGCGGGGGCGTTCCTTCCCGGCTTCTGCGATGGAAATGAAGAAATATTATTCTGACTTGCGCAGGGATTGCGGGTCGATGCCCAGCTGCTGGCATTTTTTATAGAGGTGGCTGCGTTCGAGGCCCAGGGCGCGCGCGACGTTGGTCATGTGAAAGGAGTGCTTTTTCAGTTCGGCCAGGAGCACTTCCCTTTCGAACTTTTCCACGCGCTCGGCCAGCGTGCCTTCCGCGGCGGATGCGCCCGCGCCGCCGGGGATGAAAGCGCCGGCATCGGTAGGCGGCAGGATCAGGCGCACATCGGCGGCGGTGACGGAGTCCGCGGCGGCGAGCAGGATGAGGCGCTCGACGACGTTGCGCAGTTCGCGGACGTTGCCGGGCCAGGCGTAGTGGCGCAGGGCTTCGATGGCCTCCGCTGAAAACTCCTTCACTTTCCAGCCGTTTTGCGCGGCGACTTGGCGCGCGAAGTGCGCGGTGAGTTCGCCCAGGTCCTCGAGGCGCTCGCGCAGCGGCGGCAGGGTCAGCGGAAAGACGTAGACGCGATGAAAAAGGTCGCGGCGGAAAGCGTTCTGGCGGACCAGTTCCTCGAGATTGCGGTGCGTGGCCACCAGCACGCGAACGTTCACGCGAATGGGTTTGTCGCCGCCGACGCGTTCGACTTCGCCTTCTTCGAGCACGCGCAGCAGCTTGGCCTGCATGGCCACGGGCATGTCCCCAATTTCGTCGAGGAAGAGCGTGCCGCCGTCGGCCTGTTCGAATTTTCCGGCGTGGCGGGAGGCGGCGCCGGTGAAGGCGCCTTTCTCGTGACCAAACAGTTCGGATTCGATCAGCTCGGCGGGAACGGCGGCGCAATTCAGGGTGATAAAGGAGGCAGAGCGGCGGCCGCTTTGTTCGTGAATGGCGCGGGCGACGAGTTCCTTGCCCGTGCCGGTTTCGCCGAGGATGCACACGCGGGTTTCGCTGGGAGCGACCTTGGCGATTTGCGCGAGCAGGAGCCGCATGGCCGCGCCGCCGCCGACCAGTTCGTGACGGCCGAGGCGCTGGCGCAGTTCGCGGTTTTCTTCCTCGAGGCGGGTGAGGCGCAGGGCGTTTTCGACGGTGACCAGCAGCTTGTCGGTGGAGAGCGGCTTTTCCAGAAAATCGAGAGCGCCGAGCTTCACCGCGCGCACGGCCATTTCCACGTTGGCCTGCCCGGAAATCAGAATGATGGGAGTTTTTACGCCGGCGGCTTTGAGTTCGGCGAGCAGGGCGATGCCGTCCTTGCCGGGCATGACCACGTCGGAAAGAATCAGGTCGAAGGATTCGGATTGAATGAGTTCGGCGGCGCGCGCGGCGTTGTCGCAGACGGTGGCTTCATGCCCGGCGAGGCGGAAGGCGCGGGCCAGCGAGGCCAGTGTGTTGGGTTCGTCGTCCACCAGGAGGAGATGAGCTTTGCGGGCCACGCCGGTTGCCTTTCCGAACGCTAGGAAATTTTTTCGGGGCCGGGGCCGGAGTCAGGGCCGGAAGAAGACGCGGGCGGCTCGGGCGCATCGCCGCCGGGAATCACGGGATGGTTGGGCGGACGCAGGGGCAGCTCGATGTGGAATGTGGAGCCGGTTCCGGGTTCGCTGATGACGCTGATGGTGCCGCCATGGTCGCTGACGACGGACTGCACGATGGCCAGGCCCAGGCCGGTGCCGTGCTGCTTGCTAGTGTAATAGGGAGTGAAGAGGCGCAGGCACTCTTCGGGAGTGAGTCCCTGACCGGTGTCGGAGACTTCGATGCACACGCCTTGATCGAGCGGAAAGGTGCGCAGCTTGAGCGCGCCGCCGCCGGGCATGGCGTCGAGAGCGTTGAGCACGAGATTTTGCAGCGCGCGGTGCAGCAGGTCGGGATCGGCGTCGATTTCCGGAAGGGCGTCGTCCAGATAAAATTCCGGGGTGATGACTGGTTTGCCCACGGCGCTGAACTGCGGCTCGATGAGACGCACGGCGGCGCGCACGGCGTCATTGAGATGGATGCGCTGCAGCTGCGGCGCGGGCATTTTGGAAAAATCGCTGAAACGGCCGACGATGGCGTTGAGGTTGGCCAGTTCGGCGTGCAGGGTCTTGGTGGATTCCTGAAAGATTTCATCGAACTGCGCGGGAGAGAGCGAGCGGGCGCGCTGCATATTTTCGACGGTGATCTGCAAGGGGAAGAGGGGGTTGCGCAGTTCGTGGGCCAGGCGGCGGGCCAGTTCGCGCCAGGCGGCCACGCGTTCGGCCTGCACCAGGCGCTCGCGCTGCGCCGCCAGCGTGCGGGTCATGTCGTTGAAGGCCAGGCCCAGCTGGCGAATTTCGCCGCCACCGCCGGGCGCAATGCGCGCTTCCCAATCGCCGGCGGCCACGGCGCGCGCGCCTTCGGCCAGGCGGACCACGGGACGGGTGATGCGCAAGGAAACCCACCAGGTGACCAGCAGGGCGATGAGCAGTGCGCCGGCGCCGGAGAGCACGGCGATCTGCTGAATCTTCCGCAGAAGCAGGACCAGATCGCGGCGGGGGCTGCCGACGAGCAGCACGGCCAGCAGTTCCTTGTTGCGCCCCAGCAGGGGAATGGCATGAAAAATTTCGGCGTCGGCGGCGTCGCGGGACCAATCGAGTGTTTGCACGATCTGCCGGGGATTTTTCTGCAGGTCCTCGATGAGCGGGCCGAATTTTTCGGCTTGCTCGATATGTCCGGAGGGCCCGGAAAGCGCCGAAGGAATAAAACCCTGCTCGAGATTGCGGTAGAGCATGGCGCGCATGCCCGCGGGCATCACCAGGGAGGCCAGAAAACTTTCGTCCAGGCGGCGCCCGCCGATGACGAAGAGTTTTTTTTCGCCGACCGCAAAGGTGCGCACGGCGGTGAGCGAGAGGGTGACGCCGTCGGGCAGTTCCTCTTTTTTCAGGAAGGCGTCGGAGGAGCGCCAGTCTTGCGCCAGGTTGAGCCATTCATTCTTGTAACCGGCGCGGGCCTGATACTGCGCCGAGGAGACGATCGCGCCGTCGTACTGGACGAACTCCATGAAATCGAGGCCGTGGTCCTGGGCGGCGCCGATGGCGTCATGGACGTAGAGAGTGGCATCGGCGTTGGGCTGGGCCAGCTTCAAGGCCATGGTCATGGTGGCGTCCGCCCCCGCGATATTTTCCACGCGGTTGACGACCTCCTCGCCCTGCTGGCTGAACTCCTTCTGAAATTGCGCCACCAGCGCGGCGGTGCGCGCCGCTTCGGCTTCCTCAAAAGCGCCGCGTGTGTAGCGTTCCACGCCCCAGCCCATCACGGCTACCGCGGCGCCCACGGTCAGAAAAAAGATCAGAAAAAGTTTTGTGCGGAAGTTCATGGCTGCACTCCGGCGGGCTTACCCGGCGCCGGCGTGGTTGGCGGCGCATCCGGCGCGTCGAGCCAGGCGTCGGCCAGGCGCCAGTCTCCCCAGCGGGCGGGCGTCCAATCATGCACGCGCGCGGCCAGGCCGGTGGATTCGGGAAGAACCACGAGGGGAATGGCGCTGCGTTCGCCGAGAAGGCGCCGCTCGATGGCGAAGAGTTGCGCGGAGTCTGCGCCAGCGGCAATTGTGGCGCGCGGAAGAGAGAAAGCGGCGGCAAGCGAATCCAGTTCCACGCCGGCCAGCAGCGAGGAATAGCGCCAGGAGACCAGACGGAGTTCCGCCGGAGAGTTCGCGGCGGGAGTTGCGGAGAAAGTTGCGGAAGAAGCTCCCGCGCGATTCACCACTTTCACCTGCAGTCCGGCCTGGCGCGCATTGAGGGCCACGCGATCGGCCAGCAGGCGGGGCAGATCGCCGGGCGCGTCCACGCGGAGGCGCAGGGGTGCGGCGGAGGCGGCAAAATTCGCGGGCAGTGCGGCTCGTAACTGTTTGGCGCGGTCCATGTCGGTTTCCAGAGCGACAAGGAAAGCATAACCGGAGAGCCACTGCGGCAAAAGGGTGGAAGCGGGTTCGGCTTGCTTCTGCAGCAACACCCCGGCCATGGAGGCGTGGTCGAGCGAAAGGGAAAAAGCTTCGCGGAGGCGCGGGTCGGCCGCGGCGGGGAGCGATTCATCGAAGAGCAGAGCGTAGAGAGTGAGCGGCGCGGAGGTCCAGGTGCGCAAGCCGGACTGCGCGGCGCGGAGCGCGAGATCTGGCGTCAGCTCGACGATGTCGGCCAGGCCCATCTGCAAATCGTAAAACTGGCGCTGCGCGGGCACGCCGAAGGTCACTTCCACGGCGTCCACATAAGGACGGCCGGACCAGGCGTCGGGATTGGCGCGGAAAATCAGGCGCGAGGTGGCGTCGGAAGAATTTGCGGCAGCGCCGTTCGCGCCCGCCGCCGCGGGACTATTTCCTGGCAGAAAAGGGCCGGTACCGGCGAGCGCGCCGCCGGGCAGCGCGCGACAGACGAAATAGGGAGGAGCGGCGAGTTCGAGCAGCAAGTCCGGCATGGGCGCGGCGGATTGAATCACGAGCGCGTCGCCATCGATGCTCAGTTGCCGCGAAGCCGCCAGCAGCGGGCGCAGGGCCAGGGCGGCTTCGGTGGCGGTGAGCGGAGTTCCGTCGCTGAACTTGATTCCCGCGCGAATGGCGAAACGCCAGCGGAGGAACGCGGGGTCGTGCGTCCAGGACACGGCCAGGCGCGGCTGGATGCGGCCGTAGTCGTCGAGTCCGACGAGGCGGTCGAAGAGCAATGCGGCGAGGCGCGCTCCGGCGGCGGATTCCTCCGTGCCGGCGCGCCAGGAGCGCGGGTCCGCGGAAGCGGAGCGGCTCATTTCCACGCGCAGCGTGCCGCCAGTGCGCGGCGCGCGCGCGGCGACCAACGGCGCAGGAGCCGCGGCGAGCAGCGCGAGAAAACTAATTCCCGCAAGCCAGCGTGATGCGATGGACTTCATAGTCTCCCGTCAAAAGATTGCGCACGATGGCGATGGCTGAATTTCCTTCCGGCCGCGCGGTGAGAGCCAGCACCGGGCCGGGCATCTCCAGACGCGGGGTGAGCCAGGTGCCTTCGTCGGGTGCCGATTTCACCGCCTGGATCCAATCCTTCTCATTGCGGTCGCCGCTGCCGGTGAGCAGGAGATATTTTCTCTGGCTGCACGGAGCGGCGATGAGCCGCTTGGACTTCGCACCGTCCGTGTCGCCATCGCAGTTCAGGGCGAGTTTTTCCCCCAGCGTGACGGCGCACATTTTCCGGTTCATGCGAATGTTCAGCTGCGGCGGAAGTGTTGGGGAAACAGCGGCGAATCCCGCCTCTCCTGCGCGCGGCCAGGGCAGCAGAAGCGAAGCGGGCAGAGGAGCGCTGCCCGTGACGCGCCAGCCGTCCTTCGAGGGGCGAGCACGGACAAGAGAATCGCGGGTGAGCAGAAAAAGCGAGGATTCCTGGCTGGCTCCTTCGGCCCATTCGATTCCGTCCAGAAGCGGTTCCGGCTGCCGCCAGAGCAGTTGCCGTTCGATGCGAGCCTCCGAAGAAATTACCAGGACGACGGGAATGGCGGAGCGGTCGATTTCCAGAAGAATTGCGTCTTCGGGCTGAGCTGGAGCCTCTGCAGGCTGGAGGACGGCGATCAGAAGAATGTGCGCGGGAGTGTCGCTGAGGGTCACGCGCAACACAGGCGCGGAGGCGTTCTCGATAAAAGAGATTTTGCCGCCAGCCAGAGCGGAGGTGAAGGCACTGCGCAGAACAGAGGATAGGAATTCCGGGAGCGAGGAACGATTTTCCCAGGCCAGCGTCGCCGAAGCGGGAAGTCGAGGCAGCGCGGCAACTTTGGCGGCCAGAGTCCGCGCGGCGTCCTCGATGGCATCGGCGCGGGAAGCGGGAGAAAAAACGGACAGCGCGGCGAGCAGCGCCAGAACGAGCGCGGCGGCGGGCACGGGGCGATGGGAATTGCGCTTCACGGCGGTTAAGTGCCGAGTGTATCACGGCGTCACGGGCGCGCGACGCCGCGTGCCAGGGCGTTTTCCAGGAGTGAAAAGTTCCATTCTCATTTCGCCCCGTTCTCCGTATAATCCAGCGGTCGCGCAGCGCACGATTCTCCGGGAGGACTTCGCATTCATGAGCCAGCCGAAAACGTCCATGTTCAACCGCAACAAACTTAAACTGGGCATTTTTTCGCCCAACTGCTCGAGCGGCATGGCGGTGACCAAAGTTCCCGAGCGCTGGGACGCTTCCTGGGAAAGCAATCTGCAGCTGGCGCAGATGGCCGACGCCGCGGGCATCGAATTTCTGCTGCCCATCGCGCGCTGGAAGGGTTACGGGGGAGAATCCAATTTTCAGGGGAGCACGCTCGAGACCATCACCTGGGCCTGCGGGCTGCTGGCGCTCACCAAGAACATCAGCGTCTTCGGCACGGTGCACGCGCCCCTGGTGCATCCCATTTTCGCCGCCAAGCAGATGGTGACCACTTCGCACATCAGCCGCGGCCGCTTCGGGCTGAACATCGTATGCGGATGGAACCAGGACGAGTTCGACATGTTCGGCATCGCGCAGCGCGAACACGACAAGCGCTACGACTACGGGCAGGAGTGGTGGGACGTCATCCAGAAAATCTGGACGGAGAAGGCCCCGTTCAACTACGACGGAACATTTCTGAAATTGCGCGACGTCGTCGGCGAACCCAAGCCCTATGGCGGGCGGCCCGTGGTGATGAGCGCGGGCTCCTCCGGAGCGGGGCGCGGCTTCGGCGCGCGCAACTGCGATTTTCTGTTTACCGTGCTGACCGACCTGGAAAAAGGCGCCAAGGACGTGGTGGACATCAAGGCCGCCGCGGCGGGTTATCAGCGCGCCATTGACGTGTTCACGACTTCCTACGTGGTGGTGCGCCCCACGAAGAAGGAAGCCGTCGAATATCACGACTACTACACCAAGGAGATGGGCGACATTCCCGCGGCCGAATATCTGATGAAGATGCAGGGGCTGCACGCGCAGTCCTTTCCGCCGGAGGCCTTCAAACTGTTCCGCGATCGCTTTGTCGGCGGCCACGGCGTCTATCCGCTGATCGGTTCGCCGGACGACGTGGCGGCGGAGATGGCCAAAATCAGCCAGGCGGGATTTATCGGCACGACCATCGCGTTCGTGAATTACGTGAAAGAACTTCCCTACTTCCGCGACGAAGTGCTGCCGCGGCTGGAACGGCTGGGCCTACGCGAACCCGTGCAGCGTTAAGCGCATCCTGATAAACGAAAACGCCGGCCGGGTGGCTTGCGCGGCAGCGCTCCGGAAGAAGCAGGGGCGGCGGTCCCTGTCATCTCCCGTTACGCTGCCGGACAAGCCACCCGCAGGGTTTTGGCCGGCGCCATCGTGTCCGCCCGAAGGCGGCACGAAACTCAAGCGGCGCGGCGCGTCGATGCGCCCGCGCCTTCCGCAATCTTCGCGCTCTCCGCGTTTACTGCTGGAGCGCGCGACGGAATCCGCGCCACGCCAACCGAAGCCGTGCGGCGAACCTGCTGCCGCAGCAGCACGTGAAGTTGCGCGGCAAGATAGACGTCGTACGCCATCAGCGCCGCAGCGCTGCCAAAGAGCGCCAGCCCGGCAAGCATCAAGATGTATTTCAGCGCCAGCATCGCGGTTTCTCCTTTCGGCCTCGGGCTAAATCTGTGCGCCCCATTCAACGCGGCGACGGCGCGCGCCGGGCCATCGACTTCAGCGGGCGCATCATCCGAAATGTTGCGCGCAGCAGCAGCCAGTCCATGAAGACCGCGAGCGCCCCGGCCGCCAGAGTGAAGATCACCAGCCCCGCGAAATTCAGCATCGTTTCCATTGTTCTTCTCCTTTTCCGTCCATCCAAAATCTTGCCGCCGTTCTCTTACTGCGCCGCCACCGTCTCGCGCGGCGCTTCGGTCAATTTCGTTTGCGCGGCCGGAGCGGCTTGCGCCGTCAGAACCGCGGGCGCCGCTGCGCCGAAGATTGCCGCCGTCTCCACCGTGTGCTCGGCGAGGATTTCCACGGCATCGCCCACGCGCACGCGGGCAAAAAGTTCGGCCACGTCCTCGTTCTTCATGCGGATGCAGCCGTGCGAAGCGCGCCGCCCGATCGAACGCGGCTGATTGGTTCCGTGAATGCCGATGTTTTTGCTGTCGAGGCCGATCCAGTGCGTGCCCAGGGGATTTTCCGGCCCCGTGGGAACCACCAGCCCCGGCTTGTAGTAGGAAGGCGCGGCCACGCGGTTGATCACCTGAAATTCTCCGACGGGCGAAGGAGTCGAGCGCTTGCCCACGGCCACGCTGTAAATTTTCACCACTTTGCCGTCTTCCATCACGGCCAGCTTGCGCTCCGGCAGGCTCACCAGAATTTTCCGCACGACCACCGACTCGGCCGGGGTCTGCGCCGCGTCCGTTGCGGGCTGCGTTTGCGGCGGCTGCGCGGCGGCTTGCGCCTGCGCGCGCGCCGCGGCAATAAACACCATCGCCGTCGCCGCCAGAATCCGCCGCATTTTTCCGTTTGCCTGTCCCTCGCTCTTCCGTTTCGTTCGCCGCATGGTCGCCTCCGCTGTTTGCTTGCTGACAAAGGGAATGGCAAGCGCGGGGCCAACGCTAAAGCGCTGTAAATACACGTGTTATAATTGGAGCGAAAAGGCGGTTCCGTGGCACGGCACACACAGCGTGGCCCGGCGGCATCAAACCCGCCAGGAACCCCGTACGGCCGGCGGCCCCGGGACTGCGCGAAACGGTGTATCGTAGTGGGGAGAATTGAGGAAACTCGGCATGTCGCAAAAGCCCGGCTTACAGGTCGCCCGCATCTTTGGCATCCCGATTTATCTGCACGCCAGTTGGGCCATTATTTTTGTTCTGATTACGCTCTCGCTTTTCGCGCAATACAGCCAGCAGCATCCGCAATGGGGCACCGAGAAACAGTGGGCGGTCGGAATCCTCACCAGCTTGCTTTTCTTCTCCTCGGTTCTCTTCCATGAACTGGCGCACAGCGTCATCGCGATGCGCTATAAGATTCCAGTCGTTTCCATCACGCTGTTTGTCTTCGGGGGCATCGCGCGGATCGGGCGCGAACCTTCGCGCGCCCTGCACGAGTTCAATATCGCCATCGCCGGACCGCTGGCCAGTTTTTTCCTGTTCGGAGTTTTCTCCGGCGCGGTTTATCTCTTTCCAAACAGCGAAGTGGTTGTCGCGGTAGCCGGCTGGCTGGCGGGGATGAATCTCTGGCTGGGGTTGTTCAACCTGATTCCAGGATTTCCGCTGGACGGCGGGCGCATCTTCCGGGCCATCGTCTGGGGCAAGACCAAGAATTTCGTGCGGGCCACGCGCGTGGCGGCCACCTCCGGCAAGCTCATCGCTTACGCCATGATCCTCCTCGGCGCGTTGATCATCGCGGGGGCCTTGCCGGCAATGAAGGGGCAGTGGGAGGCGGGGCTGTGGCTGGCGTTCATCGGCTGGTTTCTGCTGACGGCGGCGCAGGAAAGCGTGGCGCAGATCACCATCCGCGAAACCCTCGGCGGTCTGCGCGCGCGCGACGTGATGACCAACGAAATTCCCACCGTGGGCCGGGCCATCACGCTGGAGGATTACGGCGCCGAGATTCTGCGCACCGGCCGCCGCTGCCATCTGGTGATTGATGATGACCGCCTGCAGGGCATGATGAACGTGCACACGCTCAACGCCGTGCCGCGCGACGAATGGGACAGCACCTCGGTGCAGGCGGCCATGCTGCCGCGCGAATCCATCCTGCTGGCCATGGCCGATGAACCGCTGCTGGGGCTGCTGGAACGCCTGCTCTCCGCGGACGTCAATCAGATGCCGGTGATGGCCACCGACGAAGAAGGCGGGACGCACATCGTGGGCATGGTTTCGCGCGATTCGATCCTGCGGGTGATTCAGACGCGCTCGGAACTGGGGCGCTTGAACGGAGGGTAGTTCCGAGTGCAACGTGACTCGTGACTGGTGACTCATGGGCAGGTGAATGGAGAGGACCGGCGGAGTCTTGTTGCCCGGCTCAAATGAGCGTTTTGATGGACGGGTACGCTCATGCGATTACGCGATACTGCGAAGCAGCTGCGTCCGGGCAAGCTTAGCGGTAGGCCTCACGGCGATGAAGCACGCGGCGAATCTCGATGGTCTGAGGGTCGGTGGAGACGAAGAACAGGCGGTAGTCGCCGATGCGCAGGCGAAGCTCTTCCCTGCCCTGGAGAGATTTTACGTCGCCCGCGCCCGATTCGGCGAAGCGATGCAAAACGGAGAGGATTTGCATGGC
>Ga0315281_10011060_pt1 | contig 12380 bp, 13 predicted proteins | sample YL17G07_0_MG_FD_204540 | JGI IMG/M metagenome (GOLD analysis project Ga0315281, IMG submission 204540) | Sediment microbial communities from Yellowstone Lake, YNP, Wyoming, USA - YL17G07_0 | ecosystem: Environmental > Aquatic > Freshwater > Lake > Sediment | place: USA: Wyoming | collected... | reverse complement strand
TCCAGGCAGGCGGGCCGACTCTGACCCTGAAGACCGTGAAGGCGCTGACAGGTATCGGCATCAACCATGTCGCGTTCGTCGATTTCGACCGCTTCAAAGAGCTGATCGACGCGGTCGGCGGGATCGACGTGACGGTACCACGGGCGATCCTCTCGAACCGCTTCGAATGCCCGTATGCGACGGACGCACGCTGTAACGCGTGGGAAGGCTGGCGCTTCGCGAAGGGAAAGCAGCAGATGGACGGCAGGCGTGCGCTCGTCTACTCCCGCATCCGTGAGAACCGGCTCGATCTATCCGAGACGGACCTCGACCGGGCGCGCCGCCAGCAACAGGTGATCCAGGCGACTGCGGACAAGCTCACGTCAGTCGGCAGCGCCGTGAAGCTGCCGTTCATGGGCGGAGACGTCGTCAAGCCGCTCGCGACCGACCTCACGGCCGGCCAGGTGCTCCAGCTCGGCTGGGCGTACTTCCGCGCCAGCCCGAGGACCGCGCTTCACTGCCGCCTCGGAGGTGAGCCCGGCACGGTTGGAGGAGAATCAGTCCTTTTCGGCTCGGAGGACAACGTCGCCGCGATCTCGATGTTCCTGGGGCGGTCGGCGCCGCTGCCCCCGGTGAAGGGCCTCCCGTATGCCCCCGGATGCGTCGTCGGCGACCGGGAGCTGTGAGCCCGGTCAGTCTGTCGTGGGGGTCTTCTTGTCGCTCGGGCCCGAATCCTTCTTCTCGCCCGAGCCGGAGTCCTTGGCCGGTTCCTTCTTCTCACCGGTCCCGGCCGAGTCACCGTCCTTCCCCGCCTTGCGCGAGCCCTTGCCGTAGTCCGTCGAGTAGAACCCCGACCCCTTGAAGTGAACCGCGACCGGAAACAGCAGCTTCTCAACAGGTCCGGCGCTGCATGTCTCGCAGAGCTCGACGGGCGCGTCGCTCATGCGCTGAAACACCTCGAACGTGTGCCCGTTCGGGCAGCGGTACTCGTAGATCGGCATCGACGCGCCAATCTACCAGCGGCGATACGGGGAAATCGCGATGACGCAGGGTGCTGAGGCCCCAACGCGCGACGGCGACGCGAGTCGCTCTGTCCGGCACTCCGTCCGCGCTCATACACTCTGGATCGGTGTCGTGGCCACGGCCGCGTCGGCTGCCGTTTTCCTGGTGCACCAGCTGCTGGCATGGCCGCCACACGAGGACGAGACGCTCGCTCTGTTCATCGGGCGGGACTCGCTGGGCGGCGTCGTAGCGCACGTCACGCGCGACCGGGGTGGGGCACCACTCCATTTCCTGCTCGCCTGGGCGGTCACCCGGCTCGACCTGGGGCTCGGAGGGCTGCGCATGGTCTCAGCGCTGTTCGCCCTCTCGAGCCTGCCGCTCGTGACGCTGCTCGCCGTCCGTCTCGCCGGGCGCCGCGCAGCGCTGATCGCGACCGTGCTCGTAGCCGCAAGTTGGTTGTTCCTCTTCCACGGGTTCTTCGGACGCATGTACAGCGTCTTCCTGTTCCTCTCTCTCGCCTCGTTCCTGGCGCTGCTGCACGCCCTCGCCAAGGGCGGCCGAACGTGGGTGCCATGGGGCGCTGCGAGCCTGCTCTGCGTGGCGGCCCACCCGTACGGCGCCCTCGTGCTCGCATCGCAGGGCGTGTATGTCCTGCTCGCACGGCGCGACCGGCTCCGTGGCGCGTCCAGTGCTTTCGCCACCGTGCTCGTGCTCGGGATCCCGTTCTGGCTCACCGACCTCGTGCTCGCCGGGAGGTTCGACGTGGGCGTCGGCGCCGCAGGCGGCGGCGAGAAGCTCGGCGGGCCACAGGCGGTCGCGATCTACCTGTGGCGCACGGCGGGCGATTTCAGCGCCGGCTGGTGGCCCGTGCTGCTCGTGGTGCTGCTGCTCGTCGGGCTCGGGCTGGCGTCGGTCGGGCGTGACGCGCGCCTCCTCTGCCTGTCGGTTGTCGCTGTGCCGGCCACGGCGTTTCTCGTCGCCCGTCTCGGGAGCTCCACCTCGCCGGAGACGCGCCACCTCATTTTCGTCCTGCCGTTCTTCGCGACGCTCGCGGGCGCCGGCATTACCAGGGCCACGCGTCGCGTCCCCGTGCTCGCTGTCCTTCTCGTGGCGGGCCTGCTCGTCGCAGAGGTCGGGTGGGCATGGCATCGCACTCCGGCCCTGTTCGAGTGGGAGCCCGCGGCGCGCCGGGCTGCGAGGGCCCAGGCCGAGTCCTACCTCGCCTCGACGAGCAGGCCGGACGACCTGCTCTTCGGCTACGACCCTCTGTACATCGGCGCGTGGGAACGCAACGATGCGTTCCCGAGGACGGTGGTGCCCCGCGCCGACGGCCGGCTCGCGCTGCGCAGGCTGGAGCGGCAGCCGGCACCGCTCGGGCATGGCGTCTGGATCCTCGATGCAAGCGATGAGAGCAATCCGAGGCCGCGCTTCGAGATCGAGCAGGCTGACCCGGGCCCCGTGGGAGTGTTCGTCACGCGGGCGTTCGGGCCATTCCTCGTCATCCGGACGACGAAGCCTGTCGTGACGCCGAGCCGGTACCTTGCTCTGGCTGCGCGTGCGATGCTGCTCGGACGGTCTCTCGGGATCGTCGATGCCGACGTGAACCTCCAGACGGTCGAGCGGGCCGAGCGGCTGCAGCGGGCAAGAAGCTAGACGGAGTCCCTAGGTGTCGTTGCCGCGCTCGCGCTCGAGCAGCTCGCGATAGCACGGCGCGCTCTCGAATGCCGCGAGCCCTGCCGGGGTCTGGCGCCTGCGACGGTGCGGACGCAGCCGACGGGCTGCGGCGACAGCCGCAGAGGCACCAAGCACGGCACCGATGACGTACGAGCGACGTCTCTTGGGCCGCTTCGGCTCGTCCATGCGAGGATCCTAGGTGATGCTCACGATCTGCTTCGGTGATCTCGTCCTGGACGTCATCGTCCGGTTGCAGCAGCCACTTTCCCCCGGCGCGGACGCGATCTCCCGCGTCGTGCTGCGTCCCGGAGGGCAGGGGGCGAACGTCGCGGCCTGGGTCGCTGAACTGGGTGGCTGCGCACGGTTCCTCGGAAAGCGCGGAGACGACGACGCGGGCCGCCTCGTCGCAGCGCGTGTCGCGGCATACGGCGTCGAACTGGCAGGGCCCGTCGCGCGCGAGGGGAACGGCGTGGTGGTCTCACTCGTGACCCCGGACGGGGAGCGCTCGATGTGCTCGGATCGCGGTGTTGCGCCCGACTTTCACCCGGACGAGCTCGACCCGGCCTGGCTTGCCGGCTGCGGACACCTCCACGTCTCCGGGTACGCCCTGCTGCGCGAGCCCGTACGGTTCGCTGCCGCTCGCGCGGTCGAGCTCGCCCGGGGCGACGGCGCAAGGATCAGCATCGACCTCTCCTCCTGGAGTGCCATCCGCGACGCCGGGGCCGGCACGTTCCGACGAGCCGTCGAGGAGCTCGCCCCCGACGTCGTGTTTGCGAACGAGGACGAGGACGCAGCGCTCGGAGGCCCGATCGCAGGTGTGACCTGGATCCTGAAGCGCGGCGCCCGCGGCTGCTGCTTCGACGGCGACGAGCGCGCGGCGCTCCCGGTGGCGGATGTCGTCGACTCGACCGGTGCCGGAGATGCGCTCGCGGCTGGCTGGATCGTCGGTGGCCCCGACATCGCTCTCGCAGCTGCCGCTCGCTGCGTCCAGGCGGCCGGGTCGATGCCCGCAACGTCCTGAGCCACGCCCCACGGGCAAAGGTGGTACGAAGGCGGTGCGGTCGTGTCACAGGTCCTGAGCTACCGTGTCTTCAGGGCACCGGGGGTGCCCCTGGGGGACGTTGGAGGCACGACCGGCAGACGGGTGACGGCGGCTAGGCTCCACGCGTGCTCGAGCTCTTGTATGTCAGCGAGGAGGTCGCGGCCGCGCTCGAGGAGGAACGCGCGGTCGTCGCGCTGGAGACGACGCTCGTCGCACATGGGTTCCCGGCTCCGCACGGCGTCGAGGTGGGCCTGTCGAGCGAAGCGGCAGTGCGCGCCGCAGGCGCCGTGCCCGCGACGATCGGCGTGCTGGACGGGAAGATCCGCATCGGGATCACACAGGCAGAGCTGGAGCGGTTCACGCCGGACGCGCGCAAGCTCGGGCCGCGCGACCTCGCCGTCTGCGCCGTCCAGGGGACGGCCGGCGCGACGACGGTCGGGGGCACGCTTGTTGCCGCTGCCTCCGTCGGCATCCGCTTCATCGGCACGGGCGGCCTCGGCGGCGTCCACCGTGGCTTCCCCTCTCCGCCGGACGTCTCCGCCGACCTCGGCGCGGTCGCGCGCATTCCCGCCGTGATCGCCTCGTCTGGCGTCAAGTCGCTGCTCGACGTGCCCGCCACGATGGAGCTGCTCGAGACGCTCGGCGTGCCGGTGCTCGGCTGGCGCACCGGGACGATGCCGCTCTTCTACTCGGCCCACGGCGGCCCGCCGGTCTCGGCACGTGTCGAGAGCGCCGTCGAGGTCGCGCGGATCGCCGACACGCACTGGCGCCTCGGCGGCAACGCGATCCTCCTCGGCCGCCCACCTGACGAGAGCCTCGAGGTCGGGCCGCTGATCGACGAGGCGATCGCCGCCGCGAAGGCCCAGGGGGTCTCGGGCCAGCAGGTGACGCCGTTCGTGCTCGCGTACCTGCACGAGCATTCGGACGGACGCACCAGGGCCGTCAACCGCGACCTGATCGTTGCCAACGCCGGCCTCGCCGGTGAGATCGCCTCCGCCCACGCAGCTCTCTGAAGGGAGTGCCCTTGAGCCTCTACGACCACGTCCGGGACCTGCCGCTCACGGTCGACGGGTACACGCTCGACGGGCTCGAGCAGGATGTCTCGAGCGACTTCCTGCGCAAGACGACGATCATCCGGATCCACGGGGCGGGCGAGGAAGGGGCAGGGGAGGACGTCACCTACGAGGCGGCGGAGCACGACTCCCAGCAAGGGCGCGGAGCGGTACTACCCGTCGCCGGCGCGTGGACGCTGCAGACGTTCTCCGAGCACCTCGCGACGCTGCCGCTGTTCGACCACGAGCCCGAGCAGCATGCGTACCTCGACTACCGGCGCTGGGCGTTCGAGAGCGCCGCGCTCGACCTGGTGCTACGCCAGGCCGGGCTCTCGCTGGGCGAGGCGGTCGGCAAGGACCCGCGCCCGGTGACGTTCGTCGCGTCGATGAACCTCGGCACGCCGGCCGGCACCGAGCGGCTGCACTCCTGGCTTCAGCTCTACCCCGGGCTGCGCTTCAAGCTCGACGCGACCGCGGAATGGTCGCAGGAGCTGATCGCCGACCTCGCTGCTTCGGGCGCGGTCGACTCCGTCGACTTCAAGGGCCAGTACCGCGGCACGACGGTCGACAGGCCACCAGACGCTGCGCTCTACCGTCGTGTCGTCGAGGGCCTCCCCGACGCCTGGCTCGAAGACCCTGCGCTCACCGCGGAGACCATGGCAGTGCTCGAGCCACAGCAACGGCGCGTCACCTGGGACGCGATCATCCACTCGGTCGCCGACATCGAGGCGCTACCGTGGCCGCCGCTGACCGTGAACGTCAAGCCGTCACGGTTCGGCTCGGTCGAGCGTCTGTTCGCAGCCTACGACCACTGCGCCGACAAGGGCATCGGCGCCTACGGCGGCGGCCAGTTCGAGCTCGGCGTCGGCCGCGGCCAGATCCAGCTGCTCGCGTCGCTGTTTCATCCGGACACGCCGAACGACGTCGCTCCCGGCGGCTTCAACGTGGCACCGCAGCCGGGGCTGCCGGCGAGCCCGCTCACCCTGACACCCGCAGCCACGGGATTCAGGCTTGCCTGACTGCCGGCGGTTGGCGCCACCCCGCCTCGCGAGGAAGGTGCCGGTCAGCCTCGAGCTCGACAGGACCCTCGCCCCGCCGCCGACCACGCTACCGCGTCAGGCCTCGAGCGACCTCAGCAGGTCGTCGACCGCGACGAGCGGCAACGACTCGATCTTTGCGCTCCCGCGCGCACCGAGCGCAACGGATACGTGAGCGATCGTCAGATCGTCGGGCGCCTCGACGATGTTCACGAAATCGTAGGCCCCGAGCGAGGCCCATTGGTGCAGCACGCGGGCGCCGAGCTCCTCGACGTCGCGGTTCACCTCACGCAAGCGGCCGGGGTTCGACTTCAGCGTCTGCACCCCCTTCTCTGTCAGCGTCGTCAACATCAGGTAGGTCGGCATTCGCCCTCCTCTCGCTTCGACTGGGGTAGGAACCAGGGCGCTCAGAGCCTACCCCCGAACCCGAGACACCGGCACGGGCAGCCTGATCGACGTACAGGAGTGCGCCTCCGAGGAACAGAAGCGGCGACAGCACGAGCCCTGCGATGAACGCCGCGAGACGCTCGGAGTTGTCGGCGTAGTTCTGCAGCAGCAGGGAAGCACCGATCTGTGCCATGAAGACGAGGATCGTGAGCGTGGCGAGCCCCCCCAGCGCATGCACGTAGTCGGCCCGGCCGAGCTGGACGCCTCTGCGGAGAGCCGCGCGGAAGCCGAGCCGCTCGAGCAGCGCCGCCGGCACGGCGAGGCCGACCAGGGCGAACCACGCAAGCCCGGGGAGCACGAACAGGACGGCGAGAAACGGAAACGGCACGTAGACGACGGCCCCGACGAGGAAGGCTGTCAAGGCATGCCGGCTGCGCAGCGGCGCGCCTGTGACGACCGCCGAAGCTGCGACGAACGAGATTGTGACAAGCACGGCGCCCGCCCCGGGCACGATCGCGAGCGTCTCGGTACGCGAAAGCCCCGTCGCCGCGACATTCAGCACGGCAGCAGGTAGACCGATCGCGAGAGCGACCCACACGTTCCTCCCGTACAGGCGCAGCGTCTCGGCCACGAGCTGGCCGACGGTGCGGGTCTCGGGCGGCAGAGGCGGAGGCAGCGGACCGCTCGACTTCGGATACCGAGGGCGGGCCATCGCCCGAACCGTACCGGCGTCCCGGAGGCTACGTGACCGCCAGGTCCAGAGCCGCCTCGATCTCCGCAAGCAGCGCCGGCAGTGCGGCCTCGAGGGCGCCGAGCGCGTCATCGACCAGCCACAGCGAGCGATCCTGCTCTCCGACCTCGTTCGAGACGGCACGAACCTCGATCGCAGGTACCCCGGCCAGCGCTGCCGCGCGCAGGACGGCGAACCCCTCCATCGCCTCGACGGGGAAGCAGTGCCCGGAGCCCTCGACCGCCGCGCTCGTCCCGATCGAGACGACCGGCGCGCGGGGAAGGGCTTTCCTCGCGGCCTCGACCAGCCGCGGGTCGGCAGCAACGCGGTCGACTCGCCGAATCATCGCGTCGAGATCGCAGTAGACGGCCTCGGCGCCGATCGCGAGGCTGCCGGCAGCGAGCCCCCGTCCGCCGGCGATACCGACATGGAGCACCGCACCCCACTCCCGCAGCGCCAGGGCGCGCGCGGTCGCGGCGGCCGCCTCGACGGGGCCGATCCCGCAGACGAGGCCGTCGCGGCCGTTCAGCTCACGTTCGGTGGCGGCGACGATGAGGACGTTGGGCATCGGTCGATCCTACGCGGCAGCATCCACCGAATCACCCTCGGTGGCAAAGCGAATCTCGCCGCGGTCCGCGTACGCGCGCACCGCGTCGCCCTCGCCGAAGTGCCCCTCGAGCAACTCGAGTGCGAGCGGGTTCTCGAGCAGCCGCTGGATCGCCCGCTTCAGTGGCCGGGCCCCGAAGGCCGGGTCCCAGCCCGCCTCGGAGATCAGCTCCTTCGCACCCTCGCTCAGCTCCAATTCGATCCGGCGGTCTGCGAGACGGTCGCGGAGCCGGGCGAGCTGCAGCTCGACGATCTCGCCGATCTGCTCCCGTGTCAGTCGCTCGAACACGACGATCTCGTCGATGCGGTTGACGAACTCCGGCCGGAAGTGATCGAGCAGCTGCTCCTGCGAGCGGATGTTCGAGGTCATGATCACGACGGTGTTGCGGAAGTCGACCGTGCGCCCCTGGCCGTCCGTCAGCCGCCCGTCGTCGAGCAGCTGCAGCAGCACGTTGAACACGTCTGCGTGCGCCTTCTCGATCTCGTCGAGCAGGATCACGCAGTACGGCCTGCGCCGCACCGCCTCCGTCAGCTGCCCTCCCTCGTCGTAGCCGACGTACCCCGGCGGAGCGCCGACGAGGCGCGAGACCGTGTGCTTCTCCATGTACTCGGACATGTCGAGCCGCACCATCGCGCGCTCGTCGTCGAACATGAACTCTGCGAGCGCACGGGCGAGCTCGGTCTTACCGACACCCGTCGGGCCGAGGAAGACGAACGAGCCGATCGGACGGTTCGGATCCTGCAGGCCCGAGCGGGCACGGCGCAACGCATTCGAGACAGCGTCGATCGCGGGCTCCTGCCCGACGACCCGCTGATGCAAGCGCTCCTCCATGTGCACCAGCTTCTGCACCTCGCCCTCGAGCACCCGGTCGACGGGAATCTTCGTCCAGGAAGCGACGACTGCCGCGATGTCGTCCTCGTCGACCTCCTCCTTGACCATGGGCTCGGCCGCCCGCACCGCCTCGCCGCGCTCCGCGAGCTCCCGCTCGAGCGCCGGCAGCAGCCCGTAGCGGATCTCGGCCACCCGCTGCAGATCGCCGTGGCGCTCGGCGCGCTCGGCCTCCATGCGCAGCTCGTCGATCTGCCGGGTGACCTCCTTGACGCGGTCGAGCACGTCCTTCTCACCTGCCCACCTCGCAGCGAGATCGTCACGACGGGCCTTCGCCTCGGCGAGCTCTCGCTCCACCGGCTCACGCACCGCAGCCGTCTCCTTTGCCATCGCGGCCAGCTCGATCTCGAGTTGCGTCACCTTGCGGGCCGCCTCGTCGAGCTCGACGGGCGACGAGTCGATCTCCATGCGCAGCCGCGAGGCGGCCTCGTCGACAAGGTCGATCGCCTTGTCCGGCAGGAAGCGGTCGGTGATGTAGCGCTCGGACAGCACCGCTGCGGCGGTGAGCGCCGCGTCGCGGATCCGGACGCCGTGGTGGGCCTCGTAGCGCTCCTTCAGCCCGCGCAGAATCGCGATCGTCTCGGCCACCGACGGCTCGCCGACGAGCACCGGCTGGAAGCGGCGCTCGAGCGCGGCGTCCTTCTCGATGTGCTTGCGGTACTCGTCGAGCGTCGTGGCCCCGACTGCGCGCAGCTCCCCGCGCGCCAGCATCGGCTTCAGCAGGTTGCCCGCCGACACGGCGCCCTCGGCGGCGCCGGCGCCGACGATCGTGTGCAGCTCGTCGATGAACAGGACGATCTGCCCCTCCGCAGCGGTGATCTCGGCCAGGACTGCCTTGAGGCGCTCCTCGAACTCGCCCCGGTACTTCGAGCCCGCGATCAGCGCACCCACGTCGAGGGCCCACACGCGCTTGCCCTTCAACCCCTCCGGCACGTCGCCGGCGACGATTCGCTGCGCGAGCCCCTCCGCGATCGCGGTCTTGCCGACGCCGGGCTCGCCGATCAGCACGGGGTTGTTCTTCGTGCGTCGCGAGAGCACCTGGATCGTGCGGCGGATCTCCTCGTCTCGCCCGATCACGGGGTCGAGCTTGCCGGCCTCGGCTGCCGCGGTGAGGTCGCGGCCGTACTTCGTGAGGGCCTCGTACGTGCCCTCCGGGTCCTGGGATGTGACCCGCTGCCCGCCGCGCACGCCCTTGAGCGCGCCGAGCAGCGCGTCGCGCGGCACGAGACCCAGCGCGAGCAGCAGGTGCTCGACGGAGACGAACTCGTCGTCGAGCTTGCGTGCCTCGTCCGAGGCGTCGTCGAGCACCTTGCTGAACGCGCCGCTCGCCCGCGGCTGCACGTTGCCACCGGAGACGGTCGGGACCGCACGCAGGCGTGCCTCGGCCTCGGCTCGCACCGAGTCGGGCTCGGCCCCGGCACGCTGCACGAGCGTGCGCGGGAGATCCTGCTCGAGCAGGGCGACGGTCAGGTGGTCGCGAGTCAGCTCGGGATTGCCCGCGCGGCGGGCGAGCTCCTGAGCGCCGGCGACTGCCTCACCGGACTTGATCGTCAACCTGTTGAAATCCATTGGTTCTCGGTTCTCCTTGCGGCGAAGGCGAGATGTGTCTCGCCCCTACAGGTTCCTTGCAGGTGGTTGCGGTCGGTAGAGAACGAGCTCGCGCCGGTACTGCCTGTGGGTCGCGTGAATCTCGGCCCGCAGCTCGGACTCGAGGTGCTCCATGCGGGTGCGCTGGCGCGCCAGCTCGTCCTCGAGCCGGAGCACGTGCTCGACGCCGGCGAGGTTGAGGCCGAGCTTCGTCGTCAGCGTCTGGATCAGCCGCAGCCGCTCGACGTCCTGCCCCGAGTACAGGCGCGTGCCGCCTGCGGTGCGCGCGGGCCGGACGAGGCCCTTCGCCTCGTACGCGCGGAGCGTCTGCGGGTGCATGCCCGCGAGCTCGGCGGCGACCGAGATCAGGTAGCGGGGACGGTCAGGCATCGCGGCTCAGCTCGTCGAGACGATCCCTGGGCCGCTCGCGCAGCACCTTGTCGTACGCCTCGAGCGCCTCCTTCTCGGCCTTCGTCAGCTTCTGCGGCACGCTCACCTTCACGCGCGCCAGGAGATCCCCGCTGCCGCCACCCTTCAGCTTCGGTGCGCCCCGGCCCTTCACGCGCAGGAGCTTCCCGCTCTCCGTCCCGGCAGGCACCTTCAGCGCCACAGGGCCGTCCGGGGTCGGGATCTCGACGGTCGCACCGAGCGTCGCCTCCGGATAGGTGACCGGGACGTCGAGCACGAGATCGGCGCCACGGCGCTCATACAGGGGGGAGCTCTCGGCGGAGACGACGACGAAGAGGTCCCCCGCCGGCCCACCGTTTCGGCCGGACTCTCCCTTGCCCTTCAGCCGCACACGCGTCCCGTCCTTGACCCCGGCGGGGATCTTCACGGCGTAGCGCTTCGTCGCTCGCTCCCGGCCGCCGCCGCGGCAGCTCTTGCACGGCTTCTCGACGATGACGCCGTTGCCGCGGCACCGCCGGCAGGGCTGGGAGAGGGCGAAGAGCCCGTGCGAGTCCGACGTGGTGCCGGAGCCGCCGCAGTCCGGGCACGTCACCGGGCGTGTCCCCGGCTCCGCGCCGGTGCCGTGGCACACGCTGCAGGCCGTCTCCACCTCCACCGGAACACGCACCTGCGCACCCCTGAGCGCATCCTCGAACGAGAGGCGCACGCGTGACTCGAGATCGGCGCCACGCTCGGGTCGTGGCTGGGCACGGCGCGAGCCGCCACCGCGGCCGAACAGCCCGCCGAACTGGCCGAGCAGATCGGAGAGGTCGACGTTCTCGTACTGGACGCCGCCCTGACCGAAGCCCCCGGCCGCGCGCGGCGCCGCCGCCCCGAACGTATCGAACTGCTTCCGCTTCTCGGGATCCGAAAGGATGTCGTACGCGCCCTGGACGTCCTTGAAGCGCTCCTCGGCGGCTGCGTCTCCCGGGTTGCGGTCCGGGTGCGACTCGCGCGCGAGCTTGCGATACGCCTTCTTGATCTCGTCCTCGGACGCCGTCTTCGGCACGCCGAGAACCACGTAGGGATCGGCCACGGTGCTCACTCCGCCACGATCACCCGAGCGGGCCGCAGCACGACGTCACCGAGCCGGTAGCCCTTCTGCACGACCTGCACGATCGTGCCCGGCTCGGCATCCTCGGCCGGTCGCGTCATCAGTGCCTCGTGCGCGTGCGGGTCGAACGCCCCCTCCGCCTCGATCTCGACGAGGCCCTCGGACGCGAGGGCCGCGGCGAGGGCCGACCGGGTCATCTCGACGCCGGTGATCACCTTCGCCTGCTCGTGGTGCTCCACGGCGTCGAGGGCGCGCTCGAGATCGTCGAGCACCGGCAACAACTTGGCAACGAGCCGCTCGGCCGCCCGCGCGGCGAACGCCTGCTGGTCGCGGAGGGCCCGTTTCCGGTAGTTGTCGAAGTCGGCGGCGAGCCGCTGGAGGGCATCGAGGTACTCGTCGCGCTGCGCCTCCGACTCGGCCAACCGGAGATCGAGCGAGTCGCCGGCCGGGGTCGAACTTTGTGGCTCAGAGCCACAAAGTCCTGCCGCCGCCGGAGCGACGGGCTCGTCGGTGACGACGTCGACGTTCGTCTCGTCGCTCACGCCTTGCTCGCCGCCTCGTCCTCCTCGATCACCTCGTAGTCGGCGTCCTCGACGACCTCGTCCTCGGAGGAGGCGGCGCCGTTGCCGCCCTGCGGCGGAGCCGACTGCGCATCCGCTTGGGCATCGGCGTAGATCGCCTGGGCGAGCGGCTGCGCCGCGTCGTTCAGCACCTGTGTCTTCTCACGGATCGCGTCCAGGTCGGAGCCCTCGAGCACCTGCCGGAGCTCCATGATCCGGCCCTCGATCGTCGAAGCCTCCGCCTCCTCGAGCTTGTCGCGGTGCTCCGCGAGCGTCTTCTCGGTCTGGTAGGCGAGCGACTCCGCCATGTTCTTCGCGTCGGCGAGCTCGCGCA
>Ga0315281_10011059_pt1 | contig 12380 bp, 16 predicted proteins | sample YL17G07_0_MG_FD_204540 | JGI IMG/M metagenome (GOLD analysis project Ga0315281, IMG submission 204540) | Sediment microbial communities from Yellowstone Lake, YNP, Wyoming, USA - YL17G07_0 | ecosystem: Environmental > Aquatic > Freshwater > Lake > Sediment | place: USA: Wyoming | collected... | reverse complement strand
TGTGGATGTTATCATCCACGGCTTCTATAATAAAAGACGAAGGGGAACCTCAAAGGTTCCCCTTTTGAAAGAGGTACTGTGGTTATTTACGGCTTTTTTTGCCTTTCTTTGAAGCCAGCACCTTCTGCATGGTGGAGCCTATCTCAGCAGGGCTTTTGGTTACGGTGACGCCAACAGCGGCCAGGGCATCCATCTTATCCTGCGCCCTGCCTGAAGCCCCCGTGATGATAGCGCCGGCATGGCCCATGCGCCTGCCCGGAGGTGCGCTGGCCCCGGCGATGAAGGCGACCACGGGCTTGGTCATCTTGTTCTTGATAAACTCTGCTGCTCGCTGTTCCTGATTGCCGCCGATCTCGCCGATAAGCACTATTGCCTCGGTCTCCGGGTCTTTCTGGAATAGCTCCAGGGCATCAATAAATACGGTGCCTATGATAGGGTCGCCGCCCAGGCCGATACAGGTCGTCTGGCCGATACCCAGCGTAGTTAGCTGGCTCACGGCCTCATAAGTGAGGGTGCCGCTCCGTGAGATCACGCCGACATTCCCCTTGAGGAAGATATCGCCGCTCATGATGCCCGCCTTGCACTTCCCAGCAGAAAGTAGGCCGGGGCAGTTGGGGCCGATGAGACGTGTCCCCTTTTGCTTCAGATAATTGCTGACCATAACCATGTCCAGCGTGGGGATACCCTCGGTGATGCAAACGATGAGCGGGATGCCAGCGTCGGCAGCCTCCAATATAGCGTCGGCTGCGAACGCAGCCGGGACGAAGATAATGCTGGTGTTGGCTCCTGTTTCGGCTACCGCTCGCTCCACAGTGTTGAACACCGGTACCTCGTCCATCTTGGTGCCGCCCTTGCCCGGGGTGACACCCGCCACCACCTTGGTGCCATAATCAATGCAGCGGCGTGTATGGAAGCTGCCCTCGCCGCCGGTGATACCCTGTACCAGAAGCCGCGTTTTTTCATCAATAAGAATGCTCACGACAACACCTCGTTAGGATTATTTCGTTGCTGCCACTGCCTTCTGCGCAGCCTCACGGAAGTTGTTGGCCCTGATAAGCTTCAAGCCTGACTCGTCCAGTATTTTGTTACCCTGGGCAACGTTAGTGCCCGCCAGGCGGACGACTACAGGCACCTTTATCTCCATCTTCTGGTGCGCGGTCACCAATCCCTGGGCAATAACATCTGTGCGCGCCATGCCGCCGAAGATATTTATCAGCATCGTTTTGACGTTGGGGTCGGAGTTGATGATGCCGATGGCCTGCACCACCCGCTCGGGGTCGTTGATAGTGCCGATATCGAGGAAGTTCGCAGCGTTGCCACCTTCCTGCTTTAGAAGGTCCAGAACTGCCATAGCGAGTCCCGCACCGTTGACCAGACAGCCGATGCTGCCATCGAGCTTGATATAGTTTTCGATGCCTTTGCTCTTGGCCTCCACCTCGAGGTGGTCTTCCTGAGCGATATCGCGCAGCGCCTCCGTGGCCTTCTGGCGATAGGCAGCATTATCGTCGAAGTTCAGCTTGGCGTCTGCGGCCAGCACCCTGCCGTCAGCGGTGACTACCAGCGGGTTTATCTCGGCGAGGGAGCAGTCCCTGGCCTGGAACAGCTTATAAAGGTTGGCTATCAGCTCTGTGCCGGCCTTCATCTGCTCCGGCGCCAAGTTCAGGCCGTAAGCAAGTTTTCGCGCCAGGTAGGTACGAACGCCCTGCCCCGGATAGATATAAGCCTTCAGAATCTTCTCGGGGGTGGTCCGGGCAACCTCTTCGATGTCCATGCCGCCGGCCTCGCTGGCCATGATTACAGGCAGGCCAGCGACCCCGTCGATCACTATGCTCAAGTAGAGCTCGCGTTTAATATTTATGGCTTCCTCGACAAGCACGGCGTTCACCGGCACACCCTGAGGGCCGGTTTGGTGAGTGACCAATCTGCTGCCGAGCAGCTTCTGAGCAGCCTGCTCCGCCTCATCCGGCGATGACACGACCTTGATGCCGCCGGCCTTGCCTCGTCCCCCGGCGTGCACCTGTGCCTTGACCACCACCTTGCCGCCGAGGTCGGACGCTATCTTCCTGGCTTCAACAGGAGTTTTGGCGACGCTGCCGCGGGGGACAGGTACGCCGAACTCCGCCATGAGTTGTTTCGCCTGGTATTCATGGGCTTTCATACTCCGTTCTCCTTTGAGCTATTCTAGAATTGCACAGTCAGGTATTTCGCGTGGCGAAGAATGTTGAGGGTTCTGGATTGAATGAAGGTGCTTAACGAAATAGGATGGTATTCCACAGTGGAGTTTATCGAAGCGACCAAACACGATGATATATTAGCACATGCGGCGGAGGGAGGCAATTGACCAATAGGTCAATTAAAACCCTAAACTCTAAGCACGAAATCCTAAATAAATCCAAAACCCTTGGGACATTTGAATTTTGAGCATTGGACATTGTTCAGAATTTAGAAATTAGGATTTAGGATTTCCGGCAGGGCGTTTTACCTTGACTATAAGATGCCAGCAATGCTACAATTGCCTCGCTTGAAAGGCAGGAAACTGTCTGTTGTGGTGGGCGTAGCCGAGTGGTTTAAGGCGCCAGGTTGTGGCCCTGGAGAACGAGGGTTCGAATCCCTCCGCTCACCCCATAGTCTCGAATCAAGAAGAAGGCTTTTCCTGCAACGGTTAGGGTACTCCACAATCACCACAACGCTTGATATTTATGCACATGTGACCCCAGGGATGCAAAAAGAGGCAGCACTACGGTTTGAGGGAGCATTACAACTTTGCTCGGACTCATAAATCATTGGCTAATCCCTATCCTAGAACTCCAGCATTTGCCACGACAATAATTTGAGGAATAGAAAAGATGAGGATTGAGAAAAATAATCCATCAGAAGAATATAGAGACTTTTGGGATTGGATTACTCGTTCTTCGCACACTATCTTTCTTTTAAATATAGCGATAGATTATGTGTTTTATCTATATACTACGGAGGAGAAATAAAACGCTGTAAAAATCGCTTAGAAGCTCTTACTGACACTACCGAATAGTAGCATTATTCAATTGAATCGGTTTAAATTCAAAATGATACACTACCCAATCTTGCGCTAGGTTGACAAAAGAATACTGCCGTGTAGAATCTACCAGAGGCGTGTGCGCTTTGAGCAAGCGCTGCCGCCAAGCAGCTTGACTCCGTGCTGCCAGTCGGTGTAGTGGCTCGAGCGGGCTAGGCGTGAGGCAGTAATTGAGGCTGAATATCAAGCCGTCTTGTGGCGGGACTTGCTTAATTGAAAGGGGGTTACCTGAGCATGTTTGGTTTCGTACGAAAACGGCTTGCATATCACGCAAAGGAAGATGTTGACGCTCTAGACCATCTCTACCTTATTGAGATTGGCAATGTCTGGGTCGCGCATAACGCGGAAGTTGAAGATTTTTGGAGTTTGACTAGTCCGGATGAGTGTGCTAGCCTCGTGGTCGCTTTCCTTGATGAGTTGAGGCATAACTGGCCAAGAGAGTTCGCAGAATTAAACCCAGCAGGACTCCCTGATGCTATATCTGAAGGTTTCAAAAATAGCATCAAACAGGCCTATCAAGTCGGATGCATGAAGGGTAAAGGCTGGATATCAATAGAACAGCTAGCCAAATTCAATATCTTCTTAGGTGACAACTTGGCACGTGACATAAGATCAGTCTTGAAAGGTGCAAAATCAAAAGGCGATGGGTTTGCCGCTGGATTCACTATTGTCGCTGTGCATGGAAACGTGAAAGTTCTCCAATTGACACTCGGCGGAGAGAGCGCAAGCCAGGGCTGATGCTGAGCGGGGCTGCTGAGGCTGAGTATCAAGCCGTCTTGTGGCGGGACTCGCTTAACTGAAAGGGGGTGACTGATAAGATGACATTACCCGATTGGAAGGCTTCTGTGAGGAGGGCCAAGAGACTTATGACATACAGCGAGTCTGGTGCTTTGAGGGGCCGCACACCAAACGGTCAATTGTTGACTGTGCGCCATCTGAAACCAGGCCAAAGCAAGTTCGTAGTTCTCTGGGACGGACGAACCTATTCATGGTTACCCGCTAGACTAGTGAAGGAAGAATTTGGTATAGATGTCCATGTGAAAAAAACGGGGCTCCAAGAAGGTTATCCGTCAGAAGCAGTCACACGGGCGGTTTGGCGCTATTTCGTTGACCAACACAAGCAAGGGAACCCTGACGTGACGAAGACTTGAATGCCGTCATGAGGGTTGGCTCGAGCGTGCCGAGCGGTACGGCGAGCGGTACGGGGATAATGGCGGGGAAGTCCAGCTATGCGTGCGCCCGTAGCTCAGTGGATTAGAGCATTGGTCTTCGGAACCAAGGGTCGTGGGTTCGAATCCCTCCGGGCGCGCCAGGTTTGAACATTTCCGGCCCCTGCGCAAGTTGACCTGTGCCTATGCTCTCACCGGGCTGTAGAGCCTGAATGCCGTCTTCCACGCTACATGCTCTCGTGCACTTGCGCTCAGCGCATCGAGGAAAACGTCATATTTCTGGATGGTTGCGGGAAGATACTCGAACCTGTTGACGACATCGGTGCCGATGCAGATGCGCTCGGAGTACTCTTCGGCTAGCTCGAGCCAGTGCTCATCGAGTACCCCTCTGGGGCAGATGAATTCATCATATACTATCCAGGAGAGGTCAACGCAGACATTGCCGTAGTGTTCCAGGATCCGTTTCACGATCTGGTAGTAAAGGGGAGTGTACACACCCCGAGAGATGCCGCAGTGAGCCCAGACAAACTGTACCTTGGGATGCTGGTGGAACGTCTCCTCCACCTCATGGAGCCATTTGGGGTAGGTCTTCGTGCCTACAGAGGTGATGTTCTGGTGTATGCAGATGGGAAACTCATACTCGGTGCAGAGGTCGAAGATGCTGTCCATTGCCGGATGATTGCAGCGTGAGGGATCGCCGTAGGTGAGATTGGTGAGGTCATCATGCCGGAAGAGTATCTCCCCGACCCCGTGCCAGATGCCGGGGAAATACCTGATGATGCGTTCGATGTGCTTGTAGGCGTACTTGTCGCAGGGGTTGAATCCACCGATCATAGGAAAGAAGCGGGCCTGCTGCGAAGAGTCGAGGAAGCGCAACTCCATGGCCAGGAAGGCGTCAACCGCGCTGTAGTAGTAGCACTTCGAATCGTCGGCCAGATAATATTCCGGCGGGTGTCGCTCCCAGCTCTCCCACCCCTTCGATACCGGGAGCCCGAAGATAGACGCGTGGGAGATGTTTCCCTTATCCATGTAGTGAAGGCAGTGCTGCAGTCCCTTGGTATCCTGCAGGAAGTCCACGACATGGAGGTGAGCGTCAATGCAACGGTACTTCGAGCCGAGCATGCCGCGGAGAGCGCCCATCAGGATATTCCTCCTTCAGCTAGCCGGTCATAGCGCTCTTTGAGGTAATGACCGTTAGTTTTCGAGAGGTACCGCTGGGAAATTCGGGTGAGCTCCTGCCTGACGGGAATAAGCTGCTGGAGCTTTTTCGCATCAAGCTGTCCGATGAGCGCATGCACGTTATCCTCAATCAGGCCGGAAAAGGCGTACGCAAGGTCGGCTGGTGTCTGGATACAGGCGAGCACCCGGGGCCATCCGATCTTTTCGAGCGCTGCACCCTCATCGCTCTTTTCGAGATGTTTGAGCACCATACCCAGGGTCTCCATTGAGTGGATGAAGCGCATGATAAAATCCCAGCCGATGAGCTCGATGAAAAGCTCGTCCTCTTTCCCGTAGAGCCATTCCAGGGCTTCGGCAATGTCGGCAACGGTTGTGATGCAGCGTCGGAGGCCCTCGGTACCGAGAGCATTCAGGAAGTACGCCTGGTCCTCCTCTTCTGCCAGGAGGGCGAGCGCTTTTGAGAGTGTCTTTCCTGTGGTCACTACACGGCCCAGATTGTTTCCGAAACAGCGAAGATACGGCTGTTTGCTCTCGCCTCTCGTCCCGAAGGCTTTCTGCAGGATGAGGAGGAATTCGCTATCACTCGTGATGAGATGAAAGATTTTGTCGCCAATCTGGGATAGGATGATTCCGTCAGCCTCAGGCGGGGTAAGATCGAGGGCGACGAACAGTTCGTCAGCATTCTCGATCTCAACGCAGTCGTCTTCGTAGCAGATTCTGCAAGACATGGTAGCTTATGCCGAAGGAAAGGCCGACTTCATTCTATATCCAGCTTATCGTTTTTGTCAACGAAATCAGTAGAGCAATCGAAAGGTTGGGGGATGTACCTGCTCTCCTCTGTAGATAATCTCACTAAGATTGGCCTTGACAACTCCTCCTTGAACTTCAATGCTGCCTGTTCACTTTTAGCTTTTGGAATATGAGTTGGGCGAGTCCTAAGGTCATACCGATATTGCTGGAAACCGACCATACAATATAATACGGGAGCATCCTGGGACTTCTTTTTCTGAGGCACACAAATATGCCGAAAGGTACGATCAAAGAGGGGTGAACAAGCTGGGCTATCCTCTTGTATTTCCAGAGAAATCTGGAACCGCCCTTGCCGTACCAGATTCTCTGCTTGATGAAACCTCTGGCGCTGGTCCTATGCTGGTGATAGATATAAGCTGAAGAAATGCCTAGTTTAAGCCCTTTCTTTCTTAAGTTTAAGGAAAGGTTTTTATCCTCTCCGGCCCCGATGAAGAAGGGGTCAAACGGATTCTCCATGACAGCTTGTTTCCCGAATATTGCAGCTATGTTTCCTATCCATTTTCGTTCGCCCACCCTGTTGAACATCATGCGGACATGCTGGTCTTCAGCCCACTCCCAATAGTTCTCATTACTCAGGCTCACTACCTGGGCGTGTATCCCAGCGTATCCCTTTTTCTGCAATTCCTCCAGCATTTTTTGCAGGCAATTCGGAGGCAAGACGACGTCAGAATCAACATAGGCGATGTATTCGCTTTTGGCTTTCTGGGCTCCCAGTTGTCGAGCATAAGCAAGGCCTTTGCCTTCATCGGAGTATATTCTGTGGGTGTGCTTACTTGCGGTCTGCACGGTACCATCTGAGGAGTTCCCGTCTATGAGGATAATCTCAGACGGCTCATTCTCCTCGATTGACTTCAGACAAGCCTCTAGGGTACTCTCAGCATTTTTAGCGCAGACTATTACGGAAATCTCCACAGTACCTCTTAGAGCCAGGGGGGTGAAGCTGCGCTTATTATAGCATGACCAAAATGACACGAAGTGCACTAAATGATATAATGTTTCCGATAGCAATTCGAATATTGCTTAAATTTGCAGGGCATAGGGAACAGAGATGAGCGTTATTGATTCTATAGGGAATACCCCGCTTGTAGAGCTGAAGAACCTGAATGGTAACACGCGGGTCAGGTTGATGGCCAAGCTGGAAGGCAGCAATCCCGGCGGCTCGGTTAAGGACCGCGCCGCTTTATACATGGTCAAGAAAGCCATTGAGAAAGGCAGCCTCGTGCCCGGCAAGACCATCCTCGAGCCGACGTCAGGCAACACGGGAATAGCGCTGGCAATGATCGGGGCAGCTTTAGGCTACAAGGTGAAGCTGGCCATGCCCGAGTGCGTCAGCGTGGAGAGACGCCGTACCATCGAAGCCTTCGGCGCTGAGATCGAGCTCACACCAGGGAAGCGTTCTACCGATGGCGCCATCATACGGGCACACAAAATCCTCGAGGAGAGCCCTGAGCAGTATTTTATGCCCAATCAGTTCGACAATGAGAACAATGTGCTGGCCCATTATGAGACAACCGGCCCAGAGATATTCAAGCAGACCAAGGGCGAAGTGGATGCCTTCGTGGCGGGGATGGGCACGACTGGAACGTTGATGGGCGTCTCCAAGTATTTCAAGGAGCACAAACCTTCGGTGAAAATCGTTGGCGTAGAGCCCACCATCAATCATAGTATCCAGGGTCTCAAGAATCTGCACGAATCCATTGTCCCCCGTATTTTCAGTAAATCTGCCCTGGATGATGAAATCACCATTACGGACGATGAAGCGTTTGAGACCACCAGGCTGCTTGCTACAAGAGAGGGCCTGTTTGTAGGGATGTCGAGCGGGGCGGCGGTGGCGGGGGCTCTCAAGGTTGCCAAGGGGATGAAATCGGGCACGGTGGTGGTGCTTCTGCCCGACCGCGGCGACCGTTATCTGAGCACCAGCCTCTTCATGTCCACCTGTGCCCACTGCCCGCCTTAGATAAGCCTTTTAGGAGGGCGTTCAGTTGAACGCCCCTACAAAGTTGTAGAAGGGTATTCGATATGGCCGGTAAGTCGGCGATCACCAGGGAGATGAGGAAATCCATCGGCACCAGGCTGTTTCAGGATTTCCCGCCTGATGAGGTGTCGCTGTGGGCCATTAACAGATTCATCGAAGCTACCACCGATGACAACCCGCTGTGGCGTGATGAGAAATATGCCAAGAAGACGCGCTGGGGAGGCATCATCGCACCGCCGGCCTTCCTTCATGTATTCGACCCCTCGAACCGCGCCTTTAGACAACTCCCGGACCTGTCTCACATGGCCACGACCCTGCCGTTTGAACCTCCTTTTCCCCGCACCTTCCAGGCCTTCAATGAGTTCCAGTTCTTTATCCCCCTAAGGCCTGGTGACCTGATAACGAGCACCGCCAAAATTGGCGATGTATATGAAAGGGAAGGTAAATCGGGCAGGATGGTTTTCATCCGTATGGATAACGAGCACCGCAACCAGCGCAACGAGCTGGCTGGCATAACCAGCGAGGCTATGGTCTCCATCGAGGGCTCATCCTCATCGTCGAAGGCAGCAGAACCAACTCCGCCTTCGGAGGAGGTGAAGCTGGAACCTCCGAGCAAGAAGCAGATATACTTCGAGGATGTTGAGGTCGGCGCTCCGCTGCCTGCGCTGGTGAAAGGCATCAGCCTGGTGACCATTCTGAAATGGGGGGCGGCGGTCAATGATTACGGTCCGCATCATTACGACCAGCAGTTTGCCAACCAGATGCTGGGGCTGCCTAATGTCATCGCTCATGGCCCGCACAACGCGGCGTTCCTAGCGCAGCTCGTGACCAACTGGATCGGCGGCGAGGGCATGTTGAGGAAGCATTACGCCGAGATGAGGGGGAACGTTTTCCCCGGCGATACCATGACCTTCCAGGGCAAAGTGGCCAGCAAATATATAAAGGATGGGGAAGGTCTGGTAGAGGTTGAAAGCTGGGCACAGAATCAAAAGGGCCGCAGGGTGACTTTGGGGAAGTCAACGGCTATGCTGCCACGAAGGGAAAAATGAGCGTAAAAGGATATCGCACTCCGTCCTGGTTCCGTATGAAGGGCTTCGCCAATAAGAAGCAAACTAAAGTCGGGAAGGACAAGCCCAGGGTGTCAAAATCCAAGCGTTTAGAGGGGAGGGAGACTAGATGAAACAGGAGTACACGCATCTGCCATTGGGTGAGGAGGTAAGAGGGCTATCGGGGTTCTATATCCCCTGCAAGGAAGAGCGATTGAAGTATAACGGCAAGGAAGTGCTCTATGTCATGGGGACTTCTACGCTGGATTCCTCCTGCTGCGGAGGGGGAGGGACCTGCGGCTATGCCGTGGTGCCGGGGTTCCTGGCTAAATGGAAGTCGAAGAAGAATAAGGCTGGGCTGCCTATATCGGAAGTAGAGCCTGTTGAGGATGAGGCAGCGAGGCGCGAGATAGGAAAGACCATCAGAGAGACTGAGAACATAGGGAATATCGACTTCTGGTGATTGTTAAAAATCCCTCTGTATCCCCTTTTACAAAAGGGGGATTGAATGGTTGAATTGTGCACCTTCTGACAGAGGAGCAAAGGCGAGCAGGCTACCCGAGAGGTGTGAGATGGCGCAAGAGTTGGGCAAGATAGAGAAACCTTCGGTTGAGGAATACCGGGCTGCCAGGAAGTTGTTCTTTGTACCCCTTCTCTTCACTCCCCGGGATATTCAGGGCGAGCTTTTCGAGAAGGTGTTCAGATACTGGGACCAGGTGGAGGCTCAACTGGCTAACCTGGAGCTGAAACTGGGCATCGTAAAGAAGGTGTATCACGAGCTGGTGCCGGTAGGCGGTGAAGAGGGCAGCAAGATCATCGAGGAGCTGAATAGCACAAGCTACGGCATTGTTAAAGCCAGGGTGGATAAAGGGGCTGAGCTTGAGCCACTTGAGGATACGGACCTGCTCACCGAGTCTATGGACTGGACTAAATGCCTGGCCGTCGGCCTGCAAAACGCGAAGGTATTTGACCAGGTCTACGAAGCATATTCACAGGCCCAGACGAAAAGAAACGAGCACATAGCGAAGATGATAAACGAGACGTTGAAGGAGGGTGAGGTCGGGATACTGCTGATGAGGGAAGGGCATCAGGTGCAGTTCCCTGCTGATATAGAGGTGTTCTATGTCTCTCCGCCCGGGCTGGATGAGATTAAACGCTGGCTCAGAACGAAAGAAGTCGAAGCCGAGAAAGAGGCGGATGAGGGCCCCGAGAAGTAAATATGGAGCTTGTTATAAATAAAACGAGGCTTGTTTTGGTTCAGGGTGATATCACCCAACAGGTCACCGATGCTATCGTCAATGCTGCTAACTCGGGGCTGATGGGCGGTGGCGGTGTGGATGGCGCTATACACCGCACTGGTGGGCCAGCCATCATGGAGGAATGCCGCAGAATCAGGGACAAGATAGGGCGCTTGCCCGCGGGCAGGGCTGTTATCACCACCGGGGGCAGGCTTAAGGCGAGGTATGTTATTCATACTGTGGGGCCGGTATGGCATGGCGGCAGGAGTGAAGAGGCGGAGCTTCTGGCCAGCGCCTACAGGGAGAGCCTGAAGTTGGCCACCGATAAGGGCTTGAAAAGCATCTCTTTCCCTGCCATCAGCACAGGGGCTTATGGCTATCCCCTGGAGCCTGCTGCCAGGATAGCCCTGGAGACTGCCATAGATTTCGCAGAGCAGAGCAGTTCTCTGCAGGAAGTGGCATTCGTGCTGTTCGATGCTTACAGCTTCCAGGTTTATGCTGATACCCTGCGAGAGCTGATGCCGAAGCCTGAAGGCTGAAGATGAAGGTTGTTTATCACCCTCGGTATCTGGAGGTCTACGCCAGCGACCCCGCTGCCCAGGCAGGCCGTATAGAAAGTATCCTCAAGGAAATCTTGCCTCATTTCCAGTTGGTCACTCCCGAGCCCGCATCCGTTGAGGACATAGAGCTGGTCCACACTAAATGGCATATCGGAGAAGTTCAGAGGATGGGGCAGATCTACGAGGTCGCTTTGCTGGCAGCAGGAGGGGCTATAAAGGCGGCTGAGCTCGGCGTAAGCGGAGAGCCTGCCTTCGGGCTGATCAGGCCGCCGGGCCACCATGCCAGCCTGGATTCGTGCTGGGGGTTCTGCTTCTTCAACAACGTAGCTATCTCTGTAGCGAAGCTCAGGGAAGAGGGCAAGATAAACAGGGCGGTGATACTGGATTTCGACCTCCATTTCGGCGATGGCACGGACAATATCTTCGGCAGGGTGCTTGAGGTGGACTATCACCACCCTGAGGACAGAACCAGGCAGCAGTTTGTGGATGGTATCGCCCGGTTCCTGGACAGGCAGAGCGCGGACATCATAGCTGTCTCGGCGGGATTCGACCGTGGGGTGGAGGACTGGGGAGGGCTGCTCACTATGGAGGACTATCAGACTATCGGGAAGCTGGTGAAGGAATTCTCCGAAAAAGTGTGTCAGGGGAGGCGGTACGGCGTGCTGGAGGGCGGCTACAACCACAGTGTCCTGGGCAAGAACGTCAAAGCATTCCTGGATGGCATGAGCTAACCCCTTTTGAATTATTTTCCCACATGAATTATTTTCCCACTTGTCACAGAGCCACGCAGGTGTTAAAATTAGTCTCTGTTGTAAACAAGTATGCCCTGGTAGCTCAACTGGCAGAGCAACTGACTCTTAATCAGTAGGTTCGGAGTTCGAGTCTCCGCCAGGGTACTTTCCATTATCCTCTATCCTCTTATGACGTCGAAGAGCACAATTTCACTTCGTGTGCATCTAGATTTCGGGTAATGGGTTGCATTTCATTTCACCTACCTTACATTAGCTAAGTCTGTGCTTCAAGGATGCCTTTCAAGTTGCTGAGAGCCTTCTTTGGCTCTTTGCGCATCGAGCTCATTATCATCGGCGAAAGCAGCTTGAGGAAACCACCCACCTTCATATCGTACACAATGGTAAACCTTGTGCCTATCTCTATGGGCTCAAAGGTAAGGTGATCTTCAATAATCATGCTCCCGCAGATAATAGTCTTACCCCACTTCTTATTTGGTTCATATTCTGTGGCCTTTGCAGTCCACTTCATACTGAGGCCCATCATGCGGTTGATCCCTTTGAACGTGGTGCCGACACCTATGGGCCCCTGGGACGTCTGCTCCGCTTCCGGTATAAAC
>Ga0315281_10011056_pt1 | contig 12382 bp, 8 predicted proteins | sample YL17G07_0_MG_FD_204540 | JGI IMG/M metagenome (GOLD analysis project Ga0315281, IMG submission 204540) | Sediment microbial communities from Yellowstone Lake, YNP, Wyoming, USA - YL17G07_0 | ecosystem: Environmental > Aquatic > Freshwater > Lake > Sediment | place: USA: Wyoming | collected... | reverse complement strand
CCAGTAATAAATTGGATGTCGCGGTGCAGGGACGGGGTTTTTTACAGGTATTAAGACCCAGCGGGGACGTTGCTTATACGCGTAGCGGCGCATTGCAGATCAATGCCAGTGGGCAACTGGTTACCGCTTCGGGTTATCAGATGCAACCACAGATCACGATACCCGCTAATGCCAGCGCGGTCACGATTGGCTTGGATGGTATCGTCACCGCCAGTGTCCCGGGCAGCGCCGCACCGCTAACGCTTGGCACCTTAACCTTATCGGATTTTATTAATCCCACGGGCTTACAACCGGTGGGTGAGAATTTATTTATTGAATCAGCCGCCAGTGGTGCGCCGCAAAGCGGCAATCCAAATTCCGGGAGTTTAGGCAGTCTTATCCAAGGTGCGCTGGAAAGTTCCAACGTCAATATTGTTGAAGAACTGGTGGGTATGATTGAAGCGCAGCGCGCCTACGAAATGAATTCCAAGGCGATTGCCGCCGTGGATCAAATGTTGCAATTCACCAATAACCAACTTTAATACCGGGTAACCACCATGATCAACCGCCTCACCTTTGGTAATCAACGCACCGTGGCGCTTGGCGGTTTGCTGTTGCTGCTGGTGTTAAGCGGTTGTGTGAAACAAGGTACGACCAAAGACACCTTTGAACCCGCCAAGCCACAGCAGACAAAATTAGCCTATAAATTCAATGGCGCTATCTATCAGGAAGGGATGGTGGTTGGTTTATATGAAGACACCACGGCGCGTCACGTGGGTGATGTGTTAACGATAAAATTATCCGAACATGCAACCGCGGTTGCCCATTCCAGTACCAAGGCCGAGAAAGAACAAAAAGTGGAAATGCCGCCGCCTAAGATTGCGGGTGACAAGGTGACCAAGGACGACAAGGAAATATTGAATAACGAGGTGAATGCGGGCCGTGATTTTAAAGGCAGTGGCGCTTCGGATCAGGCGCACAGTTTTGATGGCACCATCACCGTCACCGTTGCTGAGGTGCTGCCGAACAAACATTTGGTGGTGCGCGGCGAAAAACTGATTGTCTTAAATCAAGCGGATGAATATATCCGTTTCTCCGGCATTGTCCGGCCACAAGATATTGATCAGGCCAATACGGTTGAATCAGGCAAAATCGGCAACGTGCGGATCAGTTATGCCGGTCAAGGTGTATTAGGTTCAGCCAATTCCATGGGACCGTTAGCGCGCTTTTTCCAAAGCCCGGCGTACCCGTACTAGTCATTCACGAATAACACGACACCGGCAGGGATTGAGTATGTTGCAATATAATGAACTTCGCATTGTCATCATTGTGGGCTTGTTGCTGGTGTTAGGCCTGCACACCGGTGTTGTCCGGGCGGAGCGCATCAAAGACATCGCCAAGGTGCAAGGGGTGCGCAACAACCAATTGGTCGGTTATGGCTTGGTGGTGGGTCTGGATGGTAGCGGTGACGGCAATGCGGCACAAACCGTGCAAAGTTTACGGAGCATGTTATCTCGTCTTGGCGTGAACATTCCATCCAATGTGAATTTGCAATCAAAGAATGTCGCCGCAGTGGCGATTCATGCCGAGCTGCAAGCATTTTCACGACCGGGTCAGACCTTGGATGTGACCGTCTCCTCCATCGGCAGTGCCAAGAGTCTGCGTGGTGGGAGCCTGATCGTCGCACCGCTGCGTGGTGTTGACGGCAATATTTATGCGATCGCCCAAGGCAGCGTGGTTGTCAGCGGCTTCGGTGCGGAAGGCAATGATGGTTCGCGTGTCACGGTCAACGTCCCCAGTGTGGGTCGCATTCCCAACGGCGGTATTATTGAAAAAGCAGTGGAGACACCGTTTGGTGAAATGCGCGAGGTGGTATTGAATTTACGCAGTCCCGATTTCACTACCTCGAATCGGGTGACCCAGGTGATCAATGAAACATTGGGATCGGGTACCGCCTATTCCATTGATGCCGGTTCGATTAATGTGCAGGCTCCCCAGGATCTGGCGCAACGGGTGGCATTTATTTCTGAACTGGAAAATATGCTGGTTGATCCCGCGGAGCCCTCGGCACGGGTCATTATTAATTCGCGCACCGGTACGGTCGTCATTGGCCAGCACGTGCGGGTGTTGCCTGCTGCCGTGTCACATGGCAGCCTGACCGTGACCATTACTGAAAATGCAACCGTCAGTCAGCCCGCACCCTTAGCACAAGGCCAGACGGTGACGACGGGTCGATCCGATATCAGCATCAACCAAGGCAATAAGCGCATGTTTAAACTCGACTTGGGACAGTCGTTGGATGATGTCGTCCGCGCCATTAACCAAGTGGGTGTCGCGCCGGGTGACCTGATTGCCATTCTCGAAGCCTTGAAGGAAGCCGGCGCCTTGCGCGCCGATTTGATTGTTATCTAAATTCACTATTGAGACTGGCAAATATCTTGCATCGATCACGGTAGTTTCTCATCACGCTGGTGTCACATGATCAATGGACCTTCTCGCCCTGTCTATACCGATTTCGGTGCCCTCGCTGAGTTACGCGCCAACGCGCGCGAGAATCCCGACACGGCGCTGCAGGAAGTGGCACGACAATTTGAAAGTATCTATTTGAAAATGATGTTAAAGAGCATGCGTGAAGCAAGTTTTGGCGATCCACTGTTTGATAGTCAGGGTGGCGAAGTCTATCGCGACATGTTTGATAACCAACTCGCTTTACAAATGAGTCAGGGCAAGGGCTTGGGACTGGCCGAGATGCTGGTCAAGCAATTGCGTCAAGGGATGGCGACACAGGACAAGCCACCATTGGCTAGCACTGCTGCCAAGAGTGACGCAGGCGACGCACAACTCTTTGTTAGCCCGGATGTGTTCGTCCAACAATTAATGCCCGAGGCGGAACAGGCAGCGCGGGAACTCGGCACAACTCCACAGGTATTGCTCGCCCAGGCGGCGCTGGAAACAGGCTGGGGTAAACACCTCATGCACACAGCGGATGGCAGTAACAGTTACAATTTATTTAATATCAAGGCGGATGCGGCTTGGGAGGGGAAACGTACCGTGGTTGATACCGTTGAGTATCAGCAAGGTGTCGCCACCACGCAATCCGCCGCATTTCGTGCCTATGATTCCTATGCGGAAAGTTTCCAGGATTATGTGAATTTCATCAAAACCAATCCGCGTTATCAAGACGCCGTTGCGCATGCCGATGATGCACAGCAGTATATGAACAAGGTGCATGACGCCGGTTATGCCACCGATCCGGCCTATGCCGATAAATGGTTACAAATATTGCAACAACGATTCTCCGGCAATGCAGGGGATGATGCGGCGGACAACGCCTAATTATTTGCCTGGCAAATGAAAAGTCCACGGATGGATTCTGTTATTAACTGAAAGATGTGGAGTGATTTGTGTCAGGTGGCGATTTATTAGGGATTAGCACCTCCGGCCTGGTGGCCTCGCAACGTGCCTTGAGTACGGTGGGGCACAATATTGCCAACGCATCGACACCGGGCTATTCACGGCAACGCGTTGATCTTGAGGCCCGTCCACCGCAAATAGCCAGTAATGGTGCAATTGGTACGGGCGTTGCCGTTGAAAATGTGAGCCGGGTATACAATGAATTTCTTGTCTCACAAGTGCGCGATACCACCTCATTAAGCCACTATCTGGATAAATCTTATGAGTACACCAGTCAGGTGGATAACATGTTGGCGGATCCACAAGGGGGGTTAGCCCCGGCCTTGTCGAACTATTTTGATGCGGTTAATGGCGTGGCAAATAACCCAAGTGCAATCGCGGCGCGTGAAGTCATGCTCGGTGCCTCGCGAAATTTGTCGGATCGATTCGCCTATCTCAATAACCGATTTGAATCGATGCGTGAGGCGGGCAATACCGATATTCGCGCGATAGTTGAGGAAGTTAACCATACGGCACATGCGATTGCAGAAGTGAATAAAGCGATTATACGTGCGAAGGAATTCTCCAATAGCTCACCGAATGATCTGCTTGATAGACGCGATACCCTGGTCAAGGACTTGTCAGAAAAGATCAATGTCCGTGTCACGCTCCAGGATGATGGGCGGATGAATGTATTTGTCGGTAATGGACAAACGTTGGTGGTTGGCGATGACGCATCGGCGTTGGATGTCATGCCCAATGATCAGGACCCCACCCGGCTTGAAGTATTGTTTGTTGGGCATGGCAGTAATCTTGTCATAACCCAGTTTCTGAGTGGCGGGGCACTGGGTGGAATCGCCAAGTTTCGCAATGAGGTTTTAGACCCCGCGCAAAATGAACTCGGCCGTATCGCGGTTGGCGTGGCAAAAACCGTGAATGAACAACATCGGCTTGGCATGGATCTCAACAATAATCTTGGTGGTAACTATTTTACTGAACTCAATAAAGTGGCGCCGCAAGTATTGCCAAGCATACACAACCAAGGTGACACCCAGGTCGGCCTGGAAATCACTGATGCCGGAAAATTAACGGTAAGCAACTATCAATTGTTATTTCAAAAAGGTGAATACGAGTTACTGCGACTTGATGACAGTAAGGTTGTCGCGAAATTCAAGGATTTTCCACAAGACATTGAAACGGATGGGATACGTCTTCATCTTGCCAGCGGTTCGACGATTAAGGAAAACGATAGATTTTTACTCCAGCCCACGCGACGTGCCGCGGATTTATTTAAACTTGAGATTGGTGCCAACAATAAAATTGCCGCCGCATCGCCGGTGCGGGCCGAGGCGGATATCGACAATCTGGGTGATGCCAAGATTGAAGTCACCAACATCACCGACACCGCAAACTCCGCTTTTACCACGTCAACAGGTGAGCTGAGTCCACCTTATGTTGTTCGCTTTGTTGATGACAGCCACTTCGAGCTGCTCGACAATACCGGCAAGCCAGTCAAAGTCAAACTGGACGCCAAGGCGGATGCACCGGAAATATCACTGCATGATCGCGGTAACAATGCGGCGGCGACGGCGGAGTCCACGCATGCCGACAAGGAGAATGGCCGCGACTCAGTGCGCGCGAATCAGGAAAAATCAGCGGAAAAACATGGCCGTGATGAAAATAATCGAAAAGCGGGTGACATACCTGCTGTGGCAGAAGCGATTGCCTATGATCCGCAAAAAGGTGTGCAAGTGTTGCCGACCCCCGGCGGCATCAGTCAGGGAATGTCCATCCGTATTGATGGAACGCCAAAAGCGGGGGACATCTTCCGCATTGAGTATAATAATGATGCTACCAGTGATAATAAAAACGCCTTGGCATTGGCCCAGTTACAGACCAAGGCGGTGTTAATGGGGAATAAATCCGATTATGCGCAAACGTATGGGGAATTGGTGTCACGGATCGGCAGCAAGACACATGAATTGGAAGTTAACAAGCAGGCGCAGAAACTTTTATTGAATCAGGCCGAGGAAGAACAGCAAAATGCATCCGGTGTTAACCTGGATGAAGAAGCGGCCGATATGATTCGCTTTCAAAATCAATATAAGGCGAATGCGCAAGTTGTGGCGACGACGAACAATGTATTTGATGTTTTAATGGGCGCATTTAGAAGGTAAGTATATGCGTGTCTCATCCAATCAATTTCAACAAGCCGCGATTAATTCCATGTTGGAACAGCAGGCGAAACTCAGTCAAGTGCAGCAACAGGTCGCAACAGGCAGGAAGATTGTCAAGCCATCGGATGATCCGGTGGCCGCATCGAAAATCATCAAACTCAATGATGTCATGAAAAATATCGAGCAGTTCAAGGCGAACATTGACTCAGCGCGCGCACGACTCTCCGTGGAGGAAGGCATCCTCGCCAACGTGGGAGATGCCTACCATCGCGTCCGCGAATTAACCATCCAGGCGAATAATGACAGTCAGACCAATGAGACCAGGGGCTTTATCGCGCAAGAAATGGAACAGCTGCAAGAGGAACTGATCGGACTTGCCAACAGCAGTGACAGCAATGGCGAGTTTGTTTTTGCCGGCAATAAAGGTTCATTTAAACCCTTTTCGCGAAATAACGAAGGGGGGTTTGATTATCATGGAGATGACGGGCAACGGTTTACCCAAATCGGTCCGCGTCGGCAAATTGCCATGAATGATTCAGGGAGTAACGTGTTTCGTGAGATCCGTGATGGCAACGGTAAGTTTGCCGTACTGGAAAGCCCCACGAACCGGGGTGATGGCGTGATTGATCCCGGGATGGCAAGCGGCGAGTATAAATCTGGAACCTATGCCATTGTGTTCGACCAACGCACCAGTATTGATCCGAATGAACCATTAACCTATAGCGTCGTTGATGCACAAGGTAATGTGGTGGTGCCGCCAGGACAAATCTTTCAATCGGATCAGGATATTCGTTTTGCTGGAGTAGAAACCTTTATTCGCGGCAATCCGCTTGCAGGTGACTATTTTGTCATTCGGCCGAGCTTCCATCAGGATATTTTCACGACGATGCAGAATTATATCGATGAATTGCGCGCCGGCCAAGGTTCGCCGGCGCAACATGCATTGCTGCATAATCACAGCAATCGTTTGTTGAATGGAATCGATCAGGCGATGGGCCGTGTCTTGGAAGTTCGCGCCAACGTCGGCGCCCGCTTGAATGCCATGCAAAGCCAGGAAAATATTAATGAGGCGCTGAGTATTCAAATCAAGGAGATATTATCGGGTGTGGAGGACTTGGATTATAGCGAGGCGGTAAGCCGTTTGAATTTGAAATTAACTGGCTTACAGGCATCACAAAAGGCTTTTACCCGCGTACAAGATATTTCCTTATTCGATTATATTCGCTAACCTGGTGTTCCTGTTGACTCACCGTTTTACTCTACTTCCTGGCTAAAATAATGTAATGCAGAGGCGCTGAGTGCGCAAAGCCACCAGAGAAGAAGGAACGCACAAAACGCGTTCATACTGCCGATCTGGCCATGCATAGCCGGGCTTGCCAAAACGTGAGCTTTGCGGGTAAAGTGGGTCATGTGTCGGCTTAGTCTAAAGTTCGTAGTCATCCCTTCCATCTTTGGCTTGCTGTTGGCAGGTTGCGGCGGTGGCTCCAGCGCCGTGCCGGGTGATACCCGGCCTGCGGCGGTGAACAGCCAAAGCGAAAAACAAGCCAGCACCCTCGGTACCAAACAACATCCCGGTTATTATGTGGTGCTCAACAGCAGCAATACGCCCAGCCAACTCTCTCAATTGCTTGGGCAGCGCGGGGTGCAAGGTCTGGTGAAGCAGTACGCCTGGCGCGATATCGAAACCAGCATGGGCAACTACGATTTTTCCCAGCTACGTGCTGACCTTGCCATTGTCAGCAATCAGAAAAAATATTTTATTGCGCAATTTGATCTTGTCCCCAATGGCACGGAACAAAGGTTGCCGGATTATTTGCGGCAAGACTACGTCTTACCCGCGCAAATCGGTGCACCGGTATTGAAGATATGGGATATGTATGTCATAGATCGATTAACCACGCTGTTTGCGGAACTCAGTGCGCATGTTGATCACGACCCCTATTTTGAAGGCATCGTGATTAAAACCCCTGATATTCAACTGAATGAACAAAGCAAAGCCAAGTATGCCTACAGTGAGGAAACCCACCGCACTGCCCTGATTCATTTATTAACTCAAACCAAGACCGCCTTTTCCAGCTCGCAGGTATTTTGGTCGGTAGCCGCGGTAACCCCAACGACCAAGCTCAATCAGGACATCGCCACGGCGGCCAGCGCCACGGGGGTGATAGTGGGTGGCGCAGAGTTATTACCTGATCACCCGCAATGGGCTAGCGCGTTCGCACCCTTCTATAAAGCCTTTAAGGATCGCAACTTATTATTTGCGGTTGTCGGACAGGCGAGCTATGCGCATGCGGCCAATACCGAGGCCAAAACAAAATATTGGACGATGTCGGCACTCGCCGATTATGCAAAACAAAAATTGGCTACCCGCTATCTATTCTGGGAACAAAAAGCCCAGCGTGATCCCACCGACTCCTATCAATGGAGTGATGTCATCCCCGTGCTGGAAGCCGTGCCGCCGCGTTATTAGCAAAGGTGCTGTTTTTCCAGCGTAAGCCTCGCCCCCTGCGCTCCCTCGCCACGGAATCTCCATCTATATGTGAGCCTGATCACATGAACTCTTTGGTCTCGGCGGCCTGCGCTTTTCGTTCGTCATCTGCGATTTACAGCAATATCTAAGGCAAAAACAACAGGTTAGCGGGTATCCCGCTGACACCCTCAACGCCGCCGCCTTTTATACAGGCTATCAAGCAGCTTGACCCCCGGACGCTACTCAATTCGGCAGCGGTGAATACGCCAACATTTAGGGTATATCCGCTATGTATAGATTCCCCCGCGCAATCGCTATTTGTGCAGGGGCAACGATGAGAAGGAGTATAGCGTCATGTCTCAAGTGATTAACACTAATACCATGTCGCTCAATTCGCAACGTAACCTCAATACATCGCAAGATGCATTGAAGGTTTCCCTGCAACGGTTATCTTCTGGTTTGCGTATTAACAGCGCAAAAGATGACGCGGCAGGTCTGGCGATTTCTGAGCGGTTTACCTCGCAAATCCGTGGTTTGAATCAAGCCGTGCGTAATGCGAATGACGGCATTTCTTTAGCACAAACCGCAGAAGGTGCGTTGGCGGAAACAGGAAATATCCTGCAACGTATCCGTGAGTTGTCGGTGCAATCGGCCAATGCCACGAACTCAGCGTCAGATCGTCAAGCGCTGCAATCAGAAGTTGGACAGTTGGTGCAGGAATTGGATCGTGTTGCCACTAACACGGAATTCAACGGCCAGAAATTGCTGGATGGTACCTTCGGTACCGCCGCGTTCCAGGTAGGTGCCAATGCTAACCAAACCATTCAGACCACAACCAATAATTTCCGCACGGCACAGTTCGGTAATCATCGTGTTGAAGGTATGTCGGCCTCGGCTGGTTCGATTAACCGTTATGCAAATGGTGAGATACTCACAATCGCCGGTAGCTTAGGGACGCGTCAAGTACAAGTTGAAGCGGGCACCAGTTCTAAAGTAGTGGCTGAAAAAATCGCCGCTTTGAGCAACGAAACCGGGGTACGCGCATTTGCACGTACAGAAATGGGTGTATCGTTTAGCACCTCGGGTGCCTATACCTTGGATGTCCAGTCGGACAACAAGCAGGCCCAGTCGATTTCATTCACCTTGGCAGGGACCGAAGGCAACGATGGATTATCCGCCGCAGTCACCGCGTTCAATGATGTGTCATCCAAGACCGGGGTTACCGCGCGTATTAGTGACAACGGCAAAGGCATTATGCTGGTCAATAATACCGGCAATAACATCGTGCTCAATGACACAACCAATCCCAACGCCGGAAATGTAATGGTAGGGAATACGGTATTAAACGCCGATGGTGCAATGGATGTTGCCGTCATCAGCGGTCAGGTGGTTTTTGACTCCGATAAATCCTTCGGCGTAACAGGCGCGGCCGGTGTCTCACTGATGATGCCACAGGAAGCCTCACATCTTAACGCGGTGCAGGACATTGATATCAGCACGGTGGAAGGTGCCAACAAGGCGATGGCTATCGTGGATTCCGGATTAAACACCGTGAATGCACAACGCGCCAAGTTTGGCGCTATTCAGAGCCGGTTTGGTTCGACAATTGCGAACTTGTCGACCAACGCTGAAAACCTGACTTCTGCCCGGTCGCGTATCCGTGATGCGGACTTTGCACAGGAAACGGCGGAACTGACTCGTGCGCAGATCTTGCAACAAGCTGGTATGGCCATGTTGGCACAAGCGAACGTTGCGCCGCAGAACGTACTGTCGTTGCTGAAATAGGCTGAGCCATGAGGTGGGTTTTACTTCACCCACCCAATGACCAAGAGAGGTAAGACGTTATGGCTAATAATTCCATAGCAAGCATCACCTCGCTGGTAGGTACGAGTAGCGGCAATAGTAGTGAGATATCTGTTTCCCGTGTACGGGAGGTCGAGACGGCAATGCCAGGGCGGCAAGTTTCTGCCATCGATCACTTAGGAGAAATGTCCAGTGCACGGGCGGCGGCGGCCGAACAGGTCAAGGTCTCACGCGCGGCGTTCGAGAGAGTTGTCAGCGAGTTACAGAACTATGTGCAAAAGACGCAACGGAATCTGGATTTTCATGTGGATGACCAGAGTGGACGCGTCGTAGTAAGGGTAGTAGATGCAACAAGTGATGAGGTTATCCGGCAAATACCGAGCGAGGAAATGTTGTCCTTGTCGCGGCGGATACAGGAGTATCTGGATGGACAGCAGCCGGATTTGAAAGGGATGTTATTGGAAATCAAGGCATAAGGATGGTCTTGGATTTGCATTGTAACCTGTGAGCCGGCCCCGCCCGGGGCCGGCCATCATTTACCTGTGTAGCGTGAGGAATGAAATGCCAGGCATCAGCGCCACCGGATTGAATTCAGGATCAGGACTCGATGTGAATGGGTTGGTCAGTAAACTGGTCACTGCCGAGCGCACGCCGGTGGACAACCGTTTAAATCGACAAGAGGCCCAGATACAATCCAATATTTCCGCATTAGGAACCTTTCGTGGAGCCTTGGCGGATTTTCAAACGTCATTAAAAACGTTGCGCGATAGCACGGATCTGCACAAAGTGTCAGCCACCACCAGTAATGCGGACATCCTGGAAGTCACCGCGAGCAATGGTGCGCAACAAGGTAATTACCAGATAGAAATTTCACATTTAGCGCAGGCGAATCGCCTCACTTCAGAAACATTTTCATCTGATGTTGAACCCGTTGGTACGGGCAACTTAAGTTTTCAATTTGGGCGTGTTGATCCCGCCACTCAGCGCTTTGACTTAAACAAGGATGCCAGGGTCAGAAATATTCAAATTACGGATAACAACAACTCGTTGCGCGGCATCAAGGAAACCATCAATCAATCCGCAATGGGTGTGCGCGCCTCCATAGTGAATGATGGCCAAGGTTACCGTCTCGTCCTCACGGCGGAGGGAACCGGTGAAGTCAATTCACTGCGGGTTTTGGTGACTGACGATGAGGGTGGTGATACGGACAGGCAAGGTCTGTCGCAATTGAGTTATGACCCGGTGCGCATCGATGGTAACGGTATGAATATGATTGAGACGGCGCGCGCCCAAGACGCGCGACTCAATATTGATGGCATCGAGGTAAGCAGTGCCTCAAACGAGATCGATAATGCGATAGAAGGTCTTACCCTCAAGGTCAAGGATCAAACCAACAATGAACCCGTGCGGGTCAAGGCTGAATTTGATCAGGCGGCGGTGATTGAATCGGTACGGGGATTTGTCAACGCCTACAACGCGATGAATAAAGTGATTCAGTCCGTGGCGGGCTACGACCCCGCCACCAAACAAGCTGGCCCCTTGGCCGGGGATGCAACCATCCGTGGTGTAGCGGAACAGATCCGCCGTCTGCTGGGTGCGTCATTCGGTGAAATTAATCAGGAATATGTATCGTTAGCGAGCCTGGGTATTGATACACAGCGCAACGGCAGTCTGCAGCTGGATGAAAATAAATTGCGCGACGCGGTGGAATCCAATTTGAACGAGGTGGAGCATGTCTTTGCCAAGGCGGGATCGACCAGTGACACACTGATTAAATTTATCGGTGCGAAGGACCAAACTCAAATGGGCTCTTACCCATTGCGCATCACGCAACTCGCCACGCATGGTTACTACATCGGTGATGCCGCGGGTGATACGGACAACCGGGAAATTACCGAAGGTAATAATCGCCTGGTGATCAAGGTCGATGGCATTACCTCCGCAGCGGTGACGTTGACAGCGGGCCAATATCCGGATGGCCGACAACTGGCCGCCGAACTGGAACGGCAGATTAATGCGGATGACGCGTTCAAACGTGAAGGTGTGAGCGTCAGGGTTAAAGTACTTATGGATCAATTCGTGATTGAATCCGCGCGTGTCGGTGGGCAATCGCGTGCTGAAATTGTTTCAGCGGATCAGGATATTCGTGACCTTGGCCTGGATCCGGCCGCGGGTATTGAAGGAATTAATATCCAAGGCACCCTCGGTGGTCAGCCGGCGGACGGTGACGGTAATCGCTTGAACGGTCGCGGCCCGGCGATTGGTTTGCAAGTGGAAGTGCTCGGTGGTAAACCCGGCGCGCGTGGCAATGTATTTTTTTCACGCGGTGTGGCAGACCAGCTCAATGGCATCCTGGAAGGATTTTTGTCGAAGGAGGGGATTATTGCCACGCGCGATGGCGGATATGGAACGCGGATTAAAGACATCGGTCATCAGCGTGAACAATTGGATCGTCGTTTGGCGGTATCCGAACAACGGATGTTAGCTAAATATTCATCCTTGGATGCGCTCGTGGGTAAGATGCGCAGCACCAGTGATTTTCTGAGTAGCCGGTTAGCCA
>Ga0315281_10011055_pt1 | contig 12382 bp, 15 predicted proteins | sample YL17G07_0_MG_FD_204540 | JGI IMG/M metagenome (GOLD analysis project Ga0315281, IMG submission 204540) | Sediment microbial communities from Yellowstone Lake, YNP, Wyoming, USA - YL17G07_0 | ecosystem: Environmental > Aquatic > Freshwater > Lake > Sediment | place: USA: Wyoming | collected... | reverse complement strand
GTATCATTCTTTTAACCCCCTCTTTGGTTTTTGTTTAACCTGTTGGGTGATATTTTATATCACTCCAAATCATTTAACCAGAAGGGGGTTTTGATTTTTTGTCTATCTCTAAATCTGTTTTGGGGTACTAAGCTGCATTAACTCCCTGCAAATTGTATATAATTACTTTTTAGGTGTAACTTTAAAATAAAATTCCCTAAATAATATTGAGGAGGTGTTATGAAATACCAGGAGGATAAGCTTTAACGAACATGCAATACCGCTGGAGTATTCATCTAATTCCTTGCCTTCTCCTACTTTTCAATATAATATATCCAGGACTTGCAGATGCCAAGATAGTACCTTCTCTTTGCAAGATTAATCACCCCAGTGATGCTCAAGTTGCATGGGAATGCAGGCGCCTGCGAAAAGGTAAGACACTTGAGGGTCTGTTCAATGAAAGATGGATAGACGTTGTTCGATTTAATAGAGCAGATAGAAGACATATTTATCCCGGGATGTATCTTAAAGTCCCTAAACGGCTTGAAGACATTAAGAATTTTACTCCACTGCCCCAGTACTATGAACCCGCAGAATCAGAACCACAATTTATACTGGTGAATCTCTCAGAACAGTTTCTCGGTGCTTATGAATATGGTCGCCTCGTATTTTCTGTCCCTATTGCAACAGGTGAGAAGGGGAATGAAACACCGAATGGAGAATTTAGAATTATTGCTGTTGACAGCCAACATGAATCTTCAATGTATTTTGTTGGGAAAACGGATAAACCATATCCTATGCATTACGGCCTTATGTTCTACATAAGCAGGAAGGGTGTTTCATTCTGGATTCATGGTCGAGACCTTCCTGGTTATCCAGCATCACACGGTTGCATTGGACTTTATGACGAACAGATGCAGAAAAAATACTATGGTTATCCTAAAAATCCAGTACTCGAAGATGCAAAGATTCTCTTTGAATGGGTTATCTCACCCTTTGTAGACAATGGTAAATTTCATATCTTTAAAGAGGGTCCCAAAATATCGATTGTTGGTAATGCACCTGGTACTACATCACGTCAACATAAGCTTAATGCTAATAACTAAAACATTTCCATTGCTCTAAACATCTCATCTTCATATCTTTTAGGAAAGGTTGAAATTAATACTCCTGTAGAGATAATATATAGCACTGTTAAGGCATTGCGGAGGAAATCACAGAATGATTTCAAGAAGGAAGTTTCTAAAAGCCTTAGTTGCCGGGATAACATTCTATCCTTTTAATAAAGTTTTTGCATCAAAAAATACTGACAAAATTCTCAAAATGTTCAATCTTCATACACGTGAAAACCTGAATATAAAATATTATTCGTCAGGCGTCTATGATCCTGATGCTCTTGATAAGATAAACTATTTTTTGAGATGTCATTATACGAATGAAGTAAAAGAGATAGATATCAGGGTCCTGAATCTTCTCTGCGACATAAAAGACACTGCAGGTAAAGATAAAGAAATACACATAATCTCAGGTTATCGTTCAGTGGCTTATAACGAATTTCTGATAAATCAGGGAAGGAATGTCAGCAGAAACAGTCTCCACCTACAAGGGATAGCTATTGACTTTTCACTAGAAGGAGTTAAAAATGAAGCGCTTTTTGGTATTGCGAAGTCCTTTGCAGCAGGCGGCGTAGGAAAATATACTGAATTTGTGCATATTGATATCGGTCGTTTAAGATACTGGTAAATAGAAATTTCAATCCTACCTTTTACATATTATCAGAACTTATTCCGCCTAACGATTTGACCTGTCAACATAAGCGTAAATCCCGAGTAAAAATATATATTAATTGACATAAACTCATGATTTGTATAGTCTAATAAAAAGTAAAGCATCACAAAAAGGCTGACACTCTTGCCGATATGAAAGACAAAATACTTAAGGCATTTAAAGAAAGTATTAAGGTTAAAGAGAAGTTTATAGAAGAAAAGAATATCGACAAAATCATAGAGGTTGCAAGGGCTATAGCCAATGCCTTTAATGATGGCAAAAAACTAATCCTCTTTGGCAATGGTGGGAGTGCAACCGATGCCTCGCACATCGCAGCAGAGTTCGTTAATAGGTTCAAGAAAGAACGTCCTGGTCTTCCAGCAATAGCGCTCAATACAGATATGGCGGTTATCACATCCATTGCTAATGATTATGACTTTTCTGAGATCTTCGCAAAGCAGCTTAAATCCCTTGCGGATTCAGGAGATATTGTCATTGCAATCAGTACAAGTGGAAATTCACCCAATGTTATTAAGGCTATGGATGTTGCAAAGAAGAAGAGACTAACAACGGTTGCGTTCACTGGCTCAAAAGGAGAAAAGCTTGCATCTAAGGCAACATATTCATTCATTGTTCCGTCCGATGTCACTCCCCGCATTCAGGAGACCCATATAACACTCGGACATGTCATCTGCCAGATGGTAGAAGAGATACTCTTTGAGGCGCCGAGGAAAAAATAATCTTACTATCTTAGGCATAGACCGATCAGCTTTAAAATTTAATTCCTGTATTCAAAATAAAACCTTTTTTCTTTTTTATAGATTATTATATCTAAGTATATTTTTATATTGACATTTATATTTTGTTATAGTTTAATATAATCATAATGGAAAAAAAGATAACTTTAGAGAAAGAAGAAAGACTTTTGACAATTGATGAAGTTGCAGAGTTTTTACATATAAACCCAATGACAGTATATGCTTGGGTTAGAAATGGAAAGATTCCGGCTTTCAAAATAGGTAAAGTCTGGCGTTTCAAGAAAACGGATATTGATAAATGGCTCAAAGAAAAAAAATACAGAAAGACCGTAGGGTGATATGGCAGTTATGGGAATTTCTTGTAAAAGTGATAGTTTTTCATATGTAATTCTTGATGGCATTTCTACATTAGTTAAATTGAAGTGCTGTGAAACCTACCACCTCACACAAAAAGAAGCAGGAAAAAATTTAGAGTACGCACGGAATCAAATAAGAACAATTATAAAAAAATATTCTCTAAATAAAGCTGCCTTTATGGTAGAAAAATCGTTGAAGAAGAAAGGTTTTGGGGGAAATTTTACTACTGTTAATATCCCGATACACCAGTATTACATAGAAGGGGTCATTATAGATGAACTATATAACAACCATGGTATAAAAATTATTGAATTTGATAAGAATGCAGAATTAAAAGATGCTCTTGAAAAGAAATTATCACTAAAAATATCTGAACATCCAGCCAAAATAATCGACTTTATGAAAAAGCATTATGAGGAGTTGGCCACAGGGAAAATGAATGATTTTGAAAGAGAAGCATTTACTGTAGCTGTTGCTACACTGTAAAACTATGTTACTTCCTGAAAAATATCAAATTAAGGAAAGCCTTGGAAGTGGTAATTTCGGAGAGGTATTTTTAGTCAGACATAAGCCTTTAAATAGATTTGACGCAGTAAAAATAATTGAGACTCAAAAAATAAAAGATACACTTAACGAAGCTAAAACCTTACAGGCACTTGAACACGACCACATTGTGAAAATCTATGATGCAGATATACTCCCGGATAACCGAGGAATTTTTATCGCTATGAAATATTACAGCAAAGGAAGCGTTGCTAAGAAAAAGTTTATGGGAAGAATGCGTATAGTAGATATTGCTGTCCATATTTTGAGAGCGTTAGAATATGCTCATTACAGACAATATATTCATAGAGATATAAAACCTAGTAATATTTTATTAGATGAACAAGGCAGGGCTCTTTTATCAGATTTTGGTCTTTCTTCCAAAATGGATGAAATAGAAAATGCCCCTCATTATCAATACATGTACCATCAAGCACCAGAAGTTTTATTGAAAAAAGAAAAAGAAGGACCTCGGACAGATATTTATGCACTTAGTGTTACCTTGCACAGGCTGATAAATGGGGATCCTGATTGGCTTCAAGGAATTGGTTTTGATGAGCTTGAAGAGAAAATAGTCAACGGTCAATTCCCTGAAAGGACGTGTTATAGACCTGATATTCCAACTACTTTAATAAAAATAATAAATAAAGCCCTGAGTTTAGATTTTAAAAATAAAAGATATCAGTCAGCAGAGGCAATGCGTTTAGATATAGAAAGAAAACTCAGGTTAGAATACAATTGGAAACCAAAAGATAATCGTTGGATAGCGAGAACAAAAAACTTTGATATTAAGATAGAAACACAAAGAAAAGGCAACCAGGCTAAAATTATAACCTCAAATAAAAGGATTGAATCCGAACGATTTAGAAGAATCACAAAGTACTGCTTTGATAGGATAAATGAGACGGAAGCAGAAGATTTTATTAGAAGAATAATATCAGGGATAGATTCGAGTTTTGAAACATGATTATTCTCGGGATAGATCCAGGCTTAGCCAATACAGGCTTTGGAGCAATCAGATGTGATAAAACCACATCTTCTCTATTAAAATGCGGTTATATTAAAACATCTCCAAAAGAACATATCTCTAATAGACTTTTCCATATTCATTCTGATATAAATCATCTGATATGCACATTAAAACCAGACTTAATTGCAATAGAGAACATATTTTCTCTAGTAAGATATCCCAAGGCTGGTATATTATTGGGTGGGGTTTTAGGTATCATATATCTATCCGTTTTTCAAAATAATGTCTCAATGATAGAGATTACGCCAAAAGAGGTAAAAAATTCTTTGGTGGGACATGGTGGAGCAGATAAATATCAAGTTAGAGAGACTATAAAGAAATTGCTTAAGATTACTGATGTTAAAACTTTTCATGCCTCAGATGCACTGGCTGTTGCCTTAACTGCATTTTATAGAAAGACTCCTTGGAGAGATAAATGATATCTTATCTGGAAGGAAAATTAAAAGAAATATATGATGATCGAATTACTTTGTTTGTTAGTGGAATAGGGTATGATATATTAATCCCAGCTTATTTAATGAACGAAATTAAGAGAGATAAGAATAAAAACCCTGATATTGAATTAGAATTAAAATTACACATCTCATATAACCAGACAGAAAGACAGCCCAAACCCATACTTGTGGGATTCAAAGATCCAAATCACAAAAAATTCTTTGAGCTTTTCATATCAGTCGAAGATATAGGCCCTACAGCAGCTATTAAAGCTCTTACAAAGCCTATTCGCGAAATAGCCATTTCTATCGAAGAAAAAGATGTTAGTGCTTTGAAGCAATTAAAGGGCGTCGGTGAAAGAAAGGCTGGAAAAATTATTGCTACTCTTAAAGGAAAAGTAGCAATGTACGCATTAATGCCAGAGGTAGAATTACCACCTGAAGTTGTAGAAGATTTCAGGAAAGAAGTCGAGGATGTTCTTGTGAGACAATTAGGGCATAAATTATTAGAAGCACGTAAAATGATAGAAGAAGCTATGAAGCGAAATCCTGGTATTAGTTCATCTGAAGAATTATTTGAGGAAGTATACAGAGGTCAAAAGAAGTGATACACGAAGAAGCAAATAAAATTCCTGAAATCTTAAAAGAAAATAGTTATTTAGATGAAGATAACAACTTAACCTTAAGACCCAAACGGCTTTCTGACTATATAGGGCAAGATAAAATAGTAGAAACACTAAAGATTGCTATAGAGGCGGCTTCGCAAAGAAAAGAACCTATAGATCACATCTTGTTTAACGGTCCGCCGGGTTTGGGAAAAACAACATTAGCTCATATCATTGCTAATGAGATGGATTCCAAGATTATTACTTCTTCCGGCCCGGCATTAGAAAAAGGTGGCGATTTAATGGGTATCTTGACCCATATCGAAAAAGGTGATGTTTTTTTTATTGATGAAATCCACAGAATACCGAAAATTGTCGAGGAATTCCTTTATCCGGCAATGGAAGATTTTGCAGTAGATTTCATATTCGATAAAGGTGTACATGCAAGAACGCACAGATACAGACTTGAACCTTTTACATTAATTGGTGCAACAACTAGATCTGGCCTACTATCCTCCCCCCTAAGAGAAAGATTCGGGATCACAAGGGATCTGGATTTTTATAATGAAAAAGATCTGGTCCGAATTGTAAAACGTTCTTCGGCAATATTAAGTGTAATTATAGAGCAGGATGGTGCTTACGAAATAGCCCGGAGGGCAAGAGGCACTCCAAGAGTCGCAAACAGGTTATTAAAACGTGTTCGTGACTATGCACAAGTCAGGGCTCAAGGAAAAATAACGAGAGATGTAGCCATGGAAGCTTTAGCCCTTGAAGGTATTGATGAGTATGGTTTGGGAGAGACAGACAGAAAATTGCTGAAAATCATTATCCTGAATTATAAAGGAGGGCCAGTCGGCATCGAAGCGCTCGCCTCAACTCTCCAGATAGAAACTGATGTTTTATTAGATGTAGTCGAACCTTTCCTGTTGAAATCAGGCTTTATAATCAGAACATCACATGGGAGAAAGGCTTCAGAAAAAGCATACAGCCATTTAAATGTCCCTTATAAGAATGAATTTGGACTATTTGAAGGAACTAAGAAAAGACATGTGTAAAACTATTGCAGCTTCATTGAGAGAAGATAAAGAAACTATCGAAGAAGTCTATGAACCTTTTCTCCTGCAGGAGGGATTCATCGAAAGAACCTCTCGTGGAAGACAGGCCACAAGAAGGGCATATCAGCATTTAGGGATAACTATTCCACAGGGGTTGTTTTGATAGTAAAGCCACAAGCCATAGAACTTGTCAGATGAAGCTCTTAATGCACATCTGCTGCGCTAACTGCTGTATCTATCCCATTAAAATGCTCTTCTCAAAAGGCATTGATATAAAAGGGCTATGGTTTAATCCGAATATCCATCCCTATACTGAATATCAAATGCGGCTTGAGTCCCTGCAGATGCTTCATAAGCTGTGGAGTCTGGATATCGAATATATCGAGCACTACGGCTTAAAAGAATTCATGAGAGCAGTTGTTCATAATGAAGACAACAGGTGTACCATATGCTATTCCCTGAGACTTGAAGAGACAGCGAAGGCTGCAAAAAAGATGGGGCTTGATGGTTTCACGACTTCTCTTCTTGTAAGTCCATACCAGAAATTTGATATGATAATACAGGTGGGCAGAGAGACGGCAAAGAGATATTCAATACCATTTTATATCGAGGACTTCAGGCCCGGATGGAAGGATAGCATCAGTCTTTCTAAAGAACTGGGTCTCTACAGACAAAAATATTGTGGATGTGTATACTCAGAAATGGAGAGATACCAGAAAAAATCCCCCCTCACCCCCCTTTGGTAAAGGGGGGAAAGGGAGATTTTTAGGTCAACCTACATGGTTGAAGGTGTTCAATATATAGGCAAATTTCTAATCATTCTCGGAATCGTAATCGCTGCTGCTGGCGGTATACTCTTTTTTTCAGGAAGGATCCCCTGGCTAGGCAGACTTCCTGGAGATATCATAGTCCAGAGGAAGAATTTTACTTTTTATTTTCCATTAGCTACAAGCATTCTCATAAGCGTACTATTAACCTTAATTTTCTGGATTATCAGGAGGAGATAAAATGATAATACGAAAAAAAATAAATCTCTTGATGATAATCCTTTTCGTCCTTATGACCATATGGAATGTTGATGCTGCAGATACTATAAAAGTTCTCATTCAGAATGAGGTTTATTCAAAAGCCCCTGCGAAGAGTGAAAAAATAGAGAAAGTCGGGAGTATGAAGGGAGACCTCCTTGTGATGGGTACACGCTATTCTGGTAATATCGATGTATGGAAAGGTGAAAGCGGACTCTATCTTATAAACGAACTTCCTATGGAGGAGTACATTAAGGATGTTGTTACGGAAGAAGTTGGTCCAAATTGGGAAATGGAGGCACTGAAGGCACAGGCTGTTGTATCAAGGACATATGCTCTATATCAAAAAAGAATGAATGGAGACTCAATATACCATATCGCATCTTCTGTTCTTCACCAGGTTTATAAGGGTAATAACCATGACGTAAGGGTAGCCTATGCTGTTGCAGAGACAAGTGGTGAGATACTCACCTTTGATAATAGACCGATTGCGGCCTTCTTTCACTCAACATGCGGTGGAAGGACAGAAAATCCTGAGGATGTCTTTGGAAAAAGCTATCCTTATCTAAAGTCAGTGCAATCAAATTGTGAGATATCCCCATACTGGATATGGGAAAGAAGGATTCAGCTTACAGAGATCGAGAAAGCTTTAAACATGTCGGGTATTAAAGTGATATCAATAAAATCCTATACATCAACAAAAAGGGTTAAACAACTTGATATAACAAGTGATGCTGGAATAACTACAATCAATGCAACCGATCTCAGAAAGGCACTCGGCTGGAGTCGTCTCCCGAGCACAAACTTTACTATAGTGCGTGAGGGAGATTCAATGATTTTTGAAGGTAAAGGTTACGGTCATGGTGTTGGCCTTTGTCAGTGGAGTACCCAAGAGATGGCACGTGAAGGAAAAAACTATAAAGAAATCCTCTCATTTTTTTATCCAGGGACAATAATACAGCTATATGAAGGTCACTGACTTTGACTTTTTTCTTCCAAAAGACCTTATAGCAAAAAGGCCTTTAAATGAGCAAACCAGTTCAAGACTGCTTGTGCTTCATAGAGACGGCACAATAGAACACAAGAAGTTTTATGACCTTCCTCTATATCTCACCAAAGGAGATATGCTGATTATAAACAACACAAAGGTCTTCCCTGCAAGGCTTACCGGACTTAAAAAAAACGGAGGTAAGATAGATATCCTGCTGATAAGGAAAAAAGATGGTAATAGTGTTTGGGAGGTACTTTCAAGGGGAAGGTTTACAGGAATACTGAAGATTTCAGAGGGGCTTCAGTTAGAGCTTCATGATGGGAAGACCGCGCACTTTACATATTCCGGAGATTTCATGGATATTATCTGGAAGTACGGTAACATGCCTCTCCCACCTTATATAAGACGTCTGCCCGATGAACTGGATAAAAAAACCTACCAGACCATATTTGCGAAGAAAGAGGGTTCCATAGCAGCCCCTACAGCAGGCCTTCACTTTACGGATAAACTCCTGAAGGAGATCACCTCAAAAGGTATAATTGTACGAGAATTGACACTGCATATAGGCACTGGCACTTTCAGACCTATCAGAACTGAAGATGTAGAGGAACATTCTATGGAGGCCGAGTGCTTTGAAATAGAGAAAGGACTTATTTCTGAAATCAGAAAAACTAGGGCATCGGGTAAAAGGATTATTTCTGTAGGAACAACTACAACAAGAGCGCTTGAAGGATATATGAGTGGTAAGTGCAATGTAATTTCTCAAAATGGGAGATTAAGAGGGTCTACTGATGCCTTTATATATCCCGGTTACACCTTCGGGGTTATTGACTCTTTAATCACGAATTTTCACCTTCCCAGATCTACTCCTCTCATGTTAGTCTCTGCTCTGTGCGGATTCGAAAAATTAATGAACGCTTACAAGGAAGCCATCGCCAGAAAGTATAGATTTCTCTCGTATGGTGATGCTATGCTTATCTTATGAAAAAGACTCCTTTTAAAGAAAATCCTTCCGTGTTTTTTATTGGCAGAGGGTTTATTATTATAGCTATACTCGTTGTATCCTCATTGAGTTTTACACTAGGTTATTTTGTAGGGAAAAGCACCCGCCATTCTGTTGATAGCCAGGCTTTTTTCATTCCCACACAGCAGGATGGCACAGAAAAGAAAAATACACTCAATGAGGAAAAAGAGGCTGTTATTCAACAATTAGGGGAAACAGAGCAATCTCAACAAACCTTAGAAACGCAACAATCTCAAAAAATCCCTCAGACGCAAGAAACTCAAGAAACTAAAAAGGCAAAAGAAAATGAAAGCAATCACCCCTCACTCCCCCTTGGTAAAGGCGAGAAGGCGGGATTTTCGAAAGAAACGAGAAATATGCAAGAGCCCCTCAAAGTAGGAGAAACTGACAAGACTAAAATGGCTCCAGAAACAAAACAAACCAGAAAAACAAGACCATACACTGTTCAGGCAGGTGCATTTAAACATGTTTCTGAAGCAGACTCCCTCAAGGGAAAACTTGATAAAAAAGGATACAAGACATATGTGATCCAATCAAAAACAAAAAGACATCAAAAACTCTATAAGGTCATGATAGGCGAATTTGTCACGAGGAAAGAGGCTGATGCGCTATCTGCCAAAATAAGAAAGTCTGAAGGTCTGAAGACATTTGTAACAATTAAACCAGGACAGGAGGATTTACGTTAACATTAGAGATTGAACTTGAAAGTGAAAGTGAATCTAACCTTCTTTATGGGGGGCTTGACAAAAACCTTAAGGTCATGGAGGAAACTCTCGGCATCATAGCCTCTCAAAGGGGGAATAAAATATTTCTTCAGGGCGATGATAAATCCGTACAAAAGGCAGAAAGACTCATCAACGATATTCGATCAATAAACTTTCACGGTTACAACCTGAACCCCGAAGATATACGTTATGCGATACGGTCTACATCAGATGGGGAATATACTTCAGTAAAAGACCTCTTCTTGAACAATATCCCTGTATCTTCGAAAAAACGATTTATTATACCAAAGACAGAGACCCAGAGAAGATACATAGATGCTATAAAAAATTATGATATCGTCATAGGTATAGGTCCTGCTGGTACAGGAAAAACCTATCTTGCAATGGCAATGGCTATTCATGCATTTCTTAAAAAACAGATAAGCAGAATCGTTCTCGCACGGCCAGCTGTTGAAGCAGGAGAAAGACTCGGTTTCTTGCCAGGAGATCTCTATGAGAAGATTAGCCCTTATCTGAGACCATTGTATGATGCACTCCTGGACATGATGGAGGCAGAAAAAGCAGGGAAACTTATAGAGCGCGGTATCATTGAGATCGCACCGCTTGGTTTTATGAGGGGCAGAACTCTCAATGACTCGTTTGTAATTCTTGACGAGGCACAGAATACAACGTCTGAACAGATGAAGATGTATCTTACAAGGCTTGGTTTTAACTCAAAGACTGTTATTACAGGAGACATAACCCAGATAGACCTTCCTGCGGGGAAGACTTCAGGCCTTATAGAGGCTGAGAGGATACTGAGCGATATTGAAGGCATTAAATTTATCTATTTCTCTGAAAAGGATGTTGTAAGACACAAGCTCGTCCAGGAAATTGTAAAGGCATACGAAAGATATGAAAAACGGTCCACAGAAGAGTAAAACAGAAAGAATTATTGACTTCTTTATGACATTGCTTGAGGGGATTCCTTCAAAGGGAAGGGAAACTTCCCCTCGTAACGGGAAACATGAACACCTTGTAAGGATATCCTTTATCGTTCTATGCGGGTTTATGGTTGCCCTATCGGTACAGGAAAAACTTGATATCGAACAATTGATGGGCAGTTTCTTCATCGCCTCTCTGCTGATTTTCATCCTCTACAGAGATATCATGAGATACAAGCCTGCCTACATCAAAAAATACAATATGTTATTTCTTCTTGGTCTGATGCTTGTAAGCACTCTCCTGATAGGGAGACTATTTGGTTATCTCCTGCTCAGTCTCTCCAAGGGGTTAGAATTTAAAGCTTTAGATGGTGCATTGTTCGGGATTCCAGTTGCAGCAGGAGCAATGCTTGTCTCACTCCTTTTCGACTTTCATACTGCAATTACATTTTCCTTCACAGTCAGTCTTCTCACCGGGCTATGGCTACATGACGCAGCATTCACCATATATGCATTTGTTGGAAGTATTACAGCAGCCTTCTCTGTTATACGGTGCAAGAAAAGATCTGCGCTTCTCAGGGGAGGCAGTTATGTCATTGCAATAAATGTCTTTTCTGTCATAATAATACTCCTTTTTAAAGGCGAACTTTTCGCGGCAAAAGCACCACCTTCAATACTGTTTGCTGCACTCGGTGGCATAGGTGTTACCGCAATTGTTTCCCTCCTCTTACCCATTCTTGAATACTCATTTAAGGTAACTACTGACATAAGCCTGCTGGAGTTCCTCGATCTCGATCAACCAATAATGAAGAACCTTATGGTTTCAGCACCTGGCACATATCATCATAGTGTTATCGTGGGAAATCTTGCAGAATCTGCCGCTGAGGCAGTCGGCGTAAATCCCCTCCTTGCAAGGGTGAGCGCATATTACCATGATATTGGTAAGATAAAGATGCCTGACTATTTTGTAGAGAATCAGAGTGGCTCAATTAGTAAACATGATAAGTTAACCCCCCATATGAGCAGCATGATAATTGTTAACCATGTCAAGGAGGGTGTTGAACTTGCCAAGCAAGACAAACTTCCAGAGCCGGTTATTGATATTATTGAACAGCATCATGGTACCATGATGGTCAGTTATTTCTATCAAAAAGCAAAGGAGCAGG
>Ga0315281_10011054_pt1 | contig 12384 bp, 9 predicted proteins | sample YL17G07_0_MG_FD_204540 | JGI IMG/M metagenome (GOLD analysis project Ga0315281, IMG submission 204540) | Sediment microbial communities from Yellowstone Lake, YNP, Wyoming, USA - YL17G07_0 | ecosystem: Environmental > Aquatic > Freshwater > Lake > Sediment | place: USA: Wyoming | collected... | reverse complement strand
CCAGTGGGAAGGTCAGCGTGCCGCACAAGTTTACAAGTCCTATCTGGTCAAATTTTTTGCGTGGTGTATTTCACGACATGGCTTAATTGATGTCAATCCTGCAACACAAATTGAAATTGAACCACCTGAGAAGCGTTTGGTGTACATGACACACAAGCAATTTCATGCGATCAGAGATGCACTTTTAATAGGCGCGGATAATAAACCTACGCGAACTGGTGAAATGATTCAGTGTTATATGGATTTGCTCTATCTACTATTTCAACGTGGTACGGACATTCGCTTGATGCGCTGGAATGACATCACCCCCAAAGGAATTGAAGTAAATCCAACTAAAACCGAAAAATCCAGTGGTAAAAACGTAATGCTGCCGATTACACCAGACCTGAAGATGGTAATTGACAAAATCAAGGCCATCTCAAAAAGCCGGAGTACTTTCATCATTAGTACAGAACATGGCCAGCCCTATACCGCCAGCGGCGTCAGGAGCGCGTTTAACCGTGCTGCTGAACGTGCTGGGGTGGAAGGTGTGACTTTAAAAGATATCCGCAGCAAGGCCACGACAGATGCAAAGAATGCTGGATATACCGTGGAGGAATTACAGGTTGCTTTAGCGCATAGTGACAAGGCCACAACACAGGGTTATATCAGGCACGAAACCGCCCCTGTTTCGGCGGTAGCAATCTCACTTCCCGAGTGGGAAAACTGAATCATATTGACGAAATCGTAAATATAACTTTTTACGATTCCTCTGTAAGGTGGTCGGGGTGGGGGGATTCGAACTCCCGACATCCTGCTCCCAAAGCAGGCGCGCTACCAGGCTACGCTACACCCCGAAGCGCGCCACTATACCTATCTCGGGTCAATAAATCAATTCTACTCGCGGGTTTTTTTCCTGATTTGGGGCATGGCCAGCATTAAATAATAGGCCATCGACCACAGGGTGAGTATGGCGGCTATGTAGATCAGCAGGGTACCCGCTTCATGCACGGGCAAGCCAAATATTGGCTCATGATAAAGCAAAAGCAGAATAGCGATCATCTGGAAAGATGTTTTGATTTTACCTAGCATCGATACGGCGATGCTTTTGCTGCTGCCCAATTGCGCCATCCATTCCCGCAGGGCGGAAATGGCAATTTCGCGACCTATGATAATGAAGGCGACCAGTGCACCAACATAGGCCAGGTTGACCAGTACAATCAGCGCAGCGGCCACCATGAGCTTGTCTGCTACAGGATCCAGAAAAGCTCCAAAAGCCGAGGTCTGGTTGAGGCTGCGGGCAAGGTAGCCGTCGAGCCAGTCTGTCACTGCTGCGAAGGCGAATAATATTGAACCAAATACATGCTTGTAGTGCAGGCTGATGGTGGCATCCGGCAGATAAAAGATCCCGATAAATACCGGAATCATGAAGATTCTTGACCAGGTTAACAGAATAGGAATATTGAAAGGCATTAGAGTTTTATCTTAAAACGATTATCTTAATGAAGCTGTTGGTATATTTTTTCTGCCAGTGCGGGACTGATGCCTTCAACCTGCTCCAGCTCGGCGATGCTTGCCTGCTTGACGCCCTTCATGCCCCCAAAACGTGAGAGCAGGCTGCGCCGTCTTTTTTCACCTACTCCGGCAATTTCTTCCAGCATTGAGCTTGTTCGTGCTTTTCCTCGCTGAGCACGGTGGCCGCTGATCGCAAATCGGTGTGCTTCATCGCGTATCTGCTGGATTAAATGCAAAGCGGGACTGTCAGGTGATAATTGTAACGGCTTTTCCTGGCCGGGTATTAACAATTGCTCCATGCCCGGCTTACGCTCTACCCCTTTTGCCACGCCCATCAGGGGAATATCAGGAAGATTCAGTTCAGCCATGACTTCAACAGCGACGCCCAGTTGCCCTGCTCCACCGTCAATTAATATCAAATCAGGGCGTTTCCCCTCACCTGTCTGCAGTTTCTGATATCGACGGGTAATTGCCTGACGCATCGCCGCATAATCGTCACCGCCAGTTATACCCTTGATGTTATAGCGCCTGTATTCCGTGGGGCGTATGGCCAGATTGTCATAAACCACACAGGAAGCAACCGTAGCCTCACCCATGGTATGGCTGATATCGAAGCACTCTATGCGTGACAATTGCGGCAAAGACATGGCTGTACGCAGGGCTTCCATGCGCAACAACTGCCCTGCCTGCATTCCGGCCTTCTGGCGCAAGGCCAACAGCGCATTGTTTGTAGCCATATCCAGCCACTGCCGTCTTTCCCCTGTGACGCTGTGGCGTATCAATACCTTGTGTCCACACTGCTGGTTAAACAGCTCTTCAAGGGTTTCATTGGCTACTTCAATGTTCGTGAGGATCAAGGGTGGCACCATGCCATTTAAATAATGCTGCGCCAGAAAAGCGACCAGCACTTCGTCTACGCGCTGGTTCTCGGCATTTTGCGGGAAAAAGTGCTTATCTCCCAAATGCCTGCCGCCCCGTACCATCGCCAAATTGACACACATTGCCGAATCCAGCTCAACAGCGGCAACAATATCCGCATCGGTTGCGCGTCCACTTTCCATAAACTGCTTTTGTTGCACCGTGTGCAGCGCATGCAACTGATCGCGCAACGCTGCCGCCTGTTCGTAGTGCTGCGCTGCGGAGGCTTGTTCCATGGCAGCGCGTAAGTGCTGCTCCAGTTCGTCATATTTTCCATGCAGCAGCAATGCCGCATTCCCTGCATCAATGGCATATTGCTCCTGACTGATCAGGCCTACACATGGCGCAGTGCAGCGCTGTATCTGGTGCAGCAGACAGGGCCTGGTGCGGTTTTTAAACACACTATCCTCACAAGTGCGCAGGCGAAATACTTTTTGCAACAGGTCAATACTGTCTTTTGCCGCACTGGCATTGGGATACGGGCCAAAATTCTGGTGTTGCCTGACCGTTGCACCCCGATAATAGGTCAGGCGTGGAAACAGGTCGCCGGTCAAAACAATGTAAGGATAAGATTTGTCATCGCGAAACAGGATGTTGTAGCGAGGCTTAAGGCTTTTGATCAGGTTGTTTTCCAGCAACAGGGCTTCAGCCTCGGTACGTGTGATTGTCACCTCAATGTTGGCTATATGCGAGACCATCAGGCGGATACGCGGGGAGATATTGGTTTTCTGAAAATAAGAGCCAACCCGCTTCTTTAACTGCCCAGCCTTGCCTACATATAACACCTGCCCGGCAGCATCCAGCATGCGGTAAACCCCCGGCAGCAAAGGCAGGTTAGAGACGAAGGCCTGGGGGTCGAAAGGAATATTGTTCAAAATAGCTTGTACTGACAGCGAGCTTAAAATGTATTTCAAATTCTAGCGCAATGACATGTTGCTGTGCGCAATAAAAAAGGCCCCGATTTACGGGGCCATTTGTAATACGGATAAACAGTATTACTCTACCGGAGGAACCTCGGGTGCTACCTCAGGTTTTGGCAACAGGGCTTTCATACTCAAACGCATGCGTCCTTTGTCATCCATCTCCAGTACCTTGACTTTTACAATCTGTCCTTCCTTCAGGAAATCTGAAACTGCATTGATACGCTCAACCGATATCTGGGAAATATGTAACAAACCATCCTTGCCCGGCATGATATTTACAATCGCACCAAAATCCAGCAGCTTGATAACAGGGCCTTCGTAAACCTTGCCAACCTCCACTTCGGCCACAATGTCTTCAATACGTTTTTTGGCCAGCTCGCCAGCTTCAACACTGGTGCATGATATGGTGATGTGACCATCATTATCGATGTCGATATGTGTACCGGTTTCTTCGGTCAAAGCACGTATGACAGAACCGCCTTTGCCGATGACATCACGCACTTTTTCGGGGTTGATTTTCATCTTCAGCATGCGTGGTGCATGTGCCGAAAGTTCGGTACGAACAGCCGGCATTGCCTGTTTCATGATACCCAGTATGTGCATGCGGCCTTCGCGCGCCTGGCTCAGCGCGACCTTCATGATCTCACTGGTAATTCCGTTAATCTTGATATCCATTTGCAACGCAGTAACACCCTGCTCGGAGCCGGCAACCTTGAAATCCATATCTCCCAGGTGATCCTCATCGCCCAGAATGTCGGTCAGCACCGCAAAGCGGTTACCTTCCTTGATTAAACCCATCGCTATACCTGCCACATGGGTCTTAATATTTACACCTGCATCCATCAGCGCGAGACAGCCGCCACAAACAGAAGCCATGGAGCTTGAACCATTTGATTCTGTTATTTCAGATACGACGCGCATGGCATTGCTGTATTCCTGCTCACTAGGCAAAACAGCGACCAGCGCGCGCTTGGCCAGACGTCCATGGCCAACCTCACGGCGCTTGGGCGAACCCACACGCCCCATTTCACCGGTTGCATAAGGCGGAAAGTTGTAATGCAGCATGAATCGATCAGTATATTCACCCTGCAATGCATCAATTTTTTGCACATCACGCGAGCTGCCCAATGTCGCCACAACCAGCGCCTGGGTCTCGCCGCGGGTAAACAAAGCCGAACCATGGGTTCTAGGTAATACGCCTGTACGTATGGTGATAGGGCGCACAGTGCGTGTATCACGACCATCGATGCGCGGTTCAGAATTCAGTATTTGACCACGTACAATTTTTGCTTCGAGTGCCTGGATTAAATCGTAGATGTGATTTTTCTCAACGCTGCCATCACTGCTTAATTCTTTAATGACACGTGCATGAATGGCTTTTAACTGTGTCGTGCGAGCTTGCTTTTCGCGCACGGAATACGCTGCTGTTAAATCCTTTTCCGCCAGCTCTGCCACTTTTGCTACCAGGGTAGTATCCTTGGCTGCCGGTTCCCACTCCCATGCATCCTGGCCAACTGCATCTGTCATTTCATTGATCGCCTGAATAACCGCTTGCATTTGCTGGTGGCCATACATCACTGCGCCCAGCATGGTCTCTTCAGACAGCTCCCTGGCTTCAGACTCAACCATCAATACAGCCTGCTCAGTACCGGCAACCACCAGATCCATCTGGGTCAGCTTCATTTCATCGGCTGTGGGATTCAGCACATATTCGCCATTGATATAACCAACACGTGCTGCGCCTATCGGGCCATCAAATGGAATACCAGAAAGCATGACGGCTGCCGAAGCGCCTATCATCGAGGGAATGTCTGCATCTATCTGGCTATCCGAAGACAGGACGGTTGCAATAATCTGCACCTCGTTATAAAAACCCTCGGGGAAAAGCGGACGCAATGGCCTGTCTATCAGGCGTGATGTCAGTATTTCCTTTTCACTACCCTTGCCTTCACGACGGAAAAAACCACCCGGAATTTTACCCGCAGCATAGGTACGTTCCTGGTAATCAACGGTTAGCGCAAAGAAATCCAGATCCGGCGACACCTCTTTGCTGCCTACAACCGTCACCAGCACCACGGTATCACCCAGGCTGACCATGACAGCCGCATTGGCCTGACGTGCAATTTCACCGGTTTCCAGTGTCAGTTGATGTTTTCCGTAGCTGATTGTTTTTTTGTAGTGACTCAAGATAGACCTCGTTTGTGCATGACTGGGCGCCATAAAGGCGAAGCGGGTGACATAAGCTGAACGGGCCGCTATCGCGACCCGCTCTGTTAAAACTTTTTACTTGCGCAGTTCCAGACGATCAATCAGCTTGCGATATGCCGCATCATCCTTGCTCTTCAGGTAGTCGAGCAATTTACGACGACGGCTAACCAGACGCAGCAGGCCGCGACGTGAATGGTGATCCTTGACATGCTCCTTGAAATGGCCTGTCAGGTAGTTGATGCGCGCAGTCATCAAAGCAACCTGGACTTCAGGGGAGCCGGTGTCGCCCTTGGCACGTTGATAATCAGTCACAATTTGTGACCGTTGCGCTGACGTAATAGACATGGTGTTACCTCCAATAAAAAGTCCCGCATTTTACTCTTGAATGCGGTTGTTGCTCAAGTAATACAGTGAAATAACAGGTATTTGTTTGGAAATTTCTGTGAATTTTCACCTAAAGTCCCTGAAGTAGCCGCCGTTCCTCGGGCATGGATCGCTTAATATCATGCTGGATCAAGCGCTCCGGCATTTTGTGCAGCGTTTTTTGCAACGCTGGCGATCAACCTGCTGGGTGCCAGCCTGCGCCCAGACAGCTCGCCCAAGCCTATAAACCTGTCTTCTGCATAAAGGCGCAATTTTCCATCCGGAAAAGACAGGTCCTTGCCCAAGCGTTGTCCCTGGGCGAGCCGCTTTACCTCTACATTATCCAGATCAAGCCTGGGCAAATCCTGCAACATGCAGTCCAAAGGCAAGAGACAGGCATCTCGCTCCGAACTTGTCATAGCTTCCAATTGCTGCAATGTGTAAGCGGCACCCAAATTAAAACCGGCAATACTTGTCCTGCGTAACCCCGTCAGATAAGCCCCACAACCTAGCGCCTTGCCAATATCCTCTGCCAGCGTACGCACGTAGGTACCCTTGCTGCAACGTACATTTATTTCCAATTCGTTTGCATAAAACCTAATTACCTCCAACTCGTGAATGACAACATTACGCAACTCACGCTCGACGGTTTCACCCTTGCGGATATATTCGTATAAGGGTTTTCCCTGATGTTTGAGTGCGCTGTACATTGGGGGTAACTGAGCGATTTCTCCCTGCAAGCCTTTCAGGGCTTCCTGTACCTGTTCATGAGTCACCGATACGGGACAGCTGGCAATAATTTCCCCTTCAGCATCGCCGGTCGTTGTAGTCTGGCCCAACCTGATTTGTGCGCTGTAGGATTTGTCCGATTCCAGCAGTCCAATGGAAAATTTGGTGGCTTCACCAAAACAGACTGGTAGTAACCCTGAAGCCAAGGGATCCAGGGTGCCGGTATGGCCCGCTTTTTCCGCCTGGAATAAACGCCGAACTTTTTGTAACGCACTATTTGAACTGAGTTCAAGCGGTTTATCAAACAGCAAGACTCCATCCAGTGGACGCCATGTTGTGTTCATACCGCTTTCTCTCAGTCTTTTTTTGGAGTATCACTGGCAACCGCTTGATCGATGAGCTGGGACAAATGTGAGCCGCGTTCAACTGAAGCATCGTAGGTAAAATGCAACTGTGGTGTAATGCGCAACTTCATTGCACTGGCCAATTTGCTGCGCAAAAACCCCGACGTGCGCTCCAGCCCCTGCTGCAATTCCTTGCTATCGCCAGCCAGGGTCGTATAAAAAACCTTGGCATGCGCATAATCCCTTGTAACCTCAACGCCGGTTACTGTCACCATGCGCACACGCGGATCTTTAACTTCCAGCCTTAACAATTGCGCCAGTTCGCGCTGAATCTGCTCTGCTATCCTGTCAGTTCTGGCATAGTCTCTGGGCATTAAAGTGCTCTTGCCACTTCGACAATTTCAAACACCTCGAGTTGATCACCAACTTCAAGATCGTTGTACCCCTGCAAGGATAAACCGCATTCAAAGTTTGCCTTGACTTCCTTCGCGTCATCCTTGAAGCGTTTAAGTGAATCAAGCGCTCCGGTATGTATGACTACGTTGTTGCGCAATACACGTACTTGGGAGGATCGCCTGATCAAGCCCTCGGTAACATAACATCCCGCGACTGTACCGATTTTGGAGATATGGAAGACCTGACGAACTTCCACCATACCCAATATGCTTTCCTTCTTCTCCGGTGGCAACATGCCTGACAGTGCAGCCTTGATCTCATCGACCATTTCGTAAATGATATTGTAATAACGTACATCCACACCAAATGTTTCAGCCAGCTTTCTTGCCGCGGCATCTGCACGGGTATTAAAGCCAATAACGATTGCCTTGGAAGCAAGCGCAAGGTTGATGTCCGATTCGCTGATGGCGCCCACGCCACCATGTATCAGATTAACTTTTACCTCATTGGTAGACAGCTTCTCCAGTGCATGTGCTATTGCTTCTGCCGAACCCTGAACATCTGTTTTTACGATAAGCGAGAGGGTTCTGACTTCACCTTCGGCCATCTGGTCGAACATATTCTCAAGCTTGGCGGCCTGCTGTTTGGCAAGCTTCACTGCCCTGAATTTCCCCTGGCGGAACAAGGCAATTTCACGTGCCTTCTTTTCATCCGCGAGAACAATGAACTCCGAGCCCGCAACCGGAACTTCAGACAAGCCCTGAATCTCAACCGGGATAGAAGGACCCGCTTCAGTAATAGCTTTTCCATTTTCATCCAGCATGGCTCGAACGCGGCCAAAAACCGAGCCTACCAGTACAGCATCGCCGCGTTTCAGTGTACCCGACTGAACCAGCATGGTTGCGACAGGGCCGCGACCCTTATCCAGACGGGCTTCAACAACAATTCCCTTGGCATGCGCATCTTTGGGCGCCTTCAATTCAAGCACCTCAGCCTGCAACAGGAGCCCCTCCAGCAAGGAGTCAATACCCTGGCCCGTTTTGGCAGAAACTTCTACAAACATTGCGTCGCCACCCCAATCTTCAGGTACTACACCTTCGGCAACCAGCTCTTGTCTGACTTTCTCGGAGTTGGCATCAGGTTTATCTATCTTTGTTACCGCCACCACAATAGGCACTCCCGCTGCCTTGGCATGGCTAATCGCTTCCTTGGTTTGCGGCATTACGCCGTCATCCGCCGCACAAACCAGAATAACAATATCGGTAACTTTCGCGCCACGTGCACGCATGGCAGTAAATGCCTCGTGTCCCGGCGTATCCAGGAAGGTAATCATCCCGCGCGGTGTTTCTACATGGTATGCGCCAATATGCTGGGTAATTCCGCCGGCTTCACCACTGGCAACTCGGGTGCGACGAATATAGTCGAGCAGCGATGTTTTACCATGGTCGACGTGACCCATTACAGTAACCACAGGAGCGCGCTGCTCCAGCACGAGATCCTTGTGCTCTGAAGCGTCTGCCAAAAATGCATCGGGATCGTCAGTTTTTGCTGCCTTGGCTATATGCCCCATTTCTTCAACGATGATCATCGCGGTATCTTGATCCAGCACCTGATTGATCGTCACCATGGAGCCCATCTTCATCAATACCTTGATGATTTCAACCGCTTTCACCGACATTTTTTGCGCCAGTTCGGCCACGGTAATGGTTTCAGGAACCATCACTTCCAGTACGATGGCTTCAGTAGGCAATGAGAATGCATGTTGGGCAGCAGTTTCTTCCTTGCTGTGCTTGTCATGCCGCGGCGCGCGAACCGAACCACCGGAACGAACACCTATACCGGCACGCGAATCCACTGTTCGGGATGGAATACGTTTCTTGTGCCCGGCCTGATCCCAGGGACTGGATTTATCAATCTCCTTGTCGACTTTCTTCGAAGTCGAAGGCCTGATTACCTTATCACCCGGTTTTTGTACAGGTCTGTGCAAGGTACCTTCAGGCAAAGCCGCTTTGGCAGCAGGCTCAATAACCGCCTCTGTCGCTTTCTCCTTGCCTGCTTTTTCCTTGCCAGATTTTTCCTTGGCAGCAGTTTCAGCCACTGGAGTAGACACACTCTCTTCTACAACGGGTTCAGCTGTCTGGAATGCTGCGGCCTTACGCTTGCTGCGAGTTTGTTTGGCTTGAACTTCAGCAGCTTGACGCTCTGCGAGCTCAGCTTGATTGCGCAGTTCAATTTCACGCGCAGTTAATTGCTTTTCAGCTTCCTCCACTGCGGTCTTATCAGCCTTTGCAGTTTTGGTGGCTTTGGCAGCAGTTGTTTTTTCAACTGGAGCACTTGTCTCTGCTGGCTTGGGCTCAACCGCTGTCGCCTCTACTACAGTTGGAGCAACAACACGTTTTTTACGCACTTCAACCTGGATTGTGCGAGCCTTACCGCTGCTATCAGTCTTTTTGATAGAGGTCGTCTCACGCCGCGTAAGTGTTACCTTGCCCGTATTGCTTCCATGAGCGCTACGCAAATGCTCCAGCAACTTTGCTTTATCTTTTTCAGATATAGGGTCAACATCCTGCTTTTTGGCAACGCCAGCAGACTGCAATTGCTCCAGCAGCAACTCAACTGGCAAACCCAGTTCTGTGGCGAATTGCGCTACATTCATTTTTCCCATTACGACCCCTTAACCCGAAAACATATTAGTTACTTAACAACCTTAGCAAGACATGCCCAAGAAACTCTACCATGTCGTACAGTCAAATTAATTAGGCAAACCATGGCGCACGCGCAGTCATGATCAATTTGTTGGCACTCTCTTCATCCATGCCGGTAATCTCCATCAGTTCCTCGGCATCCAGGTCAGCCAACTGATCCTGCGTACCCACGCCCTTGTTTGCCAAGGCACGCGCGGTGCCCTCATCTATGTCCTTCATTTTGAGCAGGTCTTCAATATTATGTTCTACACGTTCCTCATTCACGATTGCCGCATTCAGCAAAGCATTTCTTGCACGGCTGCGTAATTCGTTAACGGTTTCCTCATCGAGCGATTCAATTTCAAGCATCTCGTCAAGAGGAACATAGGCAACTTCCTCCAGGGTATTAAATCCCTCTTTCACCAGAATATCCGCAACGTCTTCATCCACATCGAGCTTGGAAATAAACAGATCCCGCACTTTGGAGAATTCAATTTCATTTTTCTGGCTGGATTCCTCAACCGTCATCAGGTTAATTTCCCAACCTGTCAACTCGCTGGCCAAGCGTACATTCTGCCCGCCTCGGCCAATTGCCTGGGCCAAATTTTCTTCCTCGACGATAACATCCATACTGTGTTTGTCCTCGTCGACCACAATACTGGTCACCTCTGCCGGTGCCAGCGCATTAATCACACTCGTGGCGGGATCTTCAGACCACAGAACAATATCCACGCGCTCGCCGGCCAATTCGTTTGTCACACTTTGCACTCGTGAACCGCGCATGCCTACACAGGTACCGATTGGATCTATTCTCTGATCGTGCGAGCGTACTGCAATCTTCGCACGCGAACCAGGGTCACGAGCTGCGCTGACAATTTCAAGCAAACCTTCTTCGATTTCCGGCACTTCCAGCTCAAATAATTTAATCAGAAACTCCGGCGTAATGCGGGAGAGTATGATTTGCGGGCCGCGCACGGTACGATCAACTCGCAGCAAATAAGCACGTACGCGATCCCCGACACGCAGATTTTCCTTGGGGATCATCTGGTCGCGTGGCAACAACGCTTCAATTTTGCCAAACTCGATGATCGCATTGCCACGCTCAACACGTTTAACCGTACCTGATACTAGGTGTTCGCTACGCTCCATAAAGTCAGCCAGAATCTGCTCACGCTCGGCATCACGTATCTTCTGGAAAATAACCTGCTTGGCTGCCTGCGCGCCTATGCGGCCAAAATCGATAGACTCCAGTTGCTCTTCAACAAACTCACCTATTTGATACTCAGGATCAATTTTTCGAGCTTCTTCAAGTTTGATGTGCAATTCCGGCGTTTCAAAGCTTTCATCATCCATGACCTCCCAACAACGGTAGGACAGGTATTCACCGGTATTCCGGTCTATGCTGACACGCACTTCAGCTTCTTCTTCGCCGAAACGCTTTTTAGTCGCCGAGGCAAGAGCTGCTTCGAGAGCACCAAAGACTATTTCCTTATCCACGTTTTTTTCACGCGCCAAGGCATCTACCAATAACAAAACTTCACGACTCATTACCTTCTCCAACCGGTTATTCACCTGTATCACACAAGTGGGTTATATAAATTACCAAAGGTGACCTAAAATACGGGCACCAAACGTGCTTTATCTACATTCGAAAGCTCAATCGCTATCTGACTTCCATCCACACCAAGCTGCAAAATACCACCTTCAACAGCGCCCAATATTCCGACAAAATTCTTACGCCCGGCCATGGGCATGCGCAATTTAAGCTGTGCTTTCTGCCCACAAAAACGTACAAAATCAGCTTCTTTCTTTAACGGCCTGTCCAATCCGGGGGAGGAAACCTCCAGACGATCAAAGTTCACACCCTCAACAGCAAACAGGCGCGTCAACTGGTTACTGGCCAGCTCACAATCCTCTACCGTAATACCTGCGGGCTTATCCATCAGAACACGCATCAGTCCGCGGCCTGTCACCTCGAAATCAACCAGCTCATAACCCAGCCCTGTCAGCGTTGTTCCAACCAGCTTAACAACATCCATGATTCACGCCCACAAATAAAAAACGGGCTCGAAGCCCATCAATACTGTCAAAACTAGGCGACAAACCATGATGCTTGCCTGCTCTATTTCGACTTGAAAATTATTACAACTTTACTGCTTGCCTGAACCCTGAATAAAAATGACTTCAATACAACCAAACTATAAAGGCAATCAGTAATTCACCATGAAACAATGCCGATCCAAATCCATTCAAACCCGACTAACATACTAACTGCGCTCATTATATCAAATAAATTAGCTAATTGAAACAATGCCAAGCATTTAC
>Ga0315281_10011053_pt1 | contig 12384 bp, 10 predicted proteins | sample YL17G07_0_MG_FD_204540 | JGI IMG/M metagenome (GOLD analysis project Ga0315281, IMG submission 204540) | Sediment microbial communities from Yellowstone Lake, YNP, Wyoming, USA - YL17G07_0 | ecosystem: Environmental > Aquatic > Freshwater > Lake > Sediment | place: USA: Wyoming | collected... | reverse complement strand
AAGAACCTAAAACAATTAAAAGAAGTGAAGGCAAGGCAAAAAGAGTCTTGGATAAAAGGAAAGAATAATAATAATTTGGACGGCAAAAGCGGAATTAAAAGCGGAATTATTCAGAAAGTTAATAAAATAATTAATGAAGAGCTGATTTTTCTTAACAAACATTTTAATTATGATTTAAGCCAATATTATAATTGCAACTTAATTTATGGCTCATGTTTTTTAGTTTTTTTTAATCTTGAAGAAATAAAAAGTTCTTCTTGTGATAAATCAATTTTTTTAAATAATTATTTTTCTTGTAAAAAAAATGAAAATTCAGTAAAGTTTGACACTTTAAAAATTATAAATCTTATTACTGGTTTTGAGCTACTTGGTATTGGTTTAAATGTTCATGGAACTTCTGAAAATATTATTAATGATAATTATTTAAAAAAAGATAATTTAAAAGATGATTCAATCCAGAATTCAGATATAAAATATACCATAGAGCTTTTATTTGGCGATATATTTTATTCGAGAGCGGTATTATATCTTATTAATTATGGCGATTTTCTGGTTTTTGAAGATATTATAAAATCACTTCTTAAGCTTCATCGTGCACGTCTTATAATACATCAGAAACTGGCTAAATTTTATAGTAAAGTCTCTGTGGAAAGAATTAATGATAATTTTATAGAAGATATTATGCAAATTAAAGATTTAAACGCTCTTTTAAAGTCAGCTTTTTTAACAGGTTTGGGAGCTTCTGATTTTGATTTTTATAATAATAATACGTGTTTGAGAATTATTGAAAATATTGCATTACTAAAAACATATAATGATATTGAAAATAAATTACAGGAAATCAGGCAGCAAATTAAAAATAATAATATTAATAAATATCTTAATTTTACTTGTAACGAAAAAAAAAGCACTACTGTTAAAATTAAAAATGATATTGATTTAGTAAAGCCGGAATGGTTAAAAAATAATTTTAAAAATCTTATGAAATTATTTTAAATTTTCTTATTTTTATAATAATTTTTAATATAATTTTTATAAAAAATTTTAATAAAAGCAAATCAGAAAAGCAAAACAGGTAATTTATATATGAAAACAGATTTAATTTTACTTCATGCACCAAGTGTGTATGATTTTCGTGAAAAAAGTATCTTATATGGCCCTATGAGTGATCTGGTTCCATCATCTCCAATATTTGAGATGTATCCCATAGGGTTTTTAACAATGGCAAATTATCTTGAAAAGCGCGGGTATTCTGTAAGAATAATAAATATTGCTTATCTTATGATGACAAACAATAAATTTAATGTTGAAAAATTTATAAAAAAATTAAAACCTGTTGCATTTGGAATTGATTTTCACTGGCTGCCTCATTGCCAGGGCGCGACTGAACTTGCAAAAATAATAAAAAAATATCATCCGGAAATTCCTGTTATTTTTGGAGGTTTTTCGTCCTCATTCTTTTATGATGAGCTTATTGAATTTGATCAGGTTGATTTTATTTTAAGAGGCGACTCTACAGAAGAACCTCTTTATCAATTAATTAAAACTTTAAAGTCAAATGAAAGAAATTTTAAAGAAATTCCTAACCTTGTTTGGAAACAGAAAGGAAAAACATTTGTAAATCCTGTTAATTGCATTTCTAATGATTTAAGCGAAATAGATTTTGATTATACAATCATGTTTCGTCAGGTTATGAAATATAAGGATGTTAAAGGGATTATGCCTTTTAAAGGCTGGTTTAACTATCCGGTAACAACAATCCCAATAGTTAGAGGATGTACTAAAAATTGTTCAGGCTGCGGGGGCTCAAGTTCAGCTTTTGAAGTTTTTGGAAATCGCAATAAACCAGCATTCAGGGATCCTCAAAAACTGATAGATGAAATACTTGTAATGCAAAAATATATAAATGCTCCAGTTTTTATTCTTGGAGATATAACGCAGGGTGGTAAAGATTATCTTAAAGCTTTTTTTAAAAATGCCGTAAGATTAAGAAGAGATATTCAGATTTTTTTTGAATTTTTTGAACCTCCTTCACAATGGTTTTATGATGAAGTTAAAAAAGTATTTGATAATGTTTGCTATGAGATTTCACCTGATTCCCATGATGAAAATATCAGACGTAAAATGGGAAAATTTTTTACTAATAAAGAACTTCTTGACAGCATTAGCTATGCATTAAAAAGTGGAGCAAAAAGATATGATTTGTATTTTATGACCGGGCTTCCGACTCAAACAAAAAAATCTATTCTTGACACAGTTAATTTTTGTGAAGAATTTTATAAAGAAATTAACTGGGACAAAAGATTTATGCCATTTATTTCACCAATGGCGCCTTTCATTGACCCTGCAAGCAGAGCTTTTTTAAATCCTGAGGAATTTGGATATGTGCTTACTGCAAAAACTTTAAAAGAACATATAAAAGCCATAACAATGCCTTCCTGGAAATATATATTGAATTATGAAAGTAAATACATTTCACGTGATGAACTTGTTGATGCAACTTATGAAGCAGCTCTTGGATTAAATAAATTAAAAGGTAAAGCAGGTGCAATAAGTACTAAAGTCATGTCTGATAATGAAGAAAGGATAAAAAAGGCTTTAGAGATAATGAAGGAAATAGATAATATAATTTTAATTAAAGATGAAACAAAAAGAGAAAGTGAGCTAAAAAAACTTAAAGATAAAACTTTTCAATACAGCCTTTCAACAGTTTGTGAAAAGAGCGAGCTTGAATTTCCTTTAACTAATAAAAGTTTTAATTGGTTTTCAATAGCAAAAACAGTATTATTTTCAAAAATTAAATAATAGTTTTTAAATTATTATTTTATTAGTTTTATGAGTTAATAATTTTTTGTTAATAATAATTATTTAGAATTATTTAAATTAGATATGTTTGTATTAAATTTTGAGTTAAATTTTATGTTTTATTGGTAAACAAAATTATGTTAAATTATTATGTCAAATTATACGTCCCTTTGACATACGTTATGTCAAATTATACGTCCCTTTGACAACATAATAATTTTATTAATATTTATTAATAATTAAAAAATAATGATAATTGCAGATAATAACTGCAAACTACAAAAATGTTTGAAAATTTTAAGAAATCTTTTTTTTTAAAAAACGATCTTGAAGAACTTGAAAAATATATAAAAGATTTTGTTTATGGTTTTAACGGAATTTTAAGAGAAACCTTATCAAATACTTTGCTTGCTGGCGGGAAAAGGATCAGGCCAGCTTTATTTTTAATTTGTGCTAAGAGTGAAAATTATAATATAAAGCGTCTTATTCCAGCTGCTGCAGCAATAGAGTTTTTACATACCGCCTCTCTTATTCATGATGATATTATAGATAAATCTTTACTTAGAAGGGGTAAAAAAACAATTCATAATATTTATGATAAAGATACTGCAAGATATGTTGGAGATTATTTATTTACTTATGCATTTTATATTTTAACCTCATATAATAATTATAAAATATTAAGAGAAATATCAGAAACATCCCAGCTTCTTGTTTTTGGTGAATTTGATCAGATTAAAACTAAAAAAATTCTTGATCAAAATGAAGAAACATATATAGAAAAGATTAATGAAAAAACTTCATCATTATTTAAATTAAGTTGTGTCCTTGGAGGAATATTATCAGGTTCAAGTGATGAGGATATTGAAAATTTAAGAAGATTCGGGCAATATTTAGGAATTGCTTTTCAAATAAATGATGATCTTATTGATATTAATATCAAAACTACAGAAGAAAAACCTGATAAACTGCATGGAAATGATATTAAACAGGGAAATATTACATTACCTTTAATTTATACTTTAAAAAATAAGAAAATTAAGGCAGAAATTGAAAATATAATTGGAAATAATGTGTTAATTGATGAAGAAAAAGCAAACAAAATAATTAGTTTGATTTATAAAACAGATGCTATAAAAATTGCAACTCGCAAAATTTATTATTACTTAAATGAAGCTAAAAAAATTGTAAAGAAGATAAATAATACTGAAAGAAAAAATGGATTAATTGAAATCTGCAATCTTTTGTTAAATTATAGTAAAAAAATATATTAAAAATTTAAAACAAAATCATAAATAAAATAATAATTAAAAAAATAAGTAAAATAAAAAATAATATAGAGAAATAACAAACAAAATAAAAAACAAAATAAAAAAATAATAATAATAAAATAAAAACATAATAAAAAATAAAGCAATTTAATGAATTTTTATATTAAAACTTTTTTAGAAGTAATTTCTGTTACTATTCCTATATTTTCAGTAGTAGCAATAGGATATTTATTTAAAAATAAAGGAATAATCAAAGAAGCTGCTGTCCCGGCTTTAAATAAGATTGCTTATTACCTTGGGTTAACAGCTTTAGTTTTTACCAGTATTGTTAAATATAATTTAAAAGAAATATTTAATATTGGTATCGTTAAAACACTCTACGTGACATTTGCAATTTTCATTGTAATAGTTTTTTTCATTGTTTATTTTTTAAAAATAAATAAGAAAACAAAAGGTGCATTTGCAATATCTGCTTTTCGCTGCAACATGGCCTTTATTGGTATTCCGATTATAGTTTCTGCCTTCGGTGAAGTTGCGGCTGCAAAGACTGCGATAATTATCGGGTTTATGACACCTGTTAATATTATTTTTGCAATAATTTTTTTAAAAGTTCTTGGAGGAGAAACAGGTAAAAATAATTATGGGAAACTTTTAATTGATTTTATAAAAGATCCATTACTGATTGCTTCAATTCTTGCAATACTTATTTCTTATTTTAAAATTGTTATACCTAAGCCTGTAATGGATTTATTAAATATTCTTGCAGGGCTTGCAGTTCCTCTTGCTCTTTTAACAATAGGTGCTTCTTTTAAGTTATCTCATATAAAGAAAAATTTAAAATTATTAGCTCCTGCTTCTTTTTTAAAATTGATTATTGAACCTGCCACTGCTTTTTTTATAGGCAGATATCTTTTTAATATCAGTTCTGTTGATGTAAGCATTACGGTAATTTTATTTGCAATGCCCCTTGCTGTTGCTGCTTATATAATGGGAAAGGAATATGATTCTGATTCTGATTTCATATCATCTTCATTGATAATATCTACAGTTTCTTCTGCTTTTACGCTTACTTTGTGGTTGTTTTTTATGAAAATTATGTTTAAATCATAGTATTATAGCATAGATATTAAAATTGAAATTATTAAAATATACAAAAAAAAAATTTAAATGAAGTTTAATTTAGATGCAATATAAAAAAATACATTGTTATTTGTTTTATTTTTTTATTGTTTTTTATGTTATTATTTTTTTTATAATGTATTTATTTTTCATTTTTTAAAAAATTTTTAGATAATTCAGAAGTGGTTTAGATTTATTTTATATTATATCTTTATTATATATTATATTATAAATAAAAATTATAGTATAAATAATCTTACTTTAATTGTTTGGTCTTATTAAAAATAAAAATTTCATTAAAATACATAAAAAAATTTTTTTAATACTTTGTATTTATTTACTTTTGCATTAATTAAAAATTTAAAAAATAATTTGGGAAATGATACAAAAAATTAAACAAAAAAATATAAAGGTATTAAATATTGTTCCGACTCCTTTTTTTGCAGATCGCGGGTGCCATATGAGAATACTTGGTGAAATGAAGGCTCTTGAGAAGTATGGCTATCAAAATATAATCTGCACTTACCATAACGGGCGAAACCTTGAAGGTCTTGATATAAGAAGAATAATAAATATTCCATGGTATAAAAAGCTTGAAGCAGGTCCCTCATGGCATAAATTTTATATAGATATTTTATTATTTTTTAAAGCAGCTTCAGTATATCTAAAGGAAAAACCTGACATAATATATGGACATCTTCATGAAGGTGCTTTTATTGGAGGTCTTATAAAATATCTCATTACTTTTGGAAGAATACCGCTTGTTTTTGATGTACAGGGAAGCCTTACTTCTGAATTGGGGACTTTTAACTGGCTTAAAAATAAAATTGTGAAATGGTTCTTCCATAATTTTGAAAAATTTATATGTAATATGCCTGATTTTTTTATATGCAGTTCAATATCCAATGGCGAAATAATAAAAAACAGATTTAATATTAAGCCTGAAAAAGTAAAAGTGGTAATAGATGGAGTTCATACTGACTTTTTTAATAAACCTCCCAAAAAAGACTTTAAAAAAGATTCAGGTATTCCTGAAAATGCACCACTTGTAATTTTTACTGGAGCTCTTCTTGCTGCAAAAGGTATATGGAATCTTGTGGACGCAATTCCATTAGTTCTTTCAAAAAGAAAGGATGTTCATTTTTTAATTGTTGGTTATCCTGTTGAAGAAACACAAAAAAGGATAAAAGATCTTGGAGTGGAAGGTAATGTTCATATGACAGGAATGGTAGATTATTTTGATCTTCCTGATTATTTATTAATAAGTGATATTGCTGTTGAACCAAAAGTGGATAAAGCAGGTGAAGCAAGCGGCAAAGTAATAAATTATATGGGGGCCGGTCTTCCCGTTGTTTGTTTTGACTCAAAAAATAATCGAAAATTCCTTGAAGATGGTGGAATTTTTGCAGAAGGGGATAAAGCAGAAAATCTTGCAGATAAAATAATATGGGCAGTTGAAAATCCTGATGAGGCTAAAAAATCAGGTGAAATGAATAAAAAAAGAGTTGAAGAAGTGTTTTCATGGGATAATAGCATAAAAGACACTGTTGAAGCATTTCAAAAATTAATCAATAAAAAATAATCAAAAAAAATAAAAATAAAAATAATAAGCACTTAACAAGCATTATATAAAATAAGCATTACATAAAAATCTTATAACTTAAGATTAGTTAAGTTAAAAACTCATTTAAATAATTGGATTTGGAGAGTTAATTTCAGCTCAAAATTTAACATTATTTATTATTCATTAATCTCTAAAAGGGAATTATCTCAAACTAAAAAAGGATTGTTCTTTTAAACTATATTCCAGTCAGAAGGAAGAAGTTGACTATTTAACTGAAATGGTATATATTCCTAATTAGCAATACTAATTTGGAGGATATTCCTAAATGGACTATATAAAGAGAATATTAAATATTGAACTTCCCCGGCAGCAATCTGCCTTTTTATGGGGAGCAAGAAAAACAGGTAAAAGCACATATTTAAAAAATCGCTTTCCAAATAGCCTGGTATTTGATTTTTTAAAGACCGACTTTTTTCTTGAAATTTCTAAAAATCCTGCACTTTTACGTGAACGTTTACTTGCGACAGATAAAAATTTGCTTGAGCATCCTGTAATACTGGATGAAGTTCAGAAAGCTCCGCAGGTTCTTAATGAAGTACACTGGTTAATTGAAAATAAAGGATTAAGATTTATTCTATGTGGTTCAAGTGCAAGAAAATTAAGAAGAGGCCATGTTAACCTTTTAGGAGGCAGAGCGTGGCGTTATGAAATGTTTCCACTAGTTTCAGCTGAGCTGAAGAATATAAATCTGTTACATGTCTTAAATCATGGAATGATACCAGCTCATTATCTACAGGATGATAAGCAGTGCAGGAGATCTTTAAAGGCATATATTGAGGATTATTTAAAAGAGGAAATCTTTGCCGAAGGGTTAACCAGAAATATCCCTGCTTTTTCAAGATTTTTTGATGTATTTGGATACTCTCATGGCGAAATTACAAATTATTCAAATATTGCCCGTGATTGTGGTATAGATTCAAAAACAGTCAAAGAATACTACCAAATTCTTGTTGATACATTGCTTGCAGTAAGAATTGAACCATTCAAAAAAAGACAGTCACGTAAAATTATAACTAAAGCGCCCAAATACTATCTGTTTGACGTAGGAGTAGCAAATTATTTAAGGAAATGGCACCTCGAAGAAGAGAGAGGCGAGGAATTCGGCAGGGCTTTAGAACATTTTATATTAATGGAGTTAGTTGCATTTAGAGCTTATAATGAGAAAGATTTTGAAATAAATTTTTGGAGAACTAAAACAGGTCTGGAAGTGGATTTTATTTTGGCAGGTGGTGAAATTGCCATAGAGGTAAAAGGCGCAAGTCGTATTGATAGAAAAGATTTCAATGCACTGGAAGCTTTTGCCGAAGAATATTTACCAAAAAAGAACTTTATAGTTTGCAAAGAAAAAGATAAAAGACTTCATGGTAAAATCGAGGTAATACCCTGGAGAGATTTCCTGCAGGAATTATGGTCAGGAAATATTTTATAAGAATATTATAAATAATTGTCAATATTTTTTATTTTTTTTATTAAAAACTAATTATTTTTATTATATAAAATTTTTAATTTAAATCCATCTGATAATAATTGTAAATGAAACTGAAGCTTGCTCCAACAGCTTCAAGCCAGTTATATTTTCCGCTTTCCTGATAAGAAACCCGAACTGAGAATTTCATAATCATCTTGTTTCAATAATGGAGTAATAAGACCTTTTTCAATGAATTCTTGTATTATTTTCATTCTTTTCTATCAGAAAAATTATCAAGAATGAGCTAAATTAATTTATTATCCCGTATAGCCGTATACCCCGGTACGTGGAGAATTAACTACAGGCAAAAACATCTCGCTGCTGCATTTATGATTTTTGGCATAATCATTACATAACCATTCTTTTCCGGACCACAAACATTCAGTACATATCTGCGTGGCAAGTTTATCACAATAAGAACACTTTATCGGAGGAGGATCATTTCTGCTTATGTGTTTATCCATTTCCAATAATTAAAATTGATGTTTTATTTAAAAATAATTTAAATAATACAAGAGATATATTGATTAAATATATTATTACTGCATTAACAATGGCAATAAAATCTCCCGCCAATCATCTATTGAACCATTTACACCATTAATCTCAAGTCAGGTTTTATCATAATAAATTTCCAGCTTTTCATTGCAGCAGCCGTACTTTAAAAGATATCCTGGTGATTTCTTTCCATAACCCTTTTAAGTTCCAAATTTCAGAATCAAGATAAATTTATTAAATATTCTATGCACAAAAGATACGTAATTATTATTATATTTTAATGTATTTATGGACCTGAAATAAAAAAGTATAATTATTCGGATGACTTCAATTTAAAAAATATTTTATCGAGGATTTCTCTGTAAATTTCATCTTTGCTCTTAAAATAATAATAAAGTGCTGCTTTTGTAATATTAAGTTTTTTAGCAATATCACTCATTGAAATACCTGAATATATATACTCTGAAAAAAGATGGGAAGCAGTCCCGACAATATCTTCTCTTGTTCTACTTGTAATATTTTTTTGTTTTTTATATGTGTTCATAGTTTTAATCTGCATTATTATATGTTAAAATATTTACTTACTAACCGACAGGTAAGTATTTTACATAATATATTTAACTTAAAAATAAGTCAGCAGGCTAACTTAAATTTTTTTATATAACAGGAAGGATTAATTTGTGGACAATATTGCAATAGTTACTGATACTAATACCGATATGCCTTTATCATTGTTTGGGGAAAGAAAGAAGTAGTCAAGTGATTTATTTAAATTTTATCATAAAATATATAATAAAAATTCTCGACTTTATCAGTAATTTTAGAAAAGGAAAATAAGAAATGTCGAAATCAGGAAAAAAATCAAAACCTCCAAAAATAAGTACTGCAGAAGAAAGCTCATTAGGATATTCAACGGACAGGGAAAAAGCTCGTGAAATAAAAATGCCGGTAATCCTTGAACAACTAAAGGAACTTAAAGAAAAAGGGCTTATAACAGAGAAAGAATTTAAGAATAGAAAAAGACAGCTCTTTGGCCCAAATAATGAAGTTTCAAAAGAAAAGGCAAAATAAAAGCCGCCAAACTTACTACTTCTACTAATATCATAATTGTCTCTTAAATTCTTAAAATAAAATAATGATAAAAATAATAACTTTTTTTACACTTCTTCCAAATACTCAGCCGTTATTTGACTCAAAGTTTTATAGCTTCCTTAATTATTGCTTTGTCGGATAATATTTTTCTCAAGTTTAGACTCTTTTTTATTATTCCAAGTAATCTTGTAAATATTTTTTGAATCTAATAGGGTATTGCCCTCAGCCATCAACTTTGGAATGTAAATATTTTCTAATTTTTTATCTATACTGTTTGAAAATATTTTCATAATTACCTTCAGAAATATTTTTTAGTAGATATTGTTTTTTGAATTTACTTGCCTAATCTTCTTTGTCGTTTTTGAAATTCTTTTATAGCAATGTCCAATTGCTTTTTGTCAAAATCCGGCCATAGCATTATTTCTACTTTTTGGATTTAAAAGTTATTATTAATATTAATACAAGGATTAAAAAAATTGCAATTGCGTAATTTATGATTGACTGAATTGGATAACCAAAAATAATAATATGTGTGTCCATTTTTGTAATTAAAGAAGAACTAATAATTAAAGCAGCTATAATAATGCTAAAAGATAAAAGCATTGCTAATCGGTTAATTTCTCTAGTTAATTTTTGTAATTCCTTATTTTCGAAGTTAAATTTTAATTTTCCTTCTGCAAGTTTTTTTAAAATATCTGTCAGGCTTTTGGGGAGTTTTTCTATAAATTCGATACTATCATTAACGAATATATTTCCTCTTTTTAACAACTCGTCAGTAGAAAATCTTTTATTTACTATTTTGGTTATAAATGGTTTACCAACAGTTACTGCATTAAAATCAGGATCAAGCTGCCTTCCAATTGTCTCTGCCATGGAAAGCGCTTTTATCATCAAGGCCAGGTTAGAGGGTAGGACCAGGTTATGGTGTACCAATACCTCAATAGTATCCTGTGCAAGTTTTCTTATTTCTATATCTTTTAAAGGAATACCAACATAATGTTCGATAAGTTCTGATAAATCTTGCCGCAGCAGGATTTCATCATATTCTTCTTCAAGCATACCTAAAGCTTTAAGATATCTAAGGCCTTGATCTAAATTTTTATCCATCATGGCAAGAAGTAATTTAGCTCCATTTTTAACTATATTTTCATCAACATAGCCAACCTGCCCTACATCAAGCATTGCAATTGTTGCTGGAGGCAAAACAAATATATTTGCCGGATGAGGGTCAGCATGAAAAAATCCATCTTCAAATATTTGCTTTAAAATTATACAGGTACCTCGCTTTGCAACCTCTTTGTGGTTAAATATATCTTTATATTCATCCCGAGTTATTTCATTTATTTTTATTCCTTCAATGAATTCCATAGTAAGAACTTTTGTTGTAGTCATATCCCAGTAAACTTTTGGTATTTTTATATAATCAATATCTTTAAAATTTACTCTGAACTTTTCGTAGTTATGTGCTTCATTTGTAAAATCAATTTCTTTTTGTATTGCTTTTTTAAATTCTCCTACCATAAGTTTTGGATGATAAACCCAGTTATTTCCTGATCTTTTATTTATAAATCCCATCAGGTCTTTTAAAATTTCCAGATCAAGTTCAATTACTTCTTTAATATCCGGTCTTTGAATTTTTACTGCTACGATTTCGCCATTTGGCAAAACTGCTTTATGAACTTGAGCTAAAGAGGCAGAAGCAATTGGAGTCTCTTCAAACTTTTTAAATAATTTTTCAGCATTTTCGCCAAGTTCTTGCTTAATAATCTCTTTGGCTGTCAAACTACTAAAGGGCGGGACTTTGTCTTGCAGTTTCTCAAGTTCCGCAATAAAAGCGGGAGGAAGAAAGTCAGGTCTGGTGCTTAAAATTTGACCAAACTTAATAAAAGTTGGCCCAAGCTCTTCTAAAGCAGTACAAATGTTTCTGGAAAGACTTGGAGTTTGAAAGCCTATAGGTATTCCTTTTTTTAATTTATATAGTAATTTTAGCTTTGATTTATCAATAAAATAATCCAGACCATATTTGGTAAAAACATTTATAATCTGTCTGCTTCTTTTTAATTTATTATACTTAGTTTTAAAGTTCATGCGAATAAAGAAATTTCCCATTTAGGGTAGTTTTAATAACAATATTAAATTAACCATTAAGAAATTTTTACCTTAATTTTATTTATTTTTTATTTAATAACTCATCAAGCTTTTCTTTTATTTCATCTAGATCTTTGCGAGTGGGAACATTTAATTTTTTAAGTGTATTCTCAACTGTTTTTTCAATTTTTTTCTCGATTTCATTACCAGTCTTTTTAGATTTTTCCATTAGTTCTTTTACAAATTTAGCTCCTTCAGTTTCTGAAAGTTCACCTCTTTTAATCAGATCTTTAGCTAAGCTCTCAGCTTTTTCTTGAGTCAGTGACATTACACCCAAACCAAACAGTATTATGTTTTTAATTAAATCTGACATATTTCTCCTTTCTATCATGTTAAAATAATAAAAATAATCTAAAGTT
>Ga0315281_10011052_pt1 | contig 12385 bp, 12 predicted proteins | sample YL17G07_0_MG_FD_204540 | JGI IMG/M metagenome (GOLD analysis project Ga0315281, IMG submission 204540) | Sediment microbial communities from Yellowstone Lake, YNP, Wyoming, USA - YL17G07_0 | ecosystem: Environmental > Aquatic > Freshwater > Lake > Sediment | place: USA: Wyoming | collected... | reverse complement strand
TGAACGCTGAAAAAAAGAGCAGTAATAAAAATTGATAGGGAATAAGATATCATTTGGCGTGTCTTCATAATGTCCTCCTTTCATAAATTAGTCTAACAAGTGCCAGATACTTCAAAACGTTTTACCCCCATCACCTCCTCTTCTTCATATTAAAGAATCGTACTGCCCTACTTTTAAAATCATATAACGGAATCCAAAATCACCTGCCAATCTCAAAATGCATGCAAACAGTAAGATCGACCCAAAAGAAAAACTTCCGGTCAAAATGCTAACCAATCCCAAAGGAATGATTATCCCGATCATTATGCTCAAAAGGAGGAAAGAAACACCCCACCTTCCTCTCAGGAGAAGCTGAACCGATCCCTTCGACCCAATCGTGGAGGTATGGGACACAAGGAGAAAAATTACCGTACTGATCAAGAGAGAGAGAAGTAAGGCCAGAACTAAGAATATCAATTTTTTTGATGTATTTTCGTGAGCAGGAAGAAGGACCAAATAAATCAATAGCCCGCTTGTTAAGGAATGAAAGCCAAACAGGATCGGTATGAAACCACTATTCCAGGAAGCAATAGAAGGGCTATAAGAGATCACCAGCCCTGGATAGAGGATCACCAGGACAGCAATCGCTCCAAAGAAGAGAGTGATCGGCAATGGCAGAATGGGGAAGCCTATCAAAGAATAAATCAAGTCAAATAAAAAAAGAATTGTAATTAAAAAAGTCCCCCTACTGATCCAAGAAGTGCACGGTTTTTTGAAAGCCTTCCAGAATCTCCACGGGTTTCCTAGATCGGAAAAGAGGACCATGACCCCTACCCCAAGAAATACGAGGTCAACCAGAACACCTAAAGATGAATGCAGAATGAGTGAACAGAGAAAAAGGCCGGCGCCGGTTCCTGAAAAGAAGAAGTATAAAGCAATGGGTAACCCCCAGCCAGTCTGAATCTTCGAACGAACGACAAACTCATCGTTGGTAAAAATATTCTTCCTTCCAAGCATACCTCACCCGCCTAAGTAAGCCTTCCTGACCTCGTCATTATTCTTTAATTCAGATGAATCCCCACCTAACACAATACGACCATTTTCAATAATATATCCCTTCTGGACAATCTCCAAGGCAAAAGCTACATTCTGCTCTACTAAAAGAATCGTCCTCCCTTTTTGATTGAGGAATTTAATGACCTTCATCAATTCTAGCACGAGGATCGGAGCAAGTCCTGTTGAGGGTTCATCGAAGAGGATCAACTGAGGCCCCGACATCAGGGTTCGACCAATGGCAAGCATCTGTTGTTCACCGCCACTTAATGATCCCGCACGTTGGGCTCTACGCTGATCGAGAACTGAAAAGAGATCAAAGACCGTTCGAAGATTTTCCTTAAAACCCTGTGGACGGGTATAGGCCCCCATCTCTAGATTCTCCATCACTGTCATGTCGTGAAAAAGCTTTCTTCCTTCTGGGCAATAAGCAATTCCCCCTTTTACGCGATCGACTGTTTCTGAAAAGGTGATGTCTTGATTTTCAAAAAAGATCCTACCTTTTTTGGGTTTGATGATTCCGCAAATTGTCTTCAGTGTTGTTGTTTTGCCAGCTCCATTAGCTCCAATAAGGGCCGACATCTCCCCCCTTTCTACAGAGAGAGAGATTCCTTTGATGGCTTCAAACTTTCCATAATAGGTGGAGATACTTTCGAGCCTAAGCAATTTTAAATACTCCCTAGATAACTGGCGACCACCTCAGGACTCTTACGGATGTCCTCAGGTCTTCCTTCGGCGATCTTTTTCCCAAAGTTAAGGACAATGATCCTATCACAAAACTCCATGACCGCCCGCATATTGTGATCCACGAGGAAAAGGGTAGTTCCGTTCTCCAAAATACGACGAAGAGAAGAGACACATCGAGCCGTCTCGACAAGATTCATCCCCGCAAAAGGTTCATCGAGAAGCAGAAGAGACGGATGTGCTCCTAAAGAAACACCTATACCTAGGAGCTTTTGATCCCCATAGGGAAGATCTTCAGCCACCTTCCCTCTCTGCGCTTCAAGACCAACCAAGCACATGAGCCTATTCACCTTCTCTTCTATTTCCTCATTGTCCCTTTTAGAACTACCGAACAGAAAACGCTTGATGCCACCCTTCTCATAGATGTGAGAACCTATTTGGATATTTTCTTTTATCGTGAGCTTTGAGAAAATCTTGTTCAGTTGGAATGTCCTGACAAGTCCCATCCGAGCAATCTCATGAGGTTTCAATCTAGTAATGTCCCTGCCCTTGAATACGATCTTACCCTGATTTGAACTGAGAAACCCTGTAATAAGATTAAAGGTGGTTGTTTTTCCGGCCCCATTTGGCCCAACAAGGCCAAGAATTTCACCTTTCCCCAATTCAACGCTTAATCCTGAGAGGGCAACAAATCCACCGAAATTTTTGCTTAGGTTTTCTACAGTGAGCAGTGAGGGTGCACCTCTTGTCATACTTCCCTTTTAAGGACCAATCGTTGCAACATACCTGTTATCCCTTTCGGCATGTAGAGAATGATCAAGATAAGAGATAAACCAAAGAGAATCCTCGCCAGTGCAGGGTTAAAAAACTGGGAGAGTTCGTCGATGACAGTTAATAGGAGAGGTCCGATGATAGGTCCGGCGATAGTGCCACTTCCTCCCACCAAGTTCATTACAAAGAAATAGAAGGAATGAAGCATGGTGAATGAGTCCGGCCCAATAAAACGCATATAGTGGGCATAAAGGCCCCCTGCGAGCCCAGCAAAGGCCGTACTGATCGCGAAAATTCCTACTTTATAGGCGTGAGTATAAATCCCTACCGATTTCCCAAGGTCCTCATCTTCCCGGATAGCGAGCAACGCTCTTCCCATTCTCGAATGATAAAATCGGTATTTCACATAGGTAATAAGAAAGATGAAGGTGAGGACCAGATAATAATAAGCGATTTTTGATTTGAAATTGATCGCCAATTCATCTCCCAGGGCGATTTTAGGAGACGGAATCCCAGGAATTCCCATCGGACCCTTTGTAATACTCACCAGGTTTGTAAAAAAAAGGGTGAAAATAATGCCACAGATAAAAGTGACAATGACAAAATAGTGTCCTCGAAGTCTAAGGGAGGGATATCCAATCAGGGCGCCAAAGAACCCAGAAAGCACCATCGCACCCAAAAGTCCACCTAAAAATGGTATCTTAAATTTCATCACTAGAAGGGTACAGGTATAAGCACCTATTCCCATAAACCCAGCGTGGCCTAAGGAGATTAAACCAGCGTGTCCCAAGACCATGTCAAGGCTCATCACAAGAATGATATTGATCCCACTCATGACGAGGAGGTGTTGGATGAAGCTCGATTTAAAGATCAAAGGTAGGGTCAGAGAAAAGACCGCGGCAAACGAAAGCAAGAATAGATTGCGTCGCACAGGGGTCATATGGCCTTCCTTCCAAAGATCCCCTGCGGTCTGACGAAGAGAATGAGGATCAACAAGAGAAACGTCATGAGATTGCTATATTCCGTAGAGAGATATCCCGCAATCATATTCTCCCCGATTCCGATAATCAGCGCCCCTACGATCGTCCCCCTGATGGAGCCCAATCCTCCGAAAATAACAATTGTAAAGGCCTTGACAATGATATCGGTCCCAAAGGAGGTATCAAACGCATAGATGGGCGCAACCATAGCACCTGTAGCACCAACAAGGGACGCTCCAATACTGAAAGTGAAGACCGATACTTTTCCGCTCCCGATTCCGACAATAGCTGCTCCCTCCTTATTCTGAGAGACTGCGCGGATTGCCTTGCCAATTCTTGTCTTCTGAAGAAAAAGCCAGACACTGGGGACAAGAAAGCAGGCCATCAATACAATGGTTCCCTTGTAGACAGTGATTGTTCCCATTAAGATCTCCAAATTTTTCTGCCCAAAGGGAAGTTGAAAGGTCTGATAGTCCGCACCAAAAATGAGAAGGGCTAGATTTTGGATAATTAGAAGGATTCCTAAGGCTGCAATAAGGGAATTGGCCCCGCGCTTCATGGCCGGTTGATAGACTAGGATGTTGTTCACGACTCCGACCATGACCGCGGCGAGGATCGATAAACCCACAGCAAACAAGAAAGGTAGACCCCAGATCTTGGCCGCAAAAAAAACAACAAAAGCACCTAACATATAAAGGCCTCCCTGCGCAAAATCGGCAATGTCCATGACCCCAAGGATGATGGTGAGCCCGAGGGAGACCAGACAATAGATACTGCTTGAAAAAAGTCCGTTTAAAAAAACCTGGGAAAACATCTCTTTTCCTTTTAGCTCCCGAACATCTCTTTTGATCCTAAATCCTACAATTTCCGATAACCCAAATGAGAACCCTTCGCAAGGAGTTTCATTTTCCTTCTTTTTAAAGAAGTCCCATCAGCTCATCCGTGGCGAAATTCTCTAAATTGAGGATGGTTTCTCCAAGTTTTTTGACATTCTTTTCAGACATGACGAATGTCGCATTGGTATAAAATTTATTGTAAACCTCCTCCCAGCTTGCAGGGTTCTCTGGTTCTCCTCTTGCTAATTCTACCTCTGCAGATAGAACCCTGTTTTTACGATCCAGGATCCGAACGGTGGCTCCCCTCTTATCAGGATAAAGCTTCTCCCATTTGCTGCTGACGGATATCTTCACTCTCTTGGATAAATTTTGTATCCCTTGATCTCGAATATTTTCCTCAGAATATTTATCAGCGCCGGCATCTTTCCTTGTCAATGCCAGGGCGACGGAGAAGGGGATGCTAAAGCGAGCGGCCGATGGAGTCGTCACGTTGGTAATACCGGCAAGTCGAATGGCGGCTGGGTAGGTCTCAATAAGAATCTTGCTGATTTCGGAGAGGTCAAGGTGGCTACTGTTGAAGGCTTTCAGGGCTGCATCAATTGAGGCGTGAGCATGACGGCAAGCGGCATAGAACTTAAAGTAGATATTGCAGATCTCAAATTCCTTGCCGAGGTCACGAATCAGAAGCTCCTTTTTCACCTCATCTGTGACGGCCTGGAAAAAACCATCCTCCCCTTCGAAGATCTTCAAAGGTCCCCTCGCTCCCTTTTGAGCCAGGATACTTGAAAGAAGGCCTGCCTGAGCGGCTCTTGCTGGATTGATTGGTTTGACCTTTGCCCCCTCCACATCGTGGTTCACCTGGAGAAGTCCTGATCCCTGAAGCCCTGCCAGGCCGAGGGCCCCGGTGGTCTCTTCACGATTCAGCTTCATAATGTTGGCCGCTGCTGCTGTGGCACCAAAAGGCCCTGTGATCCCCGTGGCATGAAAACCCCGATTTAGACTCGAGGGATTGATAGCCATTCCGATTCGGATCATGACTTCGTAGCCCACGACGATTCCAGCCATCAACTCTTGAGTAGAGGCTTTCAATAATTCTGCCGCAGCCATAGCAGCCGGAATGACGACCGAACCAGGATGAAGGGCTCCGAATCGATGTCCGTCATCCATGTCGAGGGCATGAGCGCACACTGCATTTGCGAATACGGCGTGGAGGGCGGGAAACTTCCTCTTTGACCGGATCACAGTGGCTTCAGGCTTTCCCCCGAGACTTTTGATGTAATCGATGATGGTTCGGGGAAATTCCATCAACTTGTAACCGGCAAGAGAGACTCCCACCGTGTCCAAAATGACCTTCTTGGCCTGCGCTATTACCTCGGGTTTGAGATGATCATATCGCGTGCTGAGAATAAAATCAGCATAGACTGAAGAAAGCTCACTCATTCCACTCTCTTATTTCGTTTGACCTTTTCTTCTCTCTTTTTCCGCAATTTTTTCAGCGGCCCTTATCAGATTTAGAGCCCTCCGGTAGGAGCCGTAGTCGATCATTCTTCCGCCCATAGAGGTCGCTCCCAGCCCTTTGGCCTTTGCCCCTTCATAGACCTTGATGACCTTCTTGGCAAAATCCATTTCCTCTTTTGTCGGGGCAAAAACCTGGTTGACCGGATCAACATGGCGCGGGTGAACAAGAAGCTTCCCAGTAAAACCCATGAGCTTAACCTTCCGGGTCTCCTTGAGGAGGCCATCGATATCGATCACCAACCCGAAAAAGGGTGAATCAAAGGCTAAAACGCCCGCGGCCCTTGCAGCAAGGGCAATGCAGGAACGGGGATGGGAGGCCATGAGAAAAAAATCATCGGGAGAGAGGCTGGTCACTCCCATCCCAGCCCCAATCTCCCTAGAGTAATCACCGGCACCGAAACTGACACCGATAACTCGCGGACTGCCAGCGATGATTTCGGAGACAGCGGAGATTCCCTTGGGGCTTTCCAAAAGGGGAAGAATAGAAATGTTCCCTTTCAGGCCTTTTCTCTTTTCTTCCTCCCCCAAGAGTTTATCCAAACTGGCAATATCCTCTTTCGACTCCGACTTCGGAAGCATGACTCCATCCAGCCCCTCCGTCACGACATAGCGAATATCTTCTTCGGTCATCCCCGTATCAAAGGAGTTGAGTCGCACATAGACGTCGATCCCTTTCTCCTTCAGCATGGGGACCGAATCCCTTGCGAAAACCCGACCGGTTTCTTTTTCTGCGATCGGGCAAGCATCTTCCAAATCCAAAATCACGGCATCTCCTGCCTCGGTTGCCGCTGTGGTAATCATTCTCCAACTATTTGCGGGAACGAAAAGCATGGTTCTCAGGATACTGTCCACACTGACCTCCTTACCTAATTCTTGAACACCTTTTGTAAGGTCGGGCCGATCTCTTCTGGCCTTTCCACCACAAAAGCTCCGACATCCCTTAGGGTTTTGATCTTCCCTTCGGCCGACCCTCTTCCTCCTTCTACAATGGCGCTCGCATGGGAGAAGCGCAGCCCCGAGGGAAGTCCCTTCCCTGCAATGTAAGCCACCAAGGGCTTGTTGTAACCCCCGTTCTTAATGACTTCTGCTGCCTCCTCTTCCATCACGGTTCCGATCTCGCCGAAATAGACGAGTCCATCTGTTCCTTCATCAGCCTCAAAAAAAGGAAGCAACTCCGCAAAGGTTGTTCCGACAACAGGCTCAGAACCTAGATGGATGGCTGTGCTCACCCCAAATCCCGCTCTGCAAACCGCCCAACCGAGAGTACTGGTTTGCCCCCCGCTTCGTGAAATGATGCCAATTCGACCGGGCCGAAAAGCTATCTTTGGCAGATCTGAGGAACCCATGAATCCGCCCAATCCTCCCAGCGATGCTCTTCCTGGACTGACGATGCCGGCAGAACCCGGACCAATCAGCCGAACTCCGAGTTTCTTAGCATGGGCAATGATTTCGAGGGTGTCATGTAGTGGAACTCGTTCGACCCTCATGAGAACCGTCTTGATCCCTGCATGAAATACCTCGATGACGGCTGCTTTGGCTTCCGGGCCAGGGACCACAACTACCGATGCCTCAATCTGGCCCACATCTTGGAGAGCTTCTTTAACCGTATTATAAACCCGTACCCCCCAGACTGATTCACCTCCACGTCCAGGGGTGACTCCAGCCACAACCTTAGAACCCGCCTCGATCATACGCCTGGCGACATTCTGCCCGAAGCGTCCTGTAATACCTTGAATCAGCATGTTTGTCGTTTCATCTACGATGATTGCCATCCCTATCCTCCCAGAATATCCTTCCTGTATTCCTCGATTCCCGGCAAAGGTATTTCAATACTGATACAATTAGTTCCGCGAGCCCAGCAGTGATACTCGCAGCTGATACATTCATTATCAAGTCGCTTGATCTCCTCGGGGTCCGTCACAGCCAAGACAGGTTTGTTGCCTTCGATTTTCAAGATATTCCGGCCGTACAACCTGCAGGCTTTGACGCATGCAAAACCGCAAGTGGGATTGGCCGTACTTTTCGTTGCCGGCTCACACCGCTTATAATCAATCGTGATCCTAATTCTCTTGGCCTGGAACTCCAACTGATTTGCTGCCATCTCCGTTTACTCCTTTTTCCTCGGATATTTCTCTTCTTGATACTGCTGGACGAGAGCTTCGACACGGTCGGCAATGAAGTCTGTATCGTAGATATAGTCCCTGCCGTACAATTCCCACCGGAGCGGGACATCCTTTAGGCCATTCCGAATGATCTCATGGGCTTCTTGTTCCTTGTTCCCTGCCAGGAGGATTACCACAGGAAAACCGGGCCGCTTTTTGGCTTCCTCCCTTAGTGCCTTCACAATGGCGTGGGCATGATGCCACTGCTCCTGATTCGCCAGGCAGGCACCCATCAGGACATAGCCATCGATGGGTTGAGAAAAAATACTCTTGACCACAAGATAGATCTTACTCGCGGTCGGATCCCCGCTCGTATCAGCATAGTTTGCGATCTTAAAGCCGCGGGCGACAAAAGCACTGGCTCCAAGCATTGCGCCCCCGCCCCCGATCCCATGAAATCCTAGCCACCCTCTGCCTTCCAATTTTGGAAACATTTGCGTGAAATAACCCGTTCCCCGATAATCATCCTCCTCGATCATCCAGGCTATCTCTTCAAGTTTTGTCGGTGGCCTCTCCATATCCCGGGGGACTTTGATCTGAAACTCAGGGTGACGGAAGACAGAGTTGTCATCAATGGTAAAACGACAATCGGCTGCATAGATCTTTTGGTCTTTAGTCAGGACCAGAGGGTTGATCTCAGCCGCTCGAGCGTCGTACTTTTTAAATGCCTTATAAAGATTACAAATAATTCCCGTCAGCTCATTCGATAGCTTTGAAGATAAGGAGCCATTAAAAGAGAGTTTGGAGAGTAATTGGTTCGCTTCAGTGGGGCCGACGCCCTTCAGGTAATCCACGTTCAGGGAAACAACTTTTTCAGGCTGCCTTGCGGCAATCTCCTCAATGCCCGTACCCCCCACGGTGCTAAAGATTAAGATGGGACCTTTTATCTTATACGAATTACTCACGATGACGCCGACATAAAACTCTCGGCCGATATCTAATTGTTCTTCGACGAGCACCTTGTCCACAGTTAAACCTTTAACGGTACTCCCGATCAGTTCTTGAGCAACCTTCTTCGTCTCCTCGGGGGTAGAGGCAAATTTGATGCCTCCCGCTTCGAAACGTCCTGTTGCCCAAACCTGAGCTTTGATCACTACGGGCTTCCCTATGGCCTCGGCGATTTTCTTAGCCTCATCGGGGCTGGATGCACATTCCCCTCTCGGGACGGGAATAGACACCTTCCTTAATATCTCCTTACCTTGATATTCATAAATTCTTGCCATGATTTTCTCCCAAAGATGAATCAATCCCTTTGGCAATAAAATGTCAGAAAGTCATCAGTCTTGTTAGCTTTCCGATGTCGTCAAGTTTGTCTAATTCAAACACGGTATCGATTACTTGTTTCATCTGTGTATCGCTCATGTATTTTGACGCCATACTCTTGAACTTTTCTACTATTTCCTCATCCGTCATCGGATTGCGGGCATGCCCCCCCGGGTAGTCTACCCGACAGTAATACCTTTGGTTTCCCTTGGTTAAAATTTCTGATATACCAGCAGGCCGCGCTTTGTCCAGATCCGGATCGCCCATCAGGATAACCTTATCGATCAATTCTCGCACTCTAGGATCTTGAAACTTTTCTGGAGTGAACTGGTCTGGTCCTATCTGACGGTCGACAATGGCAATTGCGGTAAGATAAAAAGAACTGTGGTCAGCTGTCTCTTTGTTCTTAGGATATTTCTTTACCGGATCACCTGTATGTTCAGCACACCTCTTGCTCGTTGTAATCCTTACTTCGGCAACGTCCTCGGGTTTGATATCATGTTCCTTTACCAGCGTCATCGTTGCGGTTAAATGGCCATGAGATGAAAAATCAGCGATAATCGATTTGATACAAGTTTCACGGATAGCGAACTTCCCTTTAATATGGATTAACTTACTGGGGTCATACTCTCCATTCATGATGACCTCTATAAAACCATCATGACCCTCCAAGATGGTAGTCGGACCGGTGAATCCTTTTTGTGCGAGCAGAGCCGCCAGAATACCCGCATAGGACATGGTGGGAAATCTTATATTTTTGGTCATCGTATATTCTTCAGCCGGGGTATCCAGAATGCCAAGGACCGCATGGCAACTGCCCGAGATCCCCACTGCATTCTCCATCTGGATTTCGCTGAGCCCGAGCATCTTCCCTGCTACCAAGGGAATGATATATGCCCCTCTGGTATCACCATTCCATCCTTTCTTCTCCATGCCTGGACCGACAACGCCCTCTAAGAAACAAAGCGATAAATCATAACCTAAGACAATTGCTGTCATCACGTCTTTTCCAGAAAGATGCTGCCGCTCAGCGAGGGCTAAGATCGGAGGGATGACTTCGCTAGGATGGTAACCGGTTCGATAGGTTTCTCCCTGGAGAATAAAAGCTGTATCATTATAATCGAGATAGCGCACCATGGCGCCATTTGCTAGGGCGGCATTTAGGCACGATGTTCTTAAGCCACTACCGAAAATTGTTGCCTCACCAGGATGTCCCAACTCTTTGACGAGTTCCTGAATGATGCTGCTCGACTCACTCCCGTAACCACCTATTCCACATCCCAGAGTATCGAGCACAACGCGTTTGGTTTGATGGATCACATCAGGTGGGAGATCTCGAAAGCTCAGAGTGGCTGCGTATTTTGCCAATTCCCGGGCCAAGCCCAACTTTCACCAACTCCTTTTTCCAGAGGGAATTACCCATTTTCAAAGTATATTGTATTATTATCATAACAAAAAACCTTTTTCAAGAAAAATTTTGTTGACTTCTTTTGAGAAGGAATTATAATTTAACATTGATATTTGGAATTAAAGGCATATTTTTTAAGGCCGTCTCTCTTTAGAGGGTGGATATGATTGGATTTAGAGATCGTTCTATTCCGCTTTATTATCAGCTGGAGAATATTCTAAGGGAAAAAATTAAATCAGGCGAGTATAGACCTGGCGATCCTTTCCCAACAGAAGATCAACTTGTTAAGTCGTATCGAGTGAGTCGGATCACGGTCCGACAGGCGCTTTCAGCACTGGGAAAAGATGGGCTAATTACTCGAAGCCGGGGGAAGGGGAGCTTTGTGACGGAAGGGCTGATTCATCTAGAGCCCATGAAGCTCACGGGAATGATCGAAGACATCATCGACATGGGGATCAAGACAAAGGCAAAGATCGTGAATTTCGGTTTTATCCATCCTCCTCAAAAAGTTGTTGAGAGTCTGAAACTCCATGGGGAGGACGAGGTCCTTCGTATCGAACGAATAAGATTGATCAAGGGGTCACCAGTTTCATATACCATTAGTTATATTCCTTCCGATTTAGGAAAGAAAATCAACATTAAAGACCTTACTAGTCAGCCCATACTCAATATCTTAGAACAGAAATGCAAAGTGAAAATTGGACGAGGATTTCAAATTATCGAGGCAGCTTTAGCTGATAGTCGTGTAGGTGCTCTGCTTGAAGTCATGACTGGTGCCCCATTACTTAAGATTGAGAGAACGGTCTTCGATGTAAAAAATAGACCAGTTGAGTACATCTCTATCCTATATCGCTCTGATCGGTATCATTACACTGTGGACCTTGTCAGAAGAAGATCGGAATCAAAGGCCCGATGGGATTACATTAAGGTGTAGTTACAATTTCTCACATATATTTTATTGTCAAGCTAACTTCTAATCATAAGAGCTCATCATGGTATAGTTTTTCTCTATACTTCAACATCCAAAAACATTTTAACAAGAATCTTATGTTAAGGTCTTAATCCTCAGGCCCATTACTATTATAAAGACTTTTCCTAAGAAGATTACCAAGATCCGGGTCTGGAAAAAGGAGAACAATTTCTTCATAATTTCCATATAAAAATGGAGAGAAAAGGCATGTGATAGGGCGAGAAATTCCTTATTCTATCCCGATAGTTCATACTAACTCATCATTAATGCGGAAAAACCCTATCTGGCAGGCTCTATCAAATCTACTGTGGACATTAGCAGGTTGTTATCAAAGGGTATAGGTTGGCTATCATGGAGTCAGCTTAAACGAATTCTTGAGATTACAATAGGACAATTCAGAACCCCGTTAGAGAAAAAATTTCTTAACAATTTCATATTGTACCTGAATTACAAGATTAGAGGAGCCAAAAGAATCAAGAACGAGAGAAAGCAATTGAGTTTTTGGTAATGACTTAGTTCAATGGTCTTTTTTTCTTTTCAACATTAGTCAAATTCGTTTTATGTTTTCCGTTGCTTTCTTCCTGTAATCAATAAAGAGCCCTTTTCCCTTTTCGATGCAGATTTCAATCAGATATCTTCAGGTTTGGACAAGTGAAGGTATTGGCAAGCTATTCAAAGTTTAGAGTTCTTCTTCGCTACCTCCTTGAACTTAAATCTAGTTTAAGTCGAAATTCTTATCCCTATCTCATTATAAAATTATG
>Ga0315281_10011051_pt1 | contig 12385 bp, 9 predicted proteins | sample YL17G07_0_MG_FD_204540 | JGI IMG/M metagenome (GOLD analysis project Ga0315281, IMG submission 204540) | Sediment microbial communities from Yellowstone Lake, YNP, Wyoming, USA - YL17G07_0 | ecosystem: Environmental > Aquatic > Freshwater > Lake > Sediment | place: USA: Wyoming | collected... | reverse complement strand
CTCCCTGCCGGTGGTGGGTGGGTCCGTCGAAAGCGGGCGAACGGCCTCAAGCCGGGATGCCGCCGGCGTCAGTCGGCCTTGATCCCCGCCTGCTTGAACAGCTTGCCGTAACGGTCGAGCTGATCGCGCGTGGTCCGGTTCAACTCCTCCGGCGAGGAGGCGAACACGGTAAAACCCTGTGCGACCAGCTTCTCGCGCACGTCGAGTGCGTTGGCCGCCTTTGCGATTTCGGCGTTCAGCCGTGCGACGATTTCCTTAGGCGTGCCAGCCGGCACCACGATGCCAAACCAGGACGTGAACTCGAAGCCCGGCAGGCCGCCTTCGGCGACCGTGGGTATGTCCGCGAACAGCGGCGAGCGCTTGGGACTTGCGACGCCCAGCAGCTTCAGTTTCCCGCCCTTGATCAACGTAAACACGGTCGGCATTCCCGAAAAACCGACGTTGACCTGCCCGGAGGCCGTGTCCAGAGCGGCAGCGCTGGCGCCGCGGTAGGGAACATGCGTCGCGGTGATCCCGGCCCGCGCATTGAACAGTTCCATCGCCACGTGCTGCGGACTGCCGTTGCCGCCGGATGCGTAGTTGAGTGCGCCCGGCTTCGACCTGGCCGCGGCAATTACGTCACCCGCATTCGAGAACGGCGACGAAGGCGCGGCCACCAGCGCCCATTCCATTTTGGCCACCAGCGACACGGGTGCAAAATCCCTCAGGATGTCCCAGGCGAGTTTGACATGCATGTTCGGCAGCATGGTCATCACGCTGTCGTTGAAGCCACCAATGGTGTAGCCATCGGGCGCCGCCCGGGCGACCTTCTCGGCACCGATGAGCCCGGCTGCCCCGGGCTGGTTCTCCACGATGATCTGCTGGCCCATGTTCTCCGACATGCGCTGCGCGACGATCCGGGCCGCATTGTCCACGGCGCTCGCCGCCTGCAGCGGAACCAGCATCAGGATGGGCTTTCTCGGATAGCCGGACTGCGCAACGGCGCCGCCGGCAAGACTGGCCAGCGCCAGCGCAAGGACCGCAAAGAGGAATTTCCCAATTACGCGCTGCATACGTGCCCCTCCAGAATGATTACCGCACTGCTCCGACCAGTTTGCGTTCGAGAAAGCGCTCCGCGTTCTCGTACGCTATTGCACGCACCGTTGCGTCATCGATGCCGGCATGGTTGATTGTACCCATGGGATCGGGATCCCCCAGGTTGAAGGGATAGTCGCTGCCGACCACGATCTGCGAGGCGCCGAAGCTGTGGATGATATGCCTGAGCGCCGCCGGATCAAACACAATGGTGTCGTAGTAGAAGCGTTTCGCGTAGACCCCTGGGGCCTGCACTATGGATTCCCTCAGCTTCGGCGTGACCTCCCAGGCGCGCGTCATCCGCGGCACCAGGAACGAGAACACGCCGCCGCCGTGGCTGAACGCGACGCGCAGTTTCGGATGCCGCTCTGCGATACCGCCGGTGATCATCGACGCGGCAGCCAGGCCAATGTCGCCGGGGAAACAGACCACCTGCTCGGCGACCCCTCCCACGATGCGGTCCTGCCCTGCCGGCCGCAGCGCATGCACAAAGACCGCCGCGCCCATTTTTTCGACGGCGGCGAAGAACGGCTCGAAGCGCGCGTCGCCGATTGACACACCGTTGACGTGGCTGGCGATCTCGACGCCCGGAAATTTCAGTTCTTTGACGACATAGTCCAATTCACGCAACGCGAGGTCCATGTCCTGCAGCGGCACCGCGCCCAGGCCCATGAACCGGCGGGGATGGCGACCGACCATTTTCGCTGTCTCGTCGTTCAGAAAGCGGATCAAAACCTGCGCATCCACCGCCGGCAGCCAATAGGACAGCAGTTCCGGCATCGGCGACAGGCACTGCATGCCGATTGCGCCTTGGTCCATATCCCTCGTCCGCTCTTCGGGCAACCAGCAGCTCTGGTGCACGGTCCGGTAGATCTTGCCCTCGATCATGACGTGAGCGTGACAGGCATGCCCCGGCGCCATCGATGGCCAGGGCACGTTCCTGCCGACTCCGGTGTAGGCGGGAAACTGCTCCGGAACGATATGAGAATGAATGTCGATTGCGCGCATCGTGTTCATGGAGTGACGCAGCATTGCCGTGGCTGTGATCGGGCGCGTATTATCCGACAGATCGGGAAGATTCCCCAAATCCCGTCGCGAAGCCGATTGCCGGAAAGTGCAATGAATCGCTTGTCTGTCACCGTCTGTACACTGGCCGCGGCCTTGCCGGGCCTGTGCGTCGCACAGGGCACGCCATCGTTGGCCGCCGGCGGCGCAGGTTTTGTACTTACCGTCCCCTACCTCGAGTACGGCAGCGGCACATCGAAGCTGGCGTTCGCCGCGTCGCTCACTACGAGCAACCTGAGCGCCTTCACCCTCGATGCGACATCGGTGCGCTCCCAGCCAACGCTCGAGTCGGTAATCGATGGTCCCACGGTTGCTTCGCTCAATTCCGGATACCGCTTTGCGCTGCCGCGCATCAGCTACGCCGCGGGCGGAATAACCCGGTACTACTCCGCAACACTCACCTCCGCCGATCTCAGCCGCTTCACCCTCGATGCAGCATCGGTGACGGAAATCGCGGCCCCGGGAACGTTTGCCGCGCCTTCGGGGGTCACGGCGGCCAATGTCAGCCAGCGCTCGATCGGCAGCAGCACCGTCTATTCTTCGAGCAAGCTTTTGGTGGGATGGACCGCGCCGACCGGGTACACGCCGAGCCATTACGAAATAACGGCCGCTGAGTCGGTCTATGGGACGAACACCACTTTCACCGCAACGGCCTCCGAGACCAGCAAGACGCTGACCGGGCTAAAGGCGGCGACCCCCTACACCGTGACGGTAAAGGCGTGCAGCAACAGCGCATGCTCGCAGTCGGGCATGTCCTCCGCGGCGAGCGGAACCACCAGCGAGGAATACTGGCAACTGCAGGGGAGCGGCAACACGGTCAGTGGCCTGACCAAAATCGTCAGCGACGGCAACGCCCGCATCAGCGCCACACGCTTCGGCCCCGAGGCAGGCGCGGTCAACGCCTCGCGGATTCAGCTCTATTACGGACCAATGGCGACCACGACCCAGCGGCTCGCCACTGCGGTAACCTCGCAGGCAACCGGTGCCGCGAATTCGGCCAGCTACCTAAACTTCACTAGCATGGCCGGAACGACTGGACTGATTTCCCCATCGACTGCCGCGCCGCTTGTGAAGCAGGTCGCCACCGGCCAGGGCGTGCCGCTTTCGGCGGCGATGGGCGGCAAGGTCAGGCTTTTTTTCGAGGCCGCCGGAAGCGACAACAAGACCCGCATCATGTATCTGGACAGCCAGGACGGCTACACAGGTCGGGATTTCAATTCCGGATCCGCCACCACCTGCTCCACCGCAGCCGATTACCAGACCGGCGGCGGCTGCGTGCCGACGGTCGCCATAGGGGTCGAAGGCGACAGCACCAATGCAAACAGCAAGATCGGCAACGCGCGCCAGTTCAAACTCGGCTTCCCTATCCTGAACGACTGGCGCTGGGACGGCGCACCCGGTACCTTCATGGTGTTCACCAACGGCCCGATCAGCGGCTGCAGCACCTCCAGCCATCTCCACGGCTATGCGGTCTGGGATGGAAGCAGATGGAACGTGCAATACGACAGCGCCGGCTGTCCCAAGCTGTTTACCAACGTGCAGGCGATGTTTCCCATGCACCTGGGCGAAGCGCGTTACAAGATGTATTTCGGCGACCCGTCGATCACTGCGGGCAGGGCCACTTCCAACCTTCCCTTCCTGGGTCCCAAGAAGCTGATCTACGCCGACGGGCGCGGTACGGGTTCCTTGACCAATGTCGATTTCGACGACTGGGAGTCGACATCCTGGGGCCGGAACGTGGTTTTCGTCTGGCCGAACGGCGACCAGTTAAGCGCCGGGGCGGAGGGCTACATTGACGATTTTCATTTTCTCGCGCCGACCGCCAGCCTGGACCTTCAGGTCATGTATCTGGCGATTACCGACGGAACGCTAGTGCCGATCGGAGCAGCGGCTATCCTGCTCAATCCGTGATTCAGACCGCGCGAACGTCGATCTAGAGCACCTGCCGAGCGATCTTGTACCGGATCGCGCTCATGTCGTCGCCACGGATCTCGCGCAGGCCCGGATCGGCGAGCCGATAGGAGATCTTGATGAAGCTGCGGTACGCCGCAATCAGGTGCCGGACGCTTTCGACGACGGAGAAGCGGGTCACGTCGACCCACGGTCGAGCAGATAAGTGGTCCGCACGTCCTTCAACCATCGGTCGGTGAAGTGGTGCTTCAACGCCGGCTTCGCACCGGCTGCGCGCGCCATCGCTTCGAGCGAAACGAAGCGATCTTCCCATCCGAGTTCAAGTGCCGCGTAGACTGCGGCGCGATCGGCGCAGCTTGCAATCCACGCATCGACCCGACCCAGCGCGTGAGCGAAAAGATCGCTTTCTCCGGCGTGCAGACCTTCTTCGCACGCAAGCCTCACGCGGAGCTGCGCACGCTGCTCCCGGACTATCGCGTGCCTCTTGCGCAGTCCGTTCCGGAGCTGCGCAGCATCGACTGCATTGTAATCCAACCGCAGGGGATCACCCGTCAACGCTTCCTCGTAGCATGTCTCAACCGTTTCAACGGTGAAATGAGTCGTCACGGCGTTCCAGCAGTGTGCGCGAAAAGCCTCGATGATGACGTTTGTGTCCATCAGCACCACCTGTCCGCGCTGCATGGCAATCGCCTTACAGGTCAAACGGCACGGGCAACTGATAGTCGCGGAACAGTTGCGCTAGTTCCTCGATCGTTATCTCCAGCAGTGACGCGGCACGGCGCACGGATAACTGGCCTTTCGCGAGCCCCGTGTGCATGCGTCGCACGAATCCCTCGCAGAACAGTCGCGGATTCTGCTGCTCTCTCGGTGGACGTCCGTTGGCAGTGAGCTTGGCCTCCCGAATGTCCATGTGGTCAGCCTTCGATAGCCACCCGAGGTTAGTCAATCTCCATTTGAGTGCCTTCGCGCTAACTAGAAAGGCGGGCGCCGTTCGGTTCAACCAGGCATTGATATTTTCGTCGCTGCGCGCCCTCCACAGCGGCTCAAGCTCGCGTTCAGGCATGAGGAGTGCGGCGGCGAAGTTCTCGGCGAGCTGCTCGACGCGCTTGTGCCGGCCCTTCCCACGATGGTTAACCTCGATCGGCTCCTTGTGCTCGGGTGGCATCTGTTCCCAGGTGAGCAGGTGAAAGACCTCGTGCGCAAGATCGAAGTTGCGCCGCCCTTCGGGCTCCCTGCGGTTGATAAAAATGGCGTTCACGCCGGGTACCTGACAGGCAGCCCCCGAGATACCTTTTGGCGCCTCGACATAAAGTACCAGTGCGCGAAGGTTTTCCTGAATCGCATGATCGAGCGTTATCGCGGGTTGATCGCCGAGTTTCCACTCCGCCCCGAGCGCCTCGCCCGCCGCGACCGCGTCCTCGAACGAGCTGCGCTCGTTGAGCGGCAGGTGAACCTGAAGCACATCGGTTTTGGCGCCCTGATACTCTCCAAGCCGGCGATAGGTCGCGATCCAGCGCCCGGCACGCTCCTCGAATGCGTCGAGAAGCGCCTCGGTCGCATTTCTGTCCGCGCGCCACGAAAATCTTCCCTCGCCCACGAGGCGGAATCCGTCCGTGAAGTAGTCGAGGTCCACGCCGAATACATCCATCGCACGAACGAGCTCCGTGGCCGACATCTTCCTCTGACCCGCCTCGATCGCCGCCAGCGTCTGCCGGTCCTTGAAGCCGAGCTTCTCCGCGAGCTGCGCTTGCGTGAGTCCTGCCTTCTCGCGCGCTGTCTTGAGCCGCTTGTTGATGAGATCGTTCATTGGTTGCTGCTCGATCTGAACCTTCGTTCCAGGCACGAAATCCTTCGCTTCGGGAAGATGCTCCGCGAGGCGTTCCTGTACGCGACCGCGCTTCGCGATACCGACGTACTTGGTCTTCCCGCTTTCGGTTTGAATCCCGTAGAGCACCGGCTTATCGTTTGGTAACGTACCGATACCGGATCTGCTGAACGCCACCGTCTTTCTCGCCATGTCACATCTCCAAGAATAATGCTCGCCACTGGTAGGCACGGAAGCTATAATATCACTGCATAACAAATAATGCAAGATACTATTGCATAATGGGACGATGTAATCTACGCGCCCTTCTTCCATTCAGCGAGCCGAATGTGAAGCATTGCCACTGGAGGTTGAGACCTTCGCTGGCCGCGTCGGTTGCAAGCCGTACCGTGGAGCCTGCCGCATGCAAGCGCGCAATGCTGGCCGTCCGCTTTCCCGCAGATATTCCGCCGGTCAACTCGACGAACTTATCGCGAAGCTCGGGATGGGCGCCAAAGGCGTTGCGCAGCGCGGCGAGCGTGTTGGGGTATTCGGTGAATATGATCGCCTTCTCGCCTTGGATATGACTTCGCGTTCCAGGTCAGCCACGAGGGCGGCGACTTTCGATCAAGGGAAGGCGCGGGCTCGACGAGCGGCTTGAATTCGTCGGGTGGGCATAGCGCCTCGATTGTCTCGCCAGAGTCTGGGTCTTCGAGGCGAAAGCGTGTGCGCGCCCCAAGCGATACACGTTCGCGGACGATCTACGGGATTCCGCGAAGGAATACACGCATTGCGACAAGTTCCTTCCTGAAGCGTTACTGGACCGGGGACGCGCTCACGGCGCGGATCAACAGAACCCCTCTCCCTGCGGGGATTCTACTTGCTGCTGGAGGAATTGGCCGACCACTCCGGTAACTCCATCGCGCCGGAGCGGTTTCAGGAGGCTCAGGCAGCCGTCCCCGGAGAGACGCGCTACTACAACGCCTGCCGTGCGATCTTAATCCGGATCGCCCGCATGTCGTCGCCACGGATCTCGCGCAGCGCGTAGCCGACGAACGCGGACACGACATCCCTGCGCCAGTACAGGTCGAGGTCGGTGTTGTCCATGGGCTTGGCTGCCGATGACGCTTTCTCGCCGACCTCGGCGATGAGTTCATCGGTCAGCTTCTTGCCGACCAGCATCTCCCCCGCCTTGATGAGCAGCGGACGCGACGAAACAGCGCCGAGCACCACCCGCGCCTCCTCGACCGTCCCGTCCTTTGCCGCACGCACAGCCGCGGCAACGCCGAGCACGGGAAAGTCGAACGAGCCGCGCCGGCGCAGCTTCCAGTAGGTGCTGCGCCAGCCGTCTATGTCGGGCAGCGACACGTCGGTGAGGATCTCGTCGGGCTTGCGGGTCAGGTAGTTCATGCCGTCGTTGCGGTACAGATCCACGAGCGCGACCTCGCGCTCGCCCGCTGCCGACACCAGCTTCACCTTCGCACCCAGCGCTATCAGCGCGGGCGCGGTGTCGGTGGAGGACACCGCGAGGCAGCGCTTGCTCCCGGTGGCGACCCAGCAGGTCTTGCCGTCCTTTTTCATGCAGAAGTCGATGGCGCGGCGCCAGTCCTCGTTCTGGTTGTAATAGGTGCAGCGCGTGTCCAGGCACAGATTGCCGCCGAGCGTGCCCATGTTGCGCAGGTGCGGCGTGGCGACCTGCGCCGCCGCCTGCCACAGCGCGAGGTACTTCGCGCGCACAGCCGCGGTGCCGACGATTTCAGTCAGCGTGAGCCCGGCACCCAAACGCAGGCCCGAGCCATTCAGGGTGCGTTTCAGCCCTTCGACCTGCCGCAGCGACACCAGCGTGGCGGGCGCCTGGTGGCGGCGCTTCATGTTGGGCAGCAGATCGGTGCCGCCTGCGAGCAGCATGGCCTGCGGGCCTTCTGCGGCGAGAATGCGGGCGGCTTCCGCCACGCTCTTCGGCGCGTGATACTTGAACCACGGCAGTCGCATCATGATGCAGCCACCTCCGAGCGCTTTCTCGCGGGCTTCCGGGCCGGATCCTTGATCTCGTTGCCGTCACCCCCTTCGCCGGGCGGCAGCACGAACATCGGTTCGGGATAGGGCACGTCGGGAAAATACTCCGGTCCCACGCGCGGGTTCTTGCCCGCACGCTTCAACTCCAGCGCGCGCAGCACCTTGTCCGGGGTGATCGGGACTTCATCGATGCGCACCCCAACCGCGTCGTAGATCGCGTTGGCCACCGCCGGCATCACCGGCAAGAGCGGCCCCTGGCCGGCCTCTTTCGCACCGAACGGGCAGTTCGGGTCCGGATCCTCGATCAGCATGACTTCCACCTCGGGCATGTCCATCGACGTGATGCTCTTGTACTCGAGCATGGACGGAATCCTGTGCACCAGCGCGCTGGAGAGTTTGGGCGGCAGGCGGCGGAACGCCTGTTCCTCCATCAAGGCCTCGCCCAGGCCCATGTACACCCCGCCGATCACCTGCCCCCGCGCGTGCACCGCGTTGATCGCCTGGCCGATATCGTGCGCGATCCAGATCTTGGGAATATGGATCAGGCCGGTCCGTTCATCGACCTCAGTCTCGACTACGCAAGCCGAGAACGTGTATGCAGGCGACGGGCCCACGTTCGCGCCCTTGAACTTGCCCGGCGGCTTCCCCGGCGCGTACGACCCGACCGCGCCCAGGGTGCCGAATTTCGCCTCGGCCAGCACCACGGCCTCGACGAAACTCATGCTCTTGCCGGAGTCCGCCGTGTCAAACACCCTGCCCTGGGACAGTACGATGCGCTCAGGCAGGGTCTCCAGTTGCTCGGCCGCCGCCGTGACGATCAGTTCCCGCACGCGCCCTGCCGCCTGCACCGCGGCATTGCCCATCATCAGCGTGACACGGCTCGAGTAGGAACCCAGATCAATGGGCGTGAGGCCCGTGTCGCCGGTCAGGCAGCGAATGTCGCCAGTGCTGATTCCCAGCACCTCCGCGACGATAGCGGCCAGCACGTCGTCCGAACCCTGACCGATTTCGGTCGCGCCGCACATCACGGTGACCTGTCCGCTGCGGTCAAGCAGCAGTTGCACGCCCGAATGCGGCATCTTGTTCCAGTAGATCGCCACGCCCGCACCACACATGTAGGCGCTGCAGGCCAGGCCGACGCCGCGGCCTTCCGGGAGCTTGCGGTGCTTCTGCTTCCAGCCCGATCGATCGACCACCTGCCGGATGCATTCGGCAAGGCCCGTAGAGCCGATCTTCAGCCAGCTGGCGGTGAGTGAATTCGGTTTGGTGACCATGGCGAGGCGCATTTCGGCCGGATCGAGCCTGAGTTTTTCCGCGATCTTGTCCATCTGCACTTCCTGCCCGAAACGCCCCTGCGGCGTGCCGTGCCCCCGCTTGGGACCGCAGGCGGGCTTGTTCGTGAATACGCGGCAGGCCTCGAACTTGAAGCGCGGCAGCTCGTAGGTAACCGGCGTGAGCACCCCAGTGTAGAAAATGCTCGCCGGGCCGTGCGACCCGTAGGCGCCGCCATCGAGCAACGTCTGCAGGTGAATCGCCGTGAGCTTTCCGTCCTTGGTGACGCCGGTGCGGTATTTCATCAGCACCGGGTGCCGGCCGCGGTGGACATAGAACACCTCCTGCCGCGTGAGACAGATCTTCACCGGGCGTCCGAGCATCAGCGCCGCCTTGCAGACGACGAACTCGTGCCCCGCCGGATCGCATTTGCCGCCGAAACCGCCGCCGTTCTGGCAGGCGATGACGCGGATCTGCGGCACCGGTATCTGCAGCACCCGCGAGAGCTGGCGATGCAGGTAATGCGGATTCTGCGCGCTCGAGGAGAGCAGGAGCTTGCCGTCGCCTTCGATCGTGGCGAGCGAGGCCTGCTGCTCCATGGCCAGGTGCGTATTGCCCTCGAAGAAGAACAGATCCTCGAAGACGTGATCGGATTTTGCCAGCGCCTCCTCCACATCGCCGAACTCGTAGGACTGGTTGCGGTGGATATTGCCCTGCTCACCATAGTCGTGGATGCGCGGCTCCGGATGCGCGAGCCCCTCCTCGGGCGAGGCGATGGTGGGCAGCGGACGGTATTTCACCGCGATCAGATCGAGCGCCTCTTCGGCGGTCTTCTCGTCCCGGGCGATCACCGCGGCCACCGGATCGCCGACGTAGCGCACGCGCTCTGGCGCCAGCGGATACTCGTCCTGGGACACCGGCATGATGCCGAAAGGAATGGGAAAGTCCTTGCCGGTCAGCACCAAGTGCACGCCGGGATAGCTTTGAGCACGCGAAACGTCGATCGATTCGATGACCGCGTGCGGATGCGTCGAGCGCAGCAGCTTCGCGTGCAGCATGCGGGGCAGCGAAAGATCGTCGGCGAAGCGCGCCTGCCCGGTCACCTTGCCACGGCCGTCGACGCGCCGGCGCGCCTTACCTACGACTTCGAGTTTCTTCTTCGTGCTCATGATCCGGCCCTCTTGGTATTGAGGGTATTGAGGACCCTTGCAGCCTCCTCGACCGACTCGAAAATCTGCTGATAGCCCGTGCAGCGGCAGATGTTTCCCGACAGTGCCTCCCTGATGCGCTCGCGGCTGGGTTCGGGCTCGCGGTCCAGCAGCGCCTTGGCGGTCATCAGGAAGCCCGAGGTGCAATAGCCGCATTGCGAGCCGCCGTGATCGGCGAATGCCGCCTGCAGCGGATGCAATTCCGTGCCGCGGGCAAGGCCTTCGACCGTCTCAATCGAGCGGCCCTCGAACTCCACGGCAAGCGCGAGGCACGACAGCAGCGGCTCGCCGTCCACGAGCACGGCGCAGGCGCCGCACTCGCCGAGTTCACAGCCGTGCTTGGTGCCGGTGAGGCCGATGTCCTCCCGCAGCACTTCGAGCAGCGTCTTATACGGCGCGAAGGAGACTTCGATCTCCTCGCCGTTCACGCGCAGGGTCAGGTGGACTTTGCGCCGGGCGGCAATGCCCTGGTCGGTGACTGTATTCATGGTGGTCCTCCGTCTGTGGAGTTCACGGGCCGCATCCGGCCCCATGGTCTGGCCAGATTGTTTGCTATCCAAACAAATTCTTGAGATATTACTACAACACGTAACACTGTATCCATCCCGCCTATCGTACCCGTGGTTTCGCAGCGAAGGTGCGGCAAAACGGTACCTGCCGCCGGAGATTCAACGCGCCGGTGCCCCCAGTTCCCACACCTGCGGCTGCGCGGGCCACACGCCGCGCTCGATTGCGCGCGCGCCCTCGAACACCAGCCAGCTCTCGCGCCCGTAGTGCGGCAGCGGACGCGAGAGAGCGCCGAGCGACCGGGCATCCCGCACCGACACCAGCACGACGGTGCGGCCGTCGGCCGCGCGAACCGTCCAAACCTGGGCGCTGCCACGCCCGGAGGCAAGCGAGGGTGGCCGCAGTGCCATGCCGCCTCCGGCGAGCCATTCGTCGACGTCGGCGTGCAGTCCGACGACCAGAGTCACGGGGTTGGCGGTGCGCCCCGACCCGGAGCCCTCGAACAGTCGTGCGGAGAGTTCCTGTGCCCCGATCTGCACCGCGGGGTCGGCGGAAAGCGCGAACATCTTCGGACTGCCTGTGAGCATCGCTTCGCGCAGGATCGGCGGTGCTTCGGCCACGGCCAGCCTGCGGAACACGCGGAAATCCGGATCGAGCATCACAGCCAGCGGCTCGTGCGGCAGGTCGAGCGCGAGCGTGTTGCGCTCGCCTCCAAGCTCGACACGCTGCGTGATTTCTCCGCCCGCGGTCCGAATCGCCAGGGGCACGGAAAGCGCGTAGGGCGGCGCTCCCTGCGCGAGCGTCACATTCAGCCGCCAGCCGTCAGCGGTCGGAACCACCGCGGCATTCGTGATACGCAGTTCCGGCGCGCCGGGGCGGGAAAGCCATTGGTCGAAGAACGCTGCGAGATCCCTGCCCGAGGCATGTTCGAATGCGCTTCTCAGGTCATTCCACGATGCGACCCGGAAGCGCTGTTCGAGCCAGAATCGCCGCACGCCTTCGTCGAATGCGGCAGCACCGATCGCCTCGCGCAGCATGAAGAACACCATCGCCGCCTTGTTGTAGCCCACCACCTGCGATGCGCCGTGCGTGCGCGACGTGAACCGGGCGAGCGCCGTATCGTCGCCACTCGGCATGGACGCGTAGTCGCGCAGCCAGGCCAGACGCGCCGACGCGCCGCCACCGTCGCGTTCGCGGTAGGCGTAGTCGGCCATGAAGGTGGTGAGCCCCTCGGCCCAGTTTCCGCGTGCGTGGTCGGGATAGACACCGTTGCCCCACCAGTTGTGCAGTACCTCGTGCCCGAGCGAGGTCGAGCGGATGAAAGGCAGACGCAGCACATCGATGCCGAGGTAGGTGAGCGCAGGCATGCCAAACCCGGTCGGCGTGGGACTGGAGACGATGCTGAACCCGGAGAACGGATAGGTCCCGATCCAGCGCTCGTACAGGTCGAGGTAGCCGGCTATCGAATCGAGATAGCCGCGCGCCAACTCCGCGATCCGCGGATGGAAGTAGGTGCGCAGCCGCACAT
>Ga0315281_10011049_pt1 | contig 12387 bp, 9 predicted proteins | sample YL17G07_0_MG_FD_204540 | JGI IMG/M metagenome (GOLD analysis project Ga0315281, IMG submission 204540) | Sediment microbial communities from Yellowstone Lake, YNP, Wyoming, USA - YL17G07_0 | ecosystem: Environmental > Aquatic > Freshwater > Lake > Sediment | place: USA: Wyoming | collected... | reverse complement strand
GTAAGCGCCGATAGCCAGCGATGAAGTAAGTCCCGGCGATTCGATGCCGTAGAGGTTCACCAAACCGGCCACGCCGTGCTCTTTGGGGCCTTGAATCACGAAATCCGCTGCGGGTTCGTCCTTGCTGGCAATCCTCGGCCGGATGCCAGTGTAGCCGGGTTGCAGCGTGCCATCCTTGAGGCCGGGGTAATAATCCCGGATCGCCTTGTAAAACCTGGCTTCGCGGCTTTCGTCGAAGGTGTAGTCGAGCTTGTCGATCCAGGCGAAATCGGGGCCGAATTTGCAGCGTCCACCGAGATCGATGGTCACGTGCACACCCGGCCAGTCCGGGCGCGCAACCGGATAAACGAGCCGCCTGAACGGCGACTTCGCGGAGAGCGTGTAGTAATGCCCGATCGCGTAGTAATTCTTCGGGATGGTTTGCGCCGGTATGCCTGCGATCGCCCGCGCCAACACCGGCGCGCCGTGCCCGGCGGCGTTGATGACGGTCTTGCAAACGATTTGCATAGGCTCGGCGCCGCCGACATCGAGTACGATGCCGTCACCGGTGACCGCGCCCGACTTGACCGGGCTGTTCAAGGCCAGCGACGCGCCGTGATTTTCGGCGTCGCCAAGATAGGCGAGCATCAGGCCATGACTGTCGATGATGCCGGTCGAGGGCGACAGGAAGCCGGCGACGCTCACCACCTCCGGTTCGAGTTCGTGCAGTTCGGCTGCCGACAACATGCGCAAATCGTCAACGCCATTGATCTCGGCCTGCTTAATGTATTTCTTCAGACCTTCGAGTTGTGTTTCGTCAGTGGCTACGACCACCTTGCCGATGCGTTTGTGCTGGATGCCGCGCTCGGCGCAGTATTGATACAGTGCCCGCCGGCCGGCGACGCAGAACCGCGCCTTGAGCCAGCCGGTCGGATAGTAGATGCCGGCGTGGATCACTTCCGAGTTGCGCGAGCTGGTGTGGGTGCCGATCGCGTTTTCGGCTTCGAGTATCACCACTTCGCGGCCGCTGAGCGCCAGCTCGCGCGCTATCGCGAGGCCGATGACGCCGGCGCCGATTACGGCGCAATCTATTTTTTCAGACATACGTAAACAAGCTTTGCCGCAGAGGACGCCAGGGACGCGGAGTAAAAACCAAGAAAAAACCGAATTTGTTCTTGGCTGTAATATTACCATCCACGCACCTGATTAGAGTCCCCGATTGATACCTCAACCCTGGAATCCGGATTTTGCCGAGCGCGCGCCGATGTTCGAGCCGCTGCGCGCGGCTGCGCGCGAATTGCGCACGCCGTACTGGCCCGGTTGTGATGAACTCAATCGCATCGTTCAGTCGCAAAGCCAGCCCATTCTCAATGCGAACGGTCAGCCGCTGCGTTTTGTCGAACAGCAATTGCGGCAACCGGCGTTTGAAGATAAATTCGAACCGCGCATTTACCTGCGCGGCGAGGTGCAGATACGTTCCTGCAACTGGCACGATTTGCTCAACGCGCTGGTCTGGCTGACGTTTCCGCGCGCGAAGGCGGCGCTCAACAGGCGCCATTACCACGAGCTTGAGCGGCAGCGGGCAAGCGGGGCGCCGAACCGCGGCCCGGCGCAGGATGCGCTGACGCTGTTCGACGAAGGCGGTGTGATCGTTGCTGTCGCCGAGCCGGCTCTCGGGGCTTTGTTGCGTGGCTTCGAGTGGAAAGAATTGTTCTGGCGGCGCCGATCCCAGGTCGTGCGGTCGATGCGCTTTTGCCTGTTCGGTCACGCGTTGTATGAAAAAGCGCTGGCGCCATTTGTCGGCGTGACCGGGCGTGGCGTGATACTCGATGTCGCGGCAGAATTTTTCGCCAGGCCACTCGCGCAACAGCTCGCGGAACTCGATGCGCGGATAGCCGGGCATATAGACGATCCCGCTCGATTGGCGGGAACACGTGAACTGGCGCCGGTGCCGGTGCTTGGCGTTCCCGGCTGGTGCGCGGACAATGAGCGCGAAGACTTTTACGATGATTCCGGCTACTTCCGTCCGCTGCCGGATTGACCTGCTAATATGACCGCCTTGTTCACGCCGGAACCAGCGCCTGCCTATTGCGCGAGCCGTCGCCAGGATGGCCGGATATGCAGAGCTCAAATGGGGGTCAGATGGATACCAAGGAAAGCACCGCTTCGGCCATAGTCCACGATGCGCCGGTTCCCGGCCCGCAAGGCACGGAGTTCTGGGGCAGCGACGCGGTGGCCGCAATGTTGCGCGAGCTCGCCATTCCTTATGTCGCGCTGGTTCCGGGATCGAGCTATCGCGGGCTGCACGACAGCATCGTCAATTATCTCGGCAACCGCGCGCCGCAGATGGTGCTCGCGCTGCACGAGGAGACCCCGATTGCGATGGCGCACGGCTATTCGAAGGTCACCGACCGCATGATGGCGGCGGCGGTGCACGCCAACGTTGGCTTGCTGCGCGCGCCGATGGCTATCTACAACGCCTGGTGCGACCGCGCCCCGATGCTGATACTCGGCGCGACGGGCCCCTGGGATGCCGCCAAACGGCGGCCGTGGATCGACTGGATACATACCAGCTCCGATCAGGGCGGGCTGATCCGCAACTTCACCAAGTGGGACAACCAGCCGGGTTCGCCGGCAGCTGCGATGGAAGCCATGCTGCGCGCCGCGCAGATTGCCCAGACCGCGCCGCGCGGCCCGGTCTACATCAACCTCGAAGTCGGGATGCAGGAAGAGAAGATGGGCGCAATGCCGCCGGTGCCCGCTGCGGCGCGGTATCCCGTGCCGCTTGCACCGCACCCGGCGCCGGACTTGGTCGCGGCTGCCGCGAAGCTCCTGTCCGGCGCGAAAAATCCGGTCATTCTCGCGGGACGTTGCTCGCGCAGCGTGGACGGCTGGCATGCGCGCGTGGCGCTCGCCGAAAAACTCAATGCGCCGGTGCTCACCAACATCAAGCTCGCCGCCGCGTTTCCGACCGAGCATCGATTGCATGCGGCGGCGCCGGGGGCTTTTCTGACTGAGGAGGCGCGGGCGCTGCTCGCGGCGTCCGACGTTATCCTTGCATTGGACTGGCTCGATCTCGCGGGCACGCTGCAGCAGGCCTTCGGCGCCAAACCGGTGACGGCAAAAGTGATCAACGTTTCGTGCGACGCGCACAGTCACCGTGGCTGGAGCGCGGACCACCAGGGATTGCCGCCGGTCGATCTTTACCTGATGTGCGAAACGGATTCAGCAGTACCGCTGCTGCTGCAGGCGACGAGTGCGCGCGCTGCTAGCGCGGCGCTGCCCGCGGTCAAGCCGCTCGCGCCGGTGCCTGAGGCGTTGTCGCTGCGCGGAGTTGGCGTTGCGCTCGAGGCCGCGACGCGTGGCGTCGATGTTTGCTACACGCGTTTTCCGCTGGGATGGAACGGCGCCTACGCGCATTTCCGCCATCCGCTCGATTACATCGGCCACGACGGCGGCGCGGGCGTCGGCTCGGGACCCGGCATGACAGTGGGCGCCGGTCTTGCGCTGAAAGGAAGCGGCCGGATTCCGATCGGACTGCTTGGCGACGGCGATTTCCTGATGGGCAACACCGCGGTGTGGACAGCTGCGCACTATCAAATCCCGTGCGTGATGATCGTTTGCAACAACAATTCGTTTTACAACGACGAAAGACACCAGGGACGCATGGCCGCAAATCGCGGGCGCCCTGAGGAAAATCGCTGGATTGGCATGCGCATCGGCGACCCCGACATCGACATTGCCGGAATGGCGCGATCGCAAGGGGCGGTCGGTATCGGACCGGTCACGCGGCCCGCAGACATGCAGCCGGCGATTGAGCAGGGTATAGCCGCGGCGCGCGCGGGTCAGGTGTGCGTAATCGATGCGCGCGTGTTGCCGGGCTACGACGCGCCACAAGCTTAAGCACACAGTGCCGCCGCTGCCTGCGGTTCTACGGGGTCAGTAGCGGATCTTTAATGCTGCCGCTTACGCCGATCGCGCCGCGTGCAACAACGGCGGATTGCGAGCCGAGCGTCAGATTCAGCCGTCCCGACAGTTCGGAAGTGGGCGATACATCGACAGTCCCGGTGCCGGACAACGCGCCCGCGGCAAACTTGAGGTTGCGGTAAGCAATGCGGTTGGCCGCAAACTGCGCTTCCCCCGAGATTTCAGTAAACGTTGTTTTGCCGCCGCGCTGAGGTTCGCGGCTCGGCGACTGGATTGCGCGGACCAGATCGACATTGTTGATCGAGCCTTTCTGCAGCGAGAACGTAGCTGATACGCGCGGCGCGGCAGCCGCTGCGACCAGCGTCTGCCCCTGCATGGAAAACTTCGCGTTCATGTCCAGTACGCCGGTGGCGGAAAACTGGCGCGTGAATTCCGCCAACAGTCCCCCGTAATCGGCGCCTTTCAGGTTGAATTCCCCTTCCGCGCTCAGCCCGCCGTCCCATTTGATGGTGGCGGTACCTTTGATGACTCCGTTATGCAGCTTGCCATCGATTTCCGTCACCTCGACTTGCTGGGTTGTGGCAAGGGCCACGACGGAAAGCCGGGAGAATTCGACTGCGGGGCCGATCGGTGGCCGCCAGTTCGTGGCGCTGAACTTGACGTGCAGCCCCCCGTCTTTGCCTGGCGCAATGTCAGCGGTCACGGCGACGTCCTGCAATTGCCCTTTTTGCAATCTGCCGTCTTTGCCAAAGGTAAACGTCGCGTCGAAAGTCGGCAACGCGAAGTCAATCAGCCCGATCGTGACCTTGCTCATTTTCAGACGGTGGACTTGCAGATTCGGTTTGTCGGCCGGTGGCTGTGCCCATTTGGCCAGCCGTGGCAGCGCATCCTTGTCGATGCTCACTTTGATCAGACGGACTTCATCGAAATCCTTTTGTTCATCGAGTATCGCCAGCGAATACACCGGAATGACCGCGGACTCGATTTTGACTTCCTGCGACTTGCCGATAAAAATCTGGTCGATTTTGACTTCCGGCGTCGGAAACAGCGTAAAACGCAGACTGCCGATGCGAACCGGTTCCTGCAATCGTTCGGCCAGCACGCTTTCCGCGGCGGCGACAAAGCCGGACAACGGGATTACGTGCAATACCCCGAGACCAAGGGCGAGGATCACCACGAAGGTGATTAGCAGCAGTGCGCCCCATTTGGTAGGCGGCCTGGTTGCGGCGCCGGCTTTATCCTTTGCGCCAGCCTCCTCATCCTGCTCGCTCGTGCGCTGCGCTGCCATGGCATTGGCGCGCGCCTGTGCCTCAATTCGCGCCTTGAGGTCGGCTTCGCGCTCGGCCTGTTCGCGGGCCTTGAGTTCGGCCTCGACCCTGGCTGCGATGTCTTGCTCGGCCCGCTCGCGCATCTGATGTTCCTGCATCACGCGCGCCACTGACTCTTGTTTAGCGCGGTCTTCAGCCGCCGCGCGCGCCCGCTTCTCGGACAGGGCCTTTTGCTCTGCCTGCTGGCGCGCCAGCATTTCCTCCTGCGCCTTGGCAACCGCCTGTTCATGGGCGAGGCGCGCCGCGGCGAGCATTTTTTGCGCTTCGGCCTGGGCCTTCTCTGCCTCGCCCGTCTGTTTCTCGGTGGCTTCGCGTATCAGCTTCTCGACGGCCGTACTGATTTGCAGCGCTGCTTGCGCCTTTTGTTCGGCTTCCTCGCGCGCCTTGCGTTCGATCACGATCCTGGCTTCGAGTTCGGCCTGTGATTTGCGCTCGGCGTCCTCGCGCAGCTTGCGCTCCGCTTCGGTTTTCGCTTCGGCGTCCGCCCGCGCCTTACGCTCGGCTTCCATCGTGGACTCGACTTCGGCACGCGCCTTGCGCTCGGCATCTTCGCGCGCCTGGCGCACCAGTTCGTCGCGTGACTCGCGCTCGACGGCGACCTGCGCCTCCGCTTCGGTGCGGGCCTTGACTTCGGTGGCGATGCGCGCCTCAGCCTCCATGCGGGCCTTGACTTCAGTCGCAACGCGCACTTCGGCTTCCTCGCGTGCCTTGCGCTCCGATTCCTCGCGCACCCGTGCATCCTCGCTCGTTTTGCGGATGTTTTCTTCGAGCGCCTTCATCTCTGAGCGGGTCTTCGCTTCCGCTTCCTCGCGCGCAATCTGCAACTCGGTCTCGCGTTGCAGCTTTTCCGCGTCCACCCGTGAGCGCCGTTCGGCTTCGGTTTTGGCCAGCGCTTCCGCCGTGGCCCGCCGCTCGGCCTCGGCCAGGGCTTTGGCCTGGGCTTCGGCGAGCGCACGCTCGGCATTTTCCGCCTTGGCGAGCGCCGCTTCGCGTGCGGCTTCCGCTGCTTTGGCAGTCGCAATGGCGTCGGCCTTGGCCTGGTCGCCTCCTTGCTCGCGGCCACGGCTTTCCGCCGCGGTACGCGCTTCGGCTTCGGCTTTCGCTCTGGCTTCGGCTTCGGCCCTGGCTGAAGCCGCAGCTTCGGCCATGGTTTTCGCTTCGACGATTGCCGCTTCAGCCGCTTTCGCGCGCGCCTCGGCCTCCGCGCGCGCCTTGGCCTCGATTTCCGTGCGAGCCCTGGCGTCGGCCTCTGCGCGTGCGCGCGCTTCCGCTTCAGCTTTGGCGCGTTCCTCGGCCTGTTTCAGCGCCTGTTCCATGGCCCGCATCTTGGCCTCGATGGCGACGCGGGCACGCGCCTCGGCGCCGGCACGCGCATTCGCTTCGGTCTCGGCGCGGGCGCGCGCTTCGGCTTCGGCGCGCGCACTTGCTTCGGTCTTCGTTTTCGCCTCGGCTTCTATCCTGGCCTTGGCTTCCCCCGCGGCGCGCGCCTGTGCTTCGGCATCGGCCTTGGCTTTGGCTTCCATCGCCGCGCGCATGCGCGCCTGCGCCTCGGCCTTGGCCTTGACTTCCGTGGCCGCATTGGCTTCGAGCTGCGCTTTGGCGCTGGCTTGCGCGGCCGTGCGCGCCGCTTCTTCGGCTTTGAGCTTGGCCGCGGCTTCCTGTTTGGCTTTGGCCTCGGCGGCTGCGCGCGCGCGCGTTTCGGTTTCCTGTTTGGCCTTGGCTTCGGCGGCTGCGCGCGCAGCTGTTTCGGCGCGTGCTTTGGCGGCAGCTTCAGCTTTGGCGTGCAACACCGCTTCCGAATTAAGGTCGGCTAGCTTGGCTGGCGAAGTGAAATCAAGATCGTCCAGCTCCACGGCGGCCGGCGCTGCCGCCTTGCCGGGCGCAGGCGGTTCGAAAAAAACCTTGATGTAGCCGCCGGCAAGGAGTTTCTCGATTGCCGCATTGAGCTCGGCCGCTCCCATGCTTGCTTTTTCCGGCAGGTCCGCGAGTGCGGATTTGCCATCGACGGCCAGGAACACTAAGCCCATTTCCCGTGGCAGGCTGATGGTCTTGTTCTTGACCTCGAGTACGCCTTTGGAGGTCTTGGCAAATATGGTTTTTGGGTGCATTCAGCCCAACCGTGGTTGTTGCCGAAATATCAAGGCATTATATATGCAGCAACACGGACCGCAATTGATTTCCCTGAAGCAGAAATGAACCCCGTGTTCTTGTTCTTGGTCAAACGAATGCATTATAGTTTATGATACGCGCCAATACGCAGCAAGGTGAGATTGCCTGTCCAGGAGCTGAGGCAAAATGCAGAACCCGCGCAACGATTATGACGTGACCAACAGCGTCAAGACCACCGACCCCATGGCGGTTGCCGCCGAGGTGCGTCGCATCTACCTTGATTTATATCGAAAAGACCGCGTCGATGAAATTGAGCGCCCGTTCCAGGATTTTGCCGCTCTCTACAATGGCGATCACCCCAAATACAACGCGTGTGACACCAGTTACCATGATACGCAGCATACGCTGGACGTTACGTTGGCGATGGCGCGGCTGCTCGACGGTTACCAGCGGGCGGGGCGCGAGCCTTTAGGCGAGCGGTTGTTCCGTCTGGGCATCGTGCTCGCTTTGTACCACGACTGCGGGTACATTCGCAGTCGCAAGGACACGCGGCACCGCAATGGCGCGGAATACACGCTGACGCACGTTTCCCGCGGCGCGCGCTACTTGCGCACCTACCTGCCGCAAATCGGGATGGCGGATCTGGCGCCGGTCGGCGCGCGCATGTTGCATTTCACGGGCTATGAAATGCCGATCGACAAGATCAAGCTGCCGCAGCCCATTTTCCGCGTTATCGGCAATCTGCTCGGCAGCGCCGACATCCTCGGGCAGATGGCCGACCGTTGTTATCTGGAAAAATGCCTGGACCGGCTGTTCCCGGAATTCGTGCTGGGCGGCCTCGCGCGGCGCCGCAATGCGGAAGGCAAGGAGGAAGTGGTGTTCGGGTCGCCCGCCGATCTGATCTCCAAGACCCCGAATTTCTACAAAGGCGCGGCCCACCGCCTCGATGCCATACTCGACAATGCCTACCATTACGCCGAGCGGCATTTTGGCGGCCATAATTATTACGTCGAAGCGGTCGAGAAAAACATCGGTTACGCGCGCAAAATCGGCGTCAAAGGCGATATGTCGAAGCTCCGCCGGCAGGCGCCGCAGCTGGTCGTCGCGGATCACGAGGCGATGCGCGAACTACAGCCGCAATCCGCCTGACCCGCGGCTCCAGGTGCGCCTGACTGTTTGGCGCTCTAAGCTACTTTCAGCACGATCTTGCCGATGTGCGCGGCTGATTCCATCAGCGCGTGCGCTTTGGACGCGTCGGCGAGCGCGAAAGTCGCTCGCACCACAGGCCTGATTTTTCCCGAGTCGATCAGCGGCCAGACCTTCGCTTCCAGTTCCTGCGCGATGGCTGCCTTGAAAACAGGTGACCGCGTGCGCAGCGTCGAGCCGGTGTAGCGCAGGCGCTTGAGCATCACCGGCATCAGATTGATTTCAACTTTGGAGCCGAGCGCGAAGGCGAGCTGGATGATGCGGCCGTCATGCGTGGCGGCCTTGAAGTTTTTCTCGACGTTCGGCCCGCCAACGATATCGAGTATTACGTGGGCGCCGCCTTCCTCGCGCACGATTTCAACGAAGTCCTCCCGCCGGTAATCGATGACGCGGTCGGCGCCAAGCTCGCGGCAGAAATCGCAGCGTGCTTCGGGGCTGTCAGTGGCGATGACCTTCGCACCGAACGCCTTGCCGAGCTGAATGGCGGTCGTTCCAATGCCGCCCGCACCGCCGTGGACGAGGAACGTTTCGCCCGCAGCCAGTGCGGCGCCCATGAACACATTGCTCCAGACGGTGAATAACGTCTCCGGCAGGCTGCCCGCGTCACTCAGTCCGACACCCTTCGGAACCGGCAGGCAGTGACGCGCATCGACCGCGCAATACTCGGCATAGCCGCCGCCGTTGGTAAGCGCGGTCACCTTGTCACCGGCCGACCAGCGCCGGACCTGATCGCCCAGTGCCACTATTTCGCCGGATACTTCGAGACCGAGCAGGTCCGAGGCGCCGGCCGGCGGCGGATAGAGCCCCTTGCGCTGCATCAGGTCGGGGCCGTTGACGCCAGCGGTGGCAACCTTGATCAGCACTTCGCCCGCCTGCGGCTGCGGCAGCGGCCGTGTCGCGATGCGCAGCACTTCCGGCCCGCCGGGCGAACTGATTTCCACGACCTGCATTTGATTGGGTAGTCTCATCATGTTAGGCGCTCTAATACTAGCATGTGGTTTCGTCTACGGTTCGCGTGCAGTGAGCGGACGGCGCTGCAATTCTTAAATCGCTGCTTCCGCGGCAAAGTCTCCGGCAGGATCGATCTCGCGCAATGCTTTGCGTTCGCGCGCGCCGATCATCGGCGTTGGCGTCGCGCCGGCGGCGTCGAACTTGAACACCGTGCGCTTCTTAATCTCTTCAAGGCTCGATTCCGGATGCCACGATTCGAGCGCGAGGCGGCCATTACGCCGCTGAAAGACCGCGATAGGCGTCACCAGCGCCGCCAGATTGCCGGCGGCGGTAACGAAATCCAGTTTCTCGACCAGAGTGCGCGTGGTGTGCTCGGTGCGCCAGGTTGCGACGCGCTTTGCGGTCGGCAGCATCACCGCTGCGCCGCCGCCGCCCGGCAGCCGTACTTTCGGCTCGTGCCATGAGCCGATCGCCGAGACGTTGGTGCGCCCTTCGGCGTCGATTTGCGCGCAACCCAGGAAACAAAGGTCGAGGCCGCCGCGCGCGCAGAGGTCATAGAAATCCTCATTGGCGAAGATCGCCGCCGAGCCCTCGACTATGCCCGGATCGCTGCTCGAATGCGGGATTTTCTGCGGCTGCGGTTCGACGCCGCCTGCGACATTGATGTAAGTAAAGTGAAAGTCGTAGGCGCGCTTGGCCAGCAGGCAGGCGAGCATCGGCAGCGTCGAATTGACTCCGCTGAACGTTATTTCGCCGGGCCGGATCTGGCGCGCCAGGTTGACGACGATGTAGGAAAACGCCGACCAGGTCATTTTTTTGGTGAAGAGTGAAGAGTGAAGAGTGAAGGGGAAAACCTAACCTCCCTCTCCCCCGTTACCGGGGTAGAGCCAGTGCAGCGAGCGAGGGGGTCGGGTTGGGGTGAGGGGGATCACGCATTTACCCTTCACACATTCACTGCCTTTGCTGCTTCGGGTGAAGCAGCGAGGTGCGCTTCGAGTACGCCCGGTTCGTCTTTCATATAGCGCTCGACCGCCGGATAGTCTATTTCGTAGAGCGGATGCATAGAACCCGGCCACGCGCCGCTGGGCACGATGGCGACTGCTTCGACCATGAAGCCGGGCACCAGCGTGAGTTCGGGTTGCTGGCGCAGCACGTCGGTCGCAACCAGGCGCTCGGCGGTGATCAGCACGCGCTTCGCTGCACGCGTGACCGGATGGTCCCAGAACGGCGTGCCGTAAACGCGAGCGTTGCCGAACTCGTCGGCTTCGTTGACGTGGATTACCGCGATGTCGGGCCGGATCGCCGGGATCACGTAGACTTCGCTGCCGGAATAAGGGTCTCTGACGGTTTTCCAGTCGTTGACCTTCGGCAGATCGCTGCCGAACACACCCGCAACCGGCTGGAACGGGATGCCGTAAGAGGCTGCACGCAGCCCCGCAACCAGCGTCATTCAGGCGTGTTCCTCGAAACGTGTTTCCTTGCGCTCTACCGCTTTTCGAAACCAGCGCGCGAGTCCGAAGCTGCCTTCCATGGCGACGATGCCCGCACGTATTTTTGTCACCGCGCCGGCACGGCACAGCAGATCGACGTCGTAGCCTGGCGACGGTTTGATGATTTCGAGGCCACGCTTGTTCTGGCGCACGAGCTCACGCACCAGCGCGAACGGGCCGCGGTGCAGAAAACTGCCGCCGAGCGCGATCGACGCGCCGTCGGGGATGCTCGCGGCAAGCCTGCTCAAGCTCGTTAATTTTGATGGCGCGGAAGCAGTCATGAGACCCCCTTCGAAATGGTGCGGCCATCATAGCACCGCAGCCGAAAGTCGCGCAGCGGCGGGAAGCGATGCGATAATGCGAATAAACCAGCGAGGAGAGAATCGATGTTCGGCGTGCAAACGCTGCGCGGGAGCGTGGCGGGCGCCCTGCTAGCGGCGGCGGTAATGTCAACGACGCATGCGTACGCGCAGCAATATCCGGGCAAGCCCGTGCGCATGATAGTGTCGGTACCGCCGGGCGGCCCGGCGGACACGCTGGCGCGCATGGTCGGTCCGCGGTTAAGTGAAGCACTCGGGCAAACGGTGGTGATCGACAATCGGCCGGGCGCCAACGGCAACATTGCTTACGAGATGGTGGCGCACGCGGTTCCCGATGGCTACACTTTCGTTTTGGTCGCCGCCGGCATCGCCATCAATCCCAGCCTCTACCGCGAAGTCAAATACGACGTGCTCAAGGACTTTGCGCCGATCACTCAAGGCATATCCGTGCCCAATATACTCGTCGTTCATCCGTCGGTCGCCGCGACTTCCGTCAAGGAACTGATTGCGCTGGCCAAGGCGCGCGCGGGACAGCTTACGTTCGCCTCTGCCGGCAACGGCACGTCCGGCCATCTGGCACTCGAGCAGTTCCGGCTCATGGCGGGCATACAACTGATACACGTGCCCTATAAAGGCGGCGGCCCGGCACTGACCGAGGTAATTGCGGGGCAGGTGCAGGCCTTGTTCAGCCTCGCGCTTGCGGCAACTCCGCAGGTGAAGGCGGGCAGGGTCCGCGCGCTGGCGATCACGAGCGCGCAGCGTTCGGCACTGGCGCCCGAACTGCCGACGGTGGCGGAGCTGGGTTTCCCGGGATTCGAAGTCATCGGCTGGTTCGGTTGGGTGGCTCCGGCGAAGACGCCGCGGTCTATCGTCGAGCGTCTGCACGGCGAGATTGTAAGCGTGCTGCGCGATTCTGCAACGAAGGATCGCCTGCATGGCCTCGGCGCGGAACCGGTCGGCAACACGCCGCAGCAGTTCGCCGCATTCATCAAGAGCGAAAATTTCAAGTGGGCGCGCGTGATCCGCGAAGCCAATATCCGGGCCGAGTAAGCGGTCCGAAAAAATAGCACACGTTTC
>Ga0315281_10011048_pt1 | contig 12389 bp, 10 predicted proteins | sample YL17G07_0_MG_FD_204540 | JGI IMG/M metagenome (GOLD analysis project Ga0315281, IMG submission 204540) | Sediment microbial communities from Yellowstone Lake, YNP, Wyoming, USA - YL17G07_0 | ecosystem: Environmental > Aquatic > Freshwater > Lake > Sediment | place: USA: Wyoming | collected... | reverse complement strand
CCACGAGATTATTTTGGAATGCACAACATTTATCAACTTGAACGGTGGCGCCAATTGCGCCGGGAGCACGAAGAGGACGGATGGAACCAGCTTGGGCTAGCGCCGTAAAGCGAAAGGCCACCGCGTAATGCAGTGGCCTTTCGAGGCGGGGTGGGTGGGATTTGAACCCACGTGGGAGATTCTTAGTCCCCCGAATCGCTTAGCAGGCGATTGCCTTATGACCATACTTGGCTACCACCCCGGGTGGCGGCTCCCCCAGCAACTGCAATATCGAATTGCCAAACAGGCGGAGGGAGAGGGATTCGAACCCCCGGTGAGCTTGCGCCCACAGTGGTTTTCAAGACCACCGCCTTAAACCGCTCGGCCATCCCTCCTCACGCTGGAGGCCTTGCTCCGAGTGAGGCGATTGTAACACGCGGCGCGGGAGAATGTAAAGCGTTGGTAACTGCTGGCTTATAACTTTCAGCGGGTTATTCAAGCCGCTACGCGAAAGCGGATGAGTGCCGCTAATATCCGCTTTTCCGCTTTCTATCCGCTGAAAGCGGCGAACGTGGCTGAGTAGTTAGTTACAAGCATTGGGTGATTGATATTAAACAATCACCCAATCACTCAATATCCCATGGCGCACCCATCCGCGCGGGGATCGCTCCCGCCCCACAGCACGCCGCTGTCATCCCGGCGGATGATTTGCCCGCGCCCGAACATGGCCCGCGCGTAACCGGAGACATCGGCCTCGACCCAATGCCCCCGCCCCACGAGACCGGCCACGACCGCGCGGGGGAGGCCGACTTCGAGATTCACCTTACCCCCGGCGCTGGCCGGGTCAATGCAGAAGCGCAAACGATCCAACGCGGCCTGTGGCTGGAGGCCGTCGTCAATCAGGCCGACGACGACTTGCAGATGCCCTTGCGGTTGCATGAACCCGCCCATCACGCCGAAAGGAGCAAGCAATTCTTGTAGGGGCGACTCGCGAGTCGCCCCTACAATATCACGCGTGATGAGGCCGGGGATGATGGTGTGATACGGCCGTTTGCGCGGGGCGAGGGCATTCGGGTGCGCCGGGTCAAGCGAGAAGCCGGAGCCGCGATTTTGCAGGGTGAACCCCCAACCGGCGGGAACGATGCCCGTGCCAAAGCCCGTATAGTTGCTGTTGATGAATGAACAAGCGTTGCCCTGCCCATCCACGACGCAGAAATAAACCGTGTCCGTTCCGGCGACGGGCGAACCGTGTTGCGTGTCGAGTGAGGCGCGAGCGGAGTTGATGATTTGGCGGCGGTCAGCGGCGTAATTTTTGGAGAGCAATCCGGCGAGCGGCGCGGGCGAAAATTGCGGGTCGGCCACGTACCAACTCGTATCGGCGAAGGCGAGGCGCATGGCTTCGATGAGCAAATGCCAGCGGTCAAGACCGAGCGGATCGAGGCTTTTCAAATCGTAGCCTTCGAGGACGTTGAGGGCCAGGAGCGCGGCCAGGCCTTGCCCATTGGGCGGACATTCCCACACGCGATAACCGTGATAGACTGTGCTGATGGCCTGGTCCCAAGTGGATTCGTGCGCGGCGAGGTCTTCAACGGTCATCACCCCGCCGGCTTGTTGAATGATTTGCGCGATGCTCTGGGCGATGTCGCCTTTGTAGTAAGCCTCTTGGCCGCCCTCGGCGATGACGCGCAGAGTGCGGGCGAGGCCGGGGTTGCGGAAGATCTCACCCGCGCGGGGTGCGCGTCCCTCGAGCGTTAACGCGAGGCCGCCGGGGGCCGCGGCCAACTGCCGCTCGACGCCGCGCTCCCAAAAGTGCGCGGTCAGCGGGGCCACGGGAAAACCGGCGGAGGCGAGGTGAATGGCCGGGGCGAGAATCTCCGCGAGGGACATGGTTCCGTGGCGCGTTATCAAGTCACACCAACCCGCACACGCGCCGGGGACGGTGACGGTGTGCGGGTGGAAGGGATTGGAAATCTGGAATTGGTTATTAGTTATTAATCCATCCCGGCGAACGCGGTCAATGTCCAGCGCGGCGGGGGCGCGGCCGGAGCCGTTGAGGGCGGTGACTTGTCGGGTGCGCGCGTCGTAGTAGAGGGCGAACATATCGCCGCCGAGGCCGGTAGAGGTTGGCTCGGTGACGTTGAGCGCGGCGGCCGTGGCGACGGCGGCATCGGCGGCATTGCCGCCCTGCATGAGGAGGGAAAGGCCCGCATGCGAGGCAAGCGGTTGGCTGGAGGCGACGAGTCCCCGGCGGGCGAGGACGGGCGAACGGTAGGAGGAAAAAGAAGGCTCGGTAAGCATGACGGTAGTGTAGTGAGAAGGAAGAGGATGGTCAACTCACCTTACGCAGTCAAGCGTATTTTGCTAATGTCACGCTGAGCGAAGCGAAGCGTCTCCCCCTTGTAAAAGCGGGGATTCTTCGCTTCGCTCACGCCAAAGGCGTGACTGTGCGTAAGGTGAGTGGTCAACTAACTTGGAGAATTAGAAGTTGGAAGTTGGAGGTTGGAAGAGGGAATTTTGACAATTTTGGCACTTGCCTTTTACCCATCTCTGAGGATAATTTACCGAAACCTATTGCCTACCTGATGGGTGAGAAAGGAGGGCGTCGCAGCGAGTTACTTTGAACTTCCACATACCCTGACGTGACCTTTGGATTAACCTTTTGGAGGAGAAAAGATGTCTAAGAAGCTGTTCACAGTTCTTTCCGTGTGCGTGATCGCCAGCCTCATGCTGGTAGCCTGCGGTGGTACTGGCGCAGGCGGTGGCGGGACGACGGCGGGTGGGACGGTCAAAGTCGTGTCCGACCTGCCCATGACCGGTTCGTCGCTCGGCCAGACTCAGACCATCGTGAACGCCATCAAGATGGCCTTTGAAGAGAAGAACTACAAGGCTTGCAACGGCACGTGGACGATCCAGTACGAAGCCAAAGACGACGCTTCGGCGGCCCTCGGCAAGTGGGACCCCGACGTGGCGACGGCCAACGCCAAGGCCTACGCGGCGGACAAGAATGTCGTCGCCGTCATCGGCACTTACAACTCGGGCGCGGCCAAACTCGAAATCCCGATTGTCAACCCCGAGAACCTCGTCATGATCTCCCCGGCCAACACCTACCCCGGCCTGACCCGCGAAGTGGCGGGCGTGACCGAGGCCGGCGAGCCGGGCAAGTATTACCCCAATGGCAAGCGCAACTACAGCCGCGTGGTCGCCGCTGACCACATTCAAGGCGCGGCCAATGTCTTCTGGGCGCGCGACCTCGGCGCCAAGTCCATCTACATCCTGGATGACCAGGAAACGTACGGCAAAGGCATTGCGGACGTAGTTCATGTCGAAGCCACAAAGATTGGCTTGAACGTGCTCGGTCAGGAAGGCATTGACACCAAAGCCGCCGATTACAAAGCGTTGGCGACCAAAGTCATCGGCCTGAGCCCCGACCTGGTTTACCTCGGCATGATCACCCAGAACGGCGCGGGGCAGGTCGTCAAAGACCTGCGCGGCGCGGGCTACACGGGCATCATCATGGGCCCCGACGGCATTCAAGAGAAGGCGCTCATCGAGGCCGCTGGTGACGCCGCGGAGGGCGTGTATGGCTCGTTCGCGGGTGTCACGCCGGACGTGATGCAAGGTGATGCCGCCACGTGGAAAACGGCTTACAAGGCCAAGTACAACGCCGATCCTGAAGTGTACGCCGTCTACGGCTACGTTTCGGTGCAAGTGTTGCTGGCCGCCTTCGAGAGCATCTGCACGGCGGGTGGCAAGCTGAGCGACCGCGAGACCGTGCGCGCCGCTGTGCTCGCGACCAAGAATCTCTCGACCGTACTCGGCCCGATGACCTTCGACGAGAACGGCGACGCGACGACCGCGACGATGACCGGTTCCCGCGTGGTCAACGGTGCGTGGACGTTCCAGACCTTCCTGCCCACGAAGTAAGTTGCTTTAGTTCGCCAGGGACGGATGATTTTGTCCGCTACCCCTGCTCTAAAGACCTGACAGGTCTTCCGACCTGTCAGGTCTAAATTGAAGGAGGGGGAGAAATCGCAACACCGTTTGTTTTTTAGCCAGTCTGCACGCTTGCTCCCCTGCCACAAGCAGGCTACTGACACTCTACCCGGAAGAGGAGGCGACACCTCATCATGAATCGCGTGCAACGCATTGTCCTTGTGGCCTGCGGCATTTATCTGCTGTTATTCTTCGGGCCGATCGCCGGTTTTGATATTTCCCGCATCGTCCGCGAGATTGCGGCCAAACCTGAACTCCTTTTGCAACAACTCCTCATCGGCCTCGCCAACGGCGCGATTGTCGCCATCATCGCGCTCGGCTACACGCTGGTGTATGGCATCGTCGAACTGGTGAACTTCGCGCATGGTGACGCGTATATGCTGGGCACATTCATGGCGCTCACCATCGTCGGGCAGTTTGGCGTCCATGCGAAAAGTAGCTTGGGCGCTAAAACCATCGCCATCCTCGTCGCTTTCGTCGGCGCGACAGTCTTCATCGCCCTTTTGAACGTGTCCATCGAGCGCATCGCTTATCGCCCCTTGCGCAACTCGTCGCGGCTGGCCGCGCTCATCTCGGCCATCGGCGTCTCCTTCATTTTGCAAAATGTGGGGCTGTTCTGGGGCGGCCTGCGCGCGTTCTTCCCCATCATGGGCGTGAACGGCGCCGCGCCCAAAGCCTTCCCCGATCTCATCGGGCGCGTGGACTTGTTCAAAGACATTTTGCACGTCAGCGTCCCCATCGTCTTCACGACCAAAGACTTGCTCGTCATCGTCGTGGCGGGCGGGTTGATGATCGGCCTGCGGTTGTTCGTGCAATATACCAAACTCGGCAAGGCCATGCGGGCCACCTCCGAAAACCGCGACGCGGCGAAGATCATGGGGATTGACGTGGATCGCGTTATCGCGTTCACTTTCCTCCTCGGCGGCGGGCTGGCCGGGGCGGCCGGCCTGTTGGTCGGCCTCTATAATGGCACCGCCGTGTTCACGATGGGCTTCACCGCCGGATTGCGCGCCTTCACTTCCGCCGTGCTCGGCGGCATCGGCAATATCACCGGGGCCATGCTCGGCGGTCTGCTCATCGGCGTCCTGGCGGCCTTTAGTGACCAGTACTTTTCCTCGCGTTGGACCAATGCGTGGGTGTTCGCCATCCTCGTGCTGGTGCTGGTCTTCCGCCCCACCGGCTTGCTTGGCGAAAGCACCGGGCAAAAGGCATAAGACTTATGCTGCAAAAACTGCGTCCTGCCATTTCCATCGCGCTCCTGGGGGCGGCCATCACCTTCATGTTCGGCGCCTGGTCGGTGGCGGCGGTGTGCCTCATCGTCGGGGCCATCGTGGGCTTGAATGCCGGGCAACATTCCACCCAGCGCGCCGCGAGCGATATTGGCCGCGAGGCGATTCAACCGGGACTGGTTGCCAGTTTCATCGTCGTCCTGGGCGGAGTGCTCTACCAGTTCGTCCTGCAACCGATCACCGGCAACCCCATCTCCAGCACGCTGTTTCTGAAGATCGGCGAAAACTCGCCGGCGCTCGACAGCATCACCGCGCTCGTCATCAGCGCGATGGCCGGTCTCATCATGGGGCCGTTGACCGCCTACTTCACGGCCTCCACCTATGGCTATCCCGAAAAGCAACGCCGCACGCGTTTGCTCATCGCGCTCGGCGGGTTTCTGCTCCTCTTCCCGTTCTACGAACAAATCACCATCATGAACTGGATGGCGGCATTAATCAGCGTGCAGATTTACATCCTGTTGGCGCTCGGCTTGAACATCGTGGTGGGTTATGCGGGCTTGCTCGACCTCGGCTACGCGGCCTTTTTTGCCATCGGCGCGTATACCACCGGCCTGTTGAGTTCCGGGCAACTCAACATCCACTGGAACTTCTGGCTCATTATCTGGATTGCGGCGGCGGTGGCGGCGATCGCGGGCCTGGCGCTGGGCACGCCCACTCTCCCCCTGCGTGGCGACTATCTCGCGATTGTGACGCTGGGCTTCGGCGAGATCGTGCCGGTAGTCTTCCGCAACCTCATCCAAGTCACGCTCCGCGAACCGTTCACCGGCCTCTGCTTTTTGGGATGCGACCCCGCGGTCGAGAAGCGCATGGCCACCTGTTTCTACGCCTGCACCGGGCCGCTTAACCTGACCTCCGGCGAGCGCGGCATCAACCCCCTGGGCCGTCCGGTCATCCCCTTCACCGACCCGAGCCTCTTCGGGGCCAATTATCTGCCCTGGTACTTCCTGGTGCTGGTGCTCATCGTCTTCTCGATCTTCCTCATCGGCCGGATGCGCGACTCGCGCCTGGGGCGGGCGTGGATGGCCATCCGCGAGGACGAATTGGCCGCTTCACAGATGGGCATTGACCCGGTGAAGACCAAGCTGATGGCTTTCGCCATGGGCGCGACCTTCTCCGGCTTTGGCGGCGCGTTCTACGGCGCGTACATCTCCGGCATCTTCCCGAGCGTGTTCGACTTCAGCGTGTCGGTCATTATTTTGTGCATGGTCATCCTCGGCGGCCTCGGCAATATGACCGGCGTCATTGTCGGCGGCATCCTTATCATCGGCACTGACAAGCTGTTCCTGCCGCGCATCGCCGAACTACTTAAAGCCTTCATGAACACCAGCGTCCTGCCGAATGTGAGCAATCTGGCCCTGAAGGACTTTTTATCCACCAGCGTGGATCCGCTCCAAATGCGGCAAGCCATCTTCGGCATCGTGCTGGTGACGATGATGCTGGTCCGCCCCGAAGGCCTTATCCCCAGCGCCGAACGCAAAGCGGAACTGCACGCGGCTGAAGCAGAACCGATTGAAGAAGCCGAGGCCGAAACCGGCGCATAATACGTATTCCGCAGACCGTATTGCGGAGCGGCTTCCCCCTCCGGGATACGCTAACGACTTTACTCTAACTCTCATTCGCGACTCCAACTATGGCCCTCCTCGAAGCCTCTCAAGTCACGCAGAATTTCGGCGGCCTGACCGCCGTGAACAAAGTGGACTTCGTCATCGAAAAAGGCATGATCGCCGGCCTCATCGGCCCCAATGGCGCGGGCAAGACCACTTTCTTCAACAATATCACCGGCCTCTACCGCCCCACCAGCGGCGCGCTCACGTTTGACGGCCAGAACCTCGTCGGCCACAAGCCGCACGAGATTACGGCTCTCGGCATTGCCCGCACCTTCCAAAACATCCGCCTCTTCAACAACATGACCGCGCTCGAAAACGTGATGGTCGGCAGTCAGGTGCGGATGCACTCCGGTTTGCTGGGCGCCACGCCGTTGGCGCGCTGGCCGTACGGGGTCAAGCTGGCGCTGGTGGGCGTGGGCCTTTTCCTCACCATCGGCGCGGTGCCCGCTTATCTAATCACCCGGAGCATCCCGCTGGCCTATGCCATGTCCATCTTCGGCCTGCTGAGCGCGCTCGTTGGCACGATGCTGATCTCGACTTTGGTGGACGGCCTCTTCGGCGCGTTGTTTGCCTCGCGCACCCTCATCACCGAGGAAGCGCAAGCCCGCGAGCGGGCGCTGGAACTGCTGGACTACGTGGGCCTCGGGCGGGACAACGCGGAGACGACGGCGAAGAACCTGCCCTATGGCCTTCAGCGCCGCCTCGAAATCGCCCGCGCCCTCGCGACCGGGCCGAAATTGCTATTGCTCGACGAGCCGACCGCCGGGATGAACCCCACCGAGACCGCCGACCTCACGGCCTTCATTCACCGCCTGCGCGACGAGCGCGGCCTCACCATCCTGCTCATCGAGCACGATATGCGCGTCGTCATGGGCATCTCCGACCGGGTCACCGTGCTCGACCACGGCGAGAAAATTGCCGAAGGCTCGCCCGCCGAAGTCCAGCGCAACCCCAGAGTTATCGAAGCCTATCTTGGGAAAGGCACCGCCGCCGCGGGCAAATAACCATGGCCATGCTTGAACTCAAGGACGTTCACACGTATTACGGCAACATCCACGCCCTCAAAGGCATCTCGCTCACCGTGGAGCAGGGCGAGATCGTCACCCTCATCGGCTCCAACGGCGCGGGCAAGACCACCACGCTCCGCACCATTCAAGGCCTCATCCGCCCGCGGCACGGCACGATTCTCCTCCGCGGCGAAGACCTCACCAAAATCCCCGCGCACCTCATCACCAGCAAAGGCGTGTCGCAATCGCCCGAAGGCCGCCTCATCTTCCCGCGCATGACCGTCCTCGAAAATCTGGAGATGGGCGCGTTTGCCCGCCGTGACCAGGACGGCATCAAGCGCGATTTGGAACGGGTCTTCACCGTCTTCCCCCGCCTCAAAGAGCGCCTCAGCCAGAAAGGCGGCACGCTCTCCGGCGGCGAACAACAAATGCTCGCCATTGGCCGCGCCCTCATGGCCAACCCGCGCGTGCTCCTGCTCGACGAACCCTCCATGGGCCTGGCGCCGATCCTCGTCGAGCAAATTTTCATCATCATTGACGAACTCAACAAGCAAGGCACGACCATCCTCCTCGTCGAACAGAACGCGCGCATGGCCCTCTCCATCGCCCATCGCGGCTACGTGTTGCAGACGGGCACCATCCGCCTCGAAGGCCTCGCCGCCCAACTGCGCGACGACGAAGAAGTCCGCAAAACGTACTTGGGTGAACATTAACTTACGCTAAAGCCAAATTCCAAACTTCAAACTTCAAATTTCAAACCGGATTTGGGGTTTGAAGTTTGGGGTTTGAAGTTTTTATTTTTTATGCGCCTCACCCTCCTTTCCGCCGCCGACCTCCGCGCCGCCCTGCCCATGCCCGTGGCCATCGCCGCGATGAAATCCGCTTACGCCGACCTCTCCACCGGCCAAGCCACCGTCCCCCTCCGCACCCCCCTGCCCGTCCCCGCCGTCGAAGGCGTGACCCTTTTCATGCCCGCCTACCTGCCGGCGAGCGGCCTCGGCGCAAAGATTGTCTCCGTCTTCCCGCGCAACCTCGCGCAAGGCAAGCCCATGATTAATGGGATTGTGATTGCCCTCGACGCGAACACCGGCGAACCACTGGCCCTGTGCGATGGAGGCTTTTTGACGGCCTGGCGGACGGGGGCCGGAGCGGGCGCCGCCACCGAGCTTTTAGCCCGCCCCGACGCCAAAACCGGCGCCCTCGTGGGGTGCGGCGTCCAGGCGCGGACGCAGGCCCTCGCCATTGACTCCGCCCGCGCGCTCGACTCCATCAAAGTCTATGCCCCTCATCCCGACCGAGTCCAGAAATTCATCGCTGACCTGCAACCCGAAGTGAAGGCCCGCCTCCTCCCCGCCGCTTCCTCCGCCGAAGCCGTAAGGGAGGCCGACGTGATTTGCGCCGCCACGACCTCCTCCACGCCGGTGTTCGACGGCCACCTGCTCAAGCCGGGGGCGCACGTCAACGGCGTGGGCAGTTTCACCTTGCAAATGCGCGAGTTGGATGAGACCACGATCGCGCGCTCACGCATCTTCATTGACTCGCGCGAGGCCGCCCTCGCCGAAGCGGGCGAGTTGGTCGCCGCGCTCAAGGCGGGCCAGACGCGCGTGGAAGATTGGACGGAACTCGGCCTCGTGGCCGCCGGGCAAAAACCGGGGCGGCAATTACCGGATGAAATTACCTGCTTCAAATCCGTCGGCGTTGCCGTGCAAGATGTGGCGGCATTAGGCCGGGCGCTCGCGGAGGCGAAGCGGTTGGGGCTAGGGAAGGAAGTGGAGTTTTAATATGTCTAATCTTCCTTCATCAGCCGAAGTCGTCATCATCGGCGGGGGCGTGATGGGCGTGAGCACCGCTTATCATCTGGCCTTGCGCGGGGTGAAAGATATTGTCTTGCTGGAGCGCGGGCCGTTCTTTGGGCAAGGGGCCACGGGCAAATGCGCCGGCGGCATCCGGCATCAGTTCGCCACCGCGGTCAATGTCAAACTCTCCATCGCCAGCCTCAAGATGTTGCGCGAGTTCGAGGCCGAGACCGGGCAGGCGATTGATTTGCGCTGGTGCGGTTATTTATTTTTATTGACCAACGAAACCGACGTGGCGGCGTTCCGCAAGAACGTGGCACTGCAACACTCACTGGGGGTAATGACCGAATGGCTGAGCGGCGACGAGGTGCGCCGCCGCGTGCCGCTCATTCATGCGCCGGACGCGCTCGCGGGGACGTTTAACCCCGACGACGGTTTAGCCGACCCGAACGGGGTGGTGATGGGCTACGTCAACGCGGCGAAACGCTTAGGGGTCAAGTTGTTCACCGAGGCGGAGGTCACGGGCATCACCGTCGCGGGCGGAAGGGTGCGGGGTGTGCAAACCCCATCGGGCGCGGTCTCCGCGCGGGTCGTCGTCAATTGCGCGGGGCCGTGGGCCGCCGGGGCGGCGCAACTGGTCGGGGTCACACTACCCATCACCCCTCTCCGCCGCCAAATGCTCACGACCACGCCCCTGCCCGCCGTGCCGCCGGATTTTCCATTTGTCATTGATTTCGAGCAGAGTCTGTATTTCCATCGCGAGGGCGAGGGCTTGCTCACGGGGATGTCGAACACCGGCGAGCAACCGGGCTTCGACGAGAGCGTGGACGATGACTGGGAAGTGACGCACCTGGAGGCGGCGGTGAAGCGCCTGCCGCTGTTGGAGCAGGCCGGGCGGGCTTCCCGCTGGGCGGGGCTGTACGAGGTGACGCCGGACGCACACCCGATCATCGGCGCGACGCCGGTGGAAAATTTCTGGGTCTGCGCCGGGTTCTCGGGGCATGGCTTTATGCACGGACCGATTTGCGGCAAACTCATGGCCGAGTTGATTGGCGAGGGCCAGGCGAGTAGCGTGGAGATTGACTCGCTGGCGTTGAGCCGGTTTGCAGAGGGGAAAGAGATTCGGGAATATAATGTAATCTAATTTCAGGCAGGCCTTTCACATTGGAGCGGGACTGGGAATGGATGAGACGACACTATACGCACAAGCCGAAGCGGCGATAAAGGACAAGCGTTTCGATGACGCGCGCAAACTGCTCATTACGCTGGTGAAGGTCAACCCGCGCAGTGAGGCGGGCTGGCTGGCGCTGGCCTCGACCCTGGACGATATGCACCAGGCGATTGACTGCCTGAAGCGGGTGCTGGCGCTGAACCCGAACAACGAGATGGCGAAAGAGTGGCTGGATTTCGCCCAGCAGGAATTGGCGCGGCAAGCGGCGGTGGCCGAGATGAAAGCGGAGGACGCCACGTTCCAGGTGATGATTGTGGAGCCGGGCGACGAGACGCGCCCGGTGCCGCGCCTGGGCAAGTATTTGTTGGATTACAAGTTCGTGACGGAAGACCAACTGCGGGCCGCGCTCGTCGCGCAGAGACAAGGCAATGCGCGGGGGGATTCGAAACGGCTGGGCGATTATCTGGTGGAGCAGAAGGCGCTCACCCGCGAGCGGCTGGAGTTCGCCGTCGAGGAGCAGAAGAAGGACACCGACCGGCCCGTGCCGCGCCTCGGCAAGTATTTGCTGGATTACAAGTTCATCACCGACGAGCAACTCAAAGCCGCGCTGGCGGCGCAGAGACAGGCCGCCGAACAGGGCCATGCCAAAAAACTCGGCGAGGTGCTGGTCGAACAAGGCGCGATCACCGAAGAGCGTCTAGGGTTTGCCATCCGGGAGCAGAGCCGGAGTTTCTATAGTCTGTTCAATGATTGAGGCGCAACTCGCGGAGGTCAGCGGCGTATTGAATATGACTCTAAGTACGTGAGATGAAGCACGCTGGAATGTCAACGAATTGAACGGGTGAAACAGAGGGGAGAGGGAAGAAACCGGGCAATACGTTCAATCTGCTAAATCCGTTGACTAAAGAGAGGCGGTTGCCATGGCTGATGAAAAGAAGAATTGGTTGGGGCCGTACATTCCCGAAGGCAGTTTCATCCGCGAGATTGTCCAGCAGGTGAAGCTGGTTTACGGCTTAATGCTTGACCCGCGCGTGCACCCGGTGACGAAACTGATCCCGCTCGCGGCGCTGGCTTACTGGATTTCGCCAGTGGATTTGATTATGGGCGTCCCCGGCTTGAGCGCCGTGGACGATGTGACAGTCCTGGTTCTCGGTATGCGGTTTTTCTTAGAGTTCGCGCCGCCGGATGTGGTGCATGAGCATCTCAAGCGGTTGACCCAACAGGCAAGCGTCAATTGGAAAGTGGTGGACGACCCACCCGCCCCGCCGCCCCCACCTGAACCGCCGACGAGCGGGGAGGTGGTGGATGGGACGTATCGGGTAGAAGAAAAGAAGGAATAGATGAAAGCCTACGAATTTCCAGTAAAAGTGAAGCCTGACGGTAATCTTGATTTCCCTATTGCCGTTGCCGAATTACTCCCCCGCGGGCAAGTCGTCCGCATCATCATTTTAGTGAACGAGCCGAAGGATGAAGATGAACAGCTGGCTTGGGCACGTCTAACAAGTGAGCAATTTCTAGCCAGATATAACGAAGTGGACTCCATCTAT
>Ga0315281_10011047_pt1 | contig 12389 bp, 9 predicted proteins | sample YL17G07_0_MG_FD_204540 | JGI IMG/M metagenome (GOLD analysis project Ga0315281, IMG submission 204540) | Sediment microbial communities from Yellowstone Lake, YNP, Wyoming, USA - YL17G07_0 | ecosystem: Environmental > Aquatic > Freshwater > Lake > Sediment | place: USA: Wyoming | collected... | reverse complement strand
CTGCTCGGACTCTCGGTCATCAGCCTGCTCCTGCTGCGACCGCGGCCGGTGGAGGTGCAGGGCCGGGCGGTAAGCATCGAGGCGATCAAGGAGGGCGTCGCCTTCGTGTGGCACCGGCAGGCGCTGCTCGGCTGCATGACGCTGGATATGTTCGCGGTCATCTTCGGCGGGGCGAGCGCGCTGCTCCCGATCTACGCGACCAACATCCTCAAGGTCGGCCCACGAGGCTACGGACTCCTCACCGCCTCGCTTGAATTTGGCGCGCTCTTGATGTCGATCGCGCTGGTGGCGCTACCGCAGGTGCAGCGAACGGGGCGGGCGCTCATCTTCGCGGTAGCGGCGTTCGGGCTGGGCACGATCGCCTTCGGGCTCTCGCGCTCCTTCGCCCTTTCGCTCGCCGCCTACATGTTCGTTGGCATGGCCGACCAGGTGAGCGTGGTCATGCGCAACACGACCGTGCAGCTCGCCACGCCCGATGAACTGCGCGGGCGAGTGACCTCGGTGAACATGCTCTTTATCGGGGCGTCGAATCAACTCGGGGCGGTCGAATCGGGTTTCGTCGCCGCGCTCACGACGGCAACGTTCGCGGTCGTAAGTGGGGGCATCGGCTGCCTCGCCGTGCTCGGCGCGGTGGCGGCGAGGATGCCCGAACTTCGGTCGTATCGAGTGGACGGCGGGCACCTGGACCACACGGAGCCACTAGCCGCCGAGGACCCGGTGATGCTGGCCGGGGGCGGTGGTTAGATTCGCGCCTCGTAGTAGGCGTTGATGGGGTGGTTGATGGGTACACGCCGGAAGCGGCTGAACCCCGCGCCCGCGACCAGATCCTTCATCGCCGGCTCCGGCAGCCCGAGCGTCCCGAGGCCCGCGCCATCGGCGGTGGAGAGCCCGGACGCCATGCAGTTCATGATCGAGATGCCCCACATCGTGGCCGAACGCGGGTTTGCCAGGTTCTCTTCCAGCGTCGCGGCGCCGTTGATGTCCGCGATGAACCACGTCCCGTCCGGCTTCAGCGCCTGCCGGATAGCGGCGACCACCGGCTCGGGGTGGGTCATGTCGTGGAGGCAATCGAAGGTGACGATGAGGTCGAAGGTGGGCGCCGCGGGAAGCGGGTCGCCGATCGCCTCGTGGAAGGTGACGTTGGTTACCCCGGCCTCCGCCGCGTTCGCCGTCGCCCGCACAAGCGCGTGGACCGAGGTGTCGTAGCCCGCGAATTGCGAAGCGGGGAACGCCTTCGCCATCTCGATGAGCGCGAGGCCACCGCCGCAGCCGACATCGGCAACGCGCGCGCCGGCGCGCAGGTTCTCCACTACTCCTTCGAGTTGCGGCAGGAACGCCGGGACGAGCATGGTGCGGTGGGTCGGACCGAGCATGCGCTCGATGGCGCGCGCTCCCTCCGCCCCGCGGTCGTCGTAGCTGGAACCAAGGCCCGTGTGGAACGAGTCCTTCAAATCGGGCAGGCGCTGCATCTGGAGGGGGAACGAATCGAACGACCCGATCACAGAGAAGATGCTCTTCTCGTCGGCCACGCAGAGGGCCGTTTCGGCGGTTAGTTCGAAGCGCTCGTCGCCACGGTAGTCCAGCACCAGGGCGGCGCACTGCTGGCGCATCCACTCACGCAGCCAGCGCTCGCTGAGGCCAGTACGGGTAGCCAGTTCGGCACTCGTCAGCGGCCCGGCGCCGTTCATCGCCGCGTAAAGCCCGAGAGCGTCGCCGAGGTGGATCATCGCGGTGCTGACGGCACCGGCGAGGTAGGACGAGAGGAGCTGCGCTTTCGCGCGGGTGGCATCGAGGTCGACTGGGGACGTGGTCATAGCCGCGCATCGTACAGCCTTCGGCGGCGCGCCTATAATCCGGCGGCAACCACTTTCAGCCCGGAGAATTCGTATGGCCCGCACTTTCGAAAACCTTGAACTCGACCGCGTCGGCACCGATGGCCGCGTTGGGCGCATCACCCTGAACCGCCCCGAGAAGATGAACTCGCTCTCGCAGGAGCTGTACTTCGAAATGAACGAAGCGCTCCACGACTACGAAGCCGACGACAGCGTCCGCGTGATCATCCTCAAGGGCGCGGGCCGCACGTTCAGCGCCGGCTACGACCTGACCCCCGCGCGGGGCGGCGCCGACGGCGTGGTTCGTCGCCACAAGGCGGTCGACGACAAGGGCCGCCGCCTGATGATGGGCATCCGCACGGGCATGCAGCAGATCACGGACATCCAGATGTATTTCTGGAACATGGCCAAGGTCACCATCGCCCAGGTCCATGGCTACGCCCTGGCGGGCGGCTGTGAACTGGCGATGATGGCGGACCTCGTGACCGCGGCGGACGACTCTCAGTTCGGCCACCCGGGTATCCGCGGGCTTGGCGTCGCGCGGAACGGGGTGATCTGGCCGTTGGTCATCGGCATGCGCAAGGCGAAAGAGCTGTACTACACCGGCTCCAGCATCAGCGGCGCCGAGGCGGAGAAGATCGGCATGATCAACCACTCCTGGCCCGCCGCCGAACTCGAAGCGCGCACCACCGCCTGGGCCGACATGCTCGCCAACCTGAGCGCCGACCACCTGGCGATCCTGAAGCTGAACATGAACCGCTTCTACGAAAACATGGGCATCTACTCGTCCGTCCGGAGCTCCACCGATTTGGACGCGGCGGGGCAGTTCACCCAGCAGTCCTACGCCTGGGGCGACAAGAACCGCGAGGCTCGCGAGGCCGGTGGCGGCTTGAAGGAAGCGCTCGCGTGGCGCGACGGCCCCTATCGGGACTACCGCGCGAAGAGCTAACGCGAAGCTGTTAAGCCTGTCAGCCCGCCAGCTCGGCGTCTATCGTCCAACGTCTCGGGCGAGGGATAGCACCGGGGCGTCCAGCGGGCGTAGGCTGCTGCCACCAGATACGCGAGGTGCGGCCATGACCCAGATTAGCGACAGCAAACTCAAGATCCGCGATGGCGTGCTCGAAGGGCCGCTTCGGAAGGTCATTAACCCGAACAGCGCGGCGGGAGCGGGCAGCATCCACGACACAGAGACGGCTTCGAAGCTTGGCTTCCGTGGCGGCACGGTCGCGGGTTCGAACCACATGGACCTGTTCGCGCCGCTCGGTCGCCGCGCGTTCGGCGACGCATGGTTCGAAACCGGCACGCTTTCGCTCTACTTCCTCAACGCGACCATCGACCGCGAGCCGGTGCATGCCTTCCTGCGGATGCCCACGGGCGACACGGCGAACGCACAGGTCGACGTCTGGGCCGAGCGCGAAGACGGCATGCGCGTAGCCGAAGGCTCGATGTCCGTCGGCAAGCCGGGGGAGCCCACGGCGCTGTTGCGACGCCCGCTCGATCGCTTCGAGCCGGGCGACCTGCGCATCCTCGCCGGAATGACCGCCGGCACGAAGATTGATACGCACGAAGCGACCTACACGGCGAAGCAGCAGGAAGACCGGTTCCGCGTGCTCACCGAGCCGATGGACATCTACCACGACTCGAAGTGGGGCGGCCCGGTGGTGACCCCGGCGGGCTACGTGGGTCTGCTCTACGGGCAGGCCATCCGAGGGCTCCGCAGCACCATTCGCGGCGCGGTCGGCCTCTTCGGGGCCATCGAGATCCGTAACATCAACGGCCCGCTGATCGTGGATCGTCCCTACAACATCGGTGGCGAGGTCATCGCCGTGGGGCAGAGCCCGAAGACGGAGTACTTCTGGTACGAGACGTGGGCCGACGACCTCAGCGGCAAGCGCATCGCCGAGCACCGCATGCTCCTGCGCTTTATGAAGGCATCGAGCCCGCTGTACAAGGAGTAGCAGGCGGGTTCGCCCGCGACCACTCGCGTTTGCCAACGGCGGTAGGAGTCCGTACGTTCGCCTCACTCAGCACTCAGCACCAAGGACTCCGCACGCACATGGATATCGGACTGATGGTCGAAGGCCAGAACGGGCTCACCTGGGAGCGGTGGAGCCACATCCTGGGGATGGCCGAGCGGCTCGGGTTCCCCACCGTGTTCCGCTCTGACCACTACTTCATCGGCCAGCAGCAGAACTCGCTGGAGGCGTATCTCTCCTTCGTGATGGCCGCCAGCCAGACGAAGACGATCCGCTTCGGGCCGCTGGTGTCTCCCGTGACGTTTCGCTCGCCGGTGGACCTCGGCCGCATGGCCGCGCAGATCGATGTGCTCAGTGGCGGCCGTTTCGTAATGGGCATGGGCGCGGGCTGGAACGAAGCCGAACACAAGGCCTACGGCATCTACTTCCCATCGCTCAAAGAACGCATGGACCGGCTGGAAGAGGCGATCCACGTCGTCAAGGCGGTCTGGTCCGAGAACCCGGCGAACTACGCGGGCAAGTACTACCAGGTCGAGGGCGTGAACTGCCTGCCGCGCCCGGCCTCGGGGCGGCCACCGCTGCTGATCGGCGGCAACGGGGAGAAGCGCACGTTGAAGATGGTGGCCCAGCATGCGAGCGAATGGAACTCGACCGGCGGGGGCGGCCCGGACGGCTACGCGCACAAGGTGGACGTCCTCGCGGAACACTGCGCGAAGGCGGGGCGCGACCCGAAGACCATCCGCCGGTCGATGATGACCTTCGGCGTGGTGGGCCCGAACGAACAGGCGCTAGACAAGGCGACGGAGCGCGTGATGGGGATGTGGGGCGCGCCCGCGGGCAGCAAGCCAGCCGAGTACCGCGAGGTGCTCAAGCGCCGGGGGATGATCGTGGGCAGCACAGACGAAGTGGTGCAGACGCTGGGCAAATACGGCGAACTCGGGCTGAACGAGATCGACTTCCAGCACTTCAACTTCGATTCGGACGAGATCCCCGAGTACCTGGCCGGCGAGATCGCGCCGCGGGTGAAGAAGCTCTAGGAGAGCGCGCTGAGGAACTCACGGAGCGTCTTGCGGAATCCCCCCGGGCGCTCCAGGTGTGTCCAGTGGCCACAATCGAGGACGGCAATACGAACGCCGGGCGCCACCGCGCGCAACTCCGCGTAGTAGCCGGGCGGCTCCTGCCCGTCGATCAGCTGCACAGGGAGAGTGGCCTGCGCAGCCATGTCGGCGTTCCCGCGCTCGCGGAGTTCGTCAGCCGTGTATTCGAAAAGCGCCGCCCAGAGCGCCTGTCCCACTTCGACCGGTGTCCGCGCCGCGTGGGCCACAAGTTCGTTGCCGACCTCGGCGGGCATCGCGGGGGTCATAAGTGAGCGTTCGAGCTGTTCGCGGAACGCGAGGTGGGTCTCGGCGGAGCGGATCGCTTCTTCCACGGTGCTCATCTGGGCGTGGAAACCGAGCAGATCAAGTGGCTGATCCTCGATCACGGCCGCGCGGGCGAAGTCGGGGAAGCGGCGCACGATCTCAGCCGCGAGGAACCCGCCGAAGCTATGGCCGACGAGCACCGGCTTCTCCGCGCCGATCGACTCGCAGAGGGCAACGACATCGCCGGAGAGAGCCTCGGGAAAGTAGGCGTGGTCGCGCGGCATCGACGAGCGGCCGTGGCCGCGCATCTCCGGGACGATGCAGCGGTGTGTCTTACTGAACTCGGCGACGGTGCTCTCCCAGGAGTAGGCGTCGTCGCACCAGCCGTGGAGGAACACGAGCGGCGGGCCACCCCGGCCAACATCGTCGTAGTGGATGGTGCAGGTCGGGCGGACGAACTTGGACATTGCGGACTGCCTCTTCGAGAATGCCGCGCCGACTCTAGCATGAGTCATCCGGGCGGGAACCGGCCGGCGCCGGCCCACGCATCCTGATCCTCTGCCGTGGGCACCTCGGCAGCCACATGTCGAGCCCCGGCATCCGCGCAACCGCCATGGCCGAAGTGCTCACCCGCCAGGTCCCCGGCGCGCGAGTCACGCTTGCCGGACCGAACGGCGTCGGCTACAGGCCTACACCCGCGCCGGCGTGTACCTCGGAATGAAGAAGCTTTGCCGCAGCGCGCCGAAGTACATCGTCTAGGCGAGCCAGTCAGCCGTCACGCGGCTCTTCGTCGGCAGGCTCGACAGTCAAACTGAGCCCCTCGCGGCCCGTCACCACGACGGGCGCGCCCTCGTTGACCGGGCGGGTCGCGGTCGCCTGCCATCGTTCGCCACCGACGATGACCACACCGCTCGGGTCGAGCACCGAGCCGGCGATCCCATGAGCGCCCACCACGCGCTCGGCACTCATGAAGACGGGTAGCTTGCGCGAACGGACGAGATTGATCGCGAGGACGACGATCGCCGCGCCGACAAGCCCAGGGATGGCGACAAGGAGCCAGCGCGACACCTGGAAGTCGGCGTTGCTGGTGTTCGTCAGGAGGAAGCCGGAGACGGCCATGGCAATCGCCCCACCGACAGCGAAGACGCCGTGGGCGCCGGCGTGGAGTTCGAGCGCTAGGAGGATTACGGCCACCCCCATGATCGCAACGCCCGCCCAGTTCGTGGGCAGGTTCCCGAGCGCGAAAAGGCTCACGATCAGGGCAAGCGCGCCGCCCACGCCGATGACGATCGTGGGGTGGTAGAGCTCGACGAGCAACGCGAGCGACCCGAGCGTGAGGAGCAGATAGGCGATGTTCGGGTTGCTGATCGCGAACAGGAACTCTTCGAAGAGGTTCATCGAGTTGCTATGAGTGGCAGCACCGGCGGTAGCCAGCCGGACATCACGCCCGTCGTTCAGGTGCACCGTGCGGCCGTCGGCTTGCTGGAGGAGCTGTTCGATGGTGGGCGCGACCAGGTCGACAACGTGCTGCTGGAGGGCAGCCGTCTCCGTGTCCGACACGCTCTGGCGGACGGCCCGTTCAGCCCAGTCGGCGTTGCGGCCGCGGAGTTCGGCAATCCCACGGATGTAAGCGACTGCGTCGTTCTCGACCTTGGTGCCGAGGGTTCCCTGGATGTCCCCGCCGCTGCTGTCGATGGGGTGTGCCGCGCCGATCGCCGTGTTCGGGGCCATCGCGGCGACGTGCCCGGCCAACGTAATGAACGTCCCTGCCGATGCCGCCCGCGCGCCGGAGGGCGAGACATAGACGATGACCGGCACGCTGGAATTGTCGATGGCCTGGACGATGTCGCGCATCGCGGAGTCGAGGCCGCCGGGCGTATCGAGCTTGACCACGACGGCGGCGGCGTGCGCGTCTTTGGCGTCGTTGATGCCGCGCTTGATGTAGTTGGCCATCACGGGATTGATCTCGCCGCGCGCGGTGAGCACATCGACGCCGTCATCGGGTTGGCCGCTTGAACACGCGCCCGCGGCGACGATCCCGAGGACGGTAAGCAGCAGAAAGACCAGGCCGCGCCATCGGCTCGATGAACGCGCCCCGCGCCGAACGGGCATCAGCGTGCCGGGGGAGGCTGGGCAGCCGCCGCGAACGTCCGGGCGATCCCCTGCACAAAGGTCGTCAGCTCCATCGGGACGATCCACTTTGACGCGGGGCTGCTGCCGAGCGCCTTCATCATGTCGATGTACTGGAGGCTCATGGTTTTGTCGTCGATGCCGCTCGCCGTCTCGAAGATCCGCTGCAATGCCAGCGCGAATCCTTCCGCGTTGAGAATGGCCGCCTGCCGCTTCGCCTCGGCCTCGAGGATGGTCGCCTCCTTCTGGCCCTGGGCGTTGAGGACGGCTGCCTGGCGGTTGCCATCGGCGATTGTGACCGCTGCCTCGCGGGTGCCTTCGGCCTCGGTAACCACCGCCCTGCGCCCTCGCTCGGCTGACATCTGGCGGCTCATCGCTGTCTGGATCTCGGCCGGCGGGAGGATCTCACGGATCTCGACGGCATTGATCTTGACGCCCCAGCGCTCGGTTACCTCGTCGAGCTTCGCCTGCATGGTGTGGTTGATGCGCTCTCGCTGGGCAAGCACGTCGTCGAGCGAGATGTCGCCAACGACCGACCGCAGCGTGGTGACGCCGATGCTCTCGGCGGCGTAGCGATAGTCCGCGACCTGCATCACGCTGGCCTCGGGGTTCACCACCCGCATGAACACGATCAGGTCGATCGTGACGGGCGCGTTGTCCTTGGTGATGCACTTTTGCGGTTGCAGCTCAACGACGGTCTCGCGCAAATCGACGATTCGTGGCTTGTGCATGAACGGCACCACCCAGACCAACCCGGGCCCGCGCGGCTGCCCGTCGTAACGGCCAAATTTGAAGCGGATAACCCGCTGGTATTCCGGCACGATCTTGAAGAGGAATGCCATGACCGCCTCCTGAATCCACCGCGCGACGCGCGCTAGTGATGGTGCGGCGGTTCGGGTGCAGATGCTGACGCGCGCACCCGCCTCGTGCGCCCTGGCCAATGCAGCGAGCGCAGGATATAGAGATTCGATCCGCCTGTACAAGCGGTCGCCCCAGCCGGGTATACGGACTCTTCCCGCCGATCGTGCGAGACTCTTCACCGTGAAACGGCTCGCCCTCCTCAGCATCATCATCGCGACGATCGTCATCGGTTCCGCCACGGCCACTCCGGGCCGGGCCGCCGGGCCGATCAACTGGTCCGACTGCGGACGTGGATTCGAATGCGGCACGCTCCAGGTGCCGGTGGACTACTCGAAGCCGAACGGCGCGACGCTAAGCCTTGCCCTGGTGCGCCAGCCCGCAACGGACAAAGCGCACCGCATCGGCTCGTTGCTGGTGAACCCGGGCGGCCCGGGTGCTTCGGGCGTCGACTTCGTCCGCGCCTGGACGGCCGTCCTCAGCCGCGACATCCGGGCGAGGTTCGATATCGTTGGTTTCGACCCGCGCGGCATCGGCCAGAGCACGCCGATCGTCTGCCACGACAACCTCCAGGCGCTCGTGGCGGCGGACCCCATCCCAACCACGCAGGCCGCGTGGGACAACCTCGCGAAGCAGCAACAGATCTTCAACGCAGCGTGCGCGAAGAAGTACGGCGACATCCTCCCCTTCCTCGGCACGAAGAACGTGGCCCGCGATATGGACCAGATGCGTGCCGCCCTTGGCGATGACAAGCTCAACTACCTCGGCTACTCGTACGGGACGGTGATCGGGCAGGTGTACGCCGATATGTTCCCAACGAAGATCCGCTCGATGGTGCTGGATGGCGCGGTTGACCTCTCGTTGGGGCCGGACGACAAGACGCTCACCCAGATCGGCGGCTTCGAGCTGGCGCTCAACAACTTCGCTGCCGACTGCCGGGCCAAGGGCTGCCAGCTGACGAAGCGCGGCGACCCCATCGCCGTGATCGAGCAGTTGATTGCAAAGGTGAAGGAGGCGCCGATCCCCGCGCGTTTCGGCGACCGCCCGGCCGGGCCCGGCGAAACGTTCCTCGCGCTGATCACGCCGCTCTACAGCAAAGCGAGCTGGCTCACGCTGGCGCTGGAGGTGGATACGGCGCTTAACGGCGATGCCACCCTGCTCATCCGCATCGCCGACCAATACCTCGACCGCCAGAACGATGGCTCGTACAGCAATTCGCTGGAGGCGAACATCGCGGTGAACTGCATCGATGACGGGCCTTCGTCGCTCCCGACGCGGTTCAGCGATTTCCCGGCGGTCGCCGCGACCTTCGCGAAGGTCTCACCCCACTTCGGGCCCGCGGTGGCCACCGGGCTGAGCTGCGTGGGCTGGGCGGCGCCCGCGGACCGGCTTCACCCCACCAGCGCCGATGGCGCTCCGCCGATCGTCGTCGTGGACACGACCGGCGACCCCGCCACGCCATACGCATGGGGCGTGAACGTCAGCAAGCAGATGAAATCAGCAGTGCTGCTGACCTTCAACGGCGACGGACACACGGCCTACGCGAGCGGCGATTCGTGTATCGCCGACGCGGTGAACACCTACCTGCTGGAGCTTAAGCCGCCAGCTCGTGGCACCGAATGTGGGTCGAAGGTCGTAACGCCGCCGGCTGCGGGCACCCCTACACCGACCGCCCCCGCCACGGGCGAATCGCCCGGCGACGACCCCACCGAAGATGCACCCCGGTCGGCTGGCGATACCACCAGCGACGGGGTGCGTTGGGGAGTCGTGGCGGTCTTCTGGGTGGTCGCCATGGGTGCGATCGGGTTCGCGTTCAAGAAGCAGCGCTAGCCGCTATTTCGCTCCCAGGTACTTCACCCACGCGGCGAACCAGTCAGTCGCGATCTCTTGCTGGGCCGTTGCGAGGTCGACTTCGCCCCTGCAGACCAGGTCGTGGAGCTTGTTCTCCAGTTGATCCTTTTCGTGGAAGCCGGGCCGGGGCTCCCCCGGTTCGGGCCAGAGGTTGGCAATGTCGTTCGAGCCGCCGAGCTCCAGCGAGATGAGATGGTCGACTTCGTACGCGCCCGTCGAGTGCGAAGCGATGCCGTAGCTCGCATACGCCTGGTTCTTGGTCTTCGTGGAGACGTTGCGCACCTTCGATGAGTAGCCCTTCACGCAGATCTCGGCGGCGCTGGCCGGGAAGACCGCGCCGGGGGTCAGGTCCGCGTTGGGCATCGCAACGTTCGCCGGGCGCGCGACGCCGACAAAGCTCGCTGCGTCGAGGTCGCTGGCCCTGTCGCCAGCAGTTGGGTCGGCTGCATCGTCATCGCCACAGGCGGCTGCCAGCAAGAGCGCGAGGCCAAGAAGGAAAAGGGGAGCCCGCTTCACTCGCTCATTCTGGCTGCGGCGGGGTGAGGTGACAATCTCTGGCGGGCGCGGCCCTTGGCTGTTTCCGCGTTAGGGGCGGGGGCTGGTACGATACTCGTTCGGCGGGGTGTAGCTCAGCCTGGCAGAGCGCTTCGTTCGGGACGAAGAGGCCCCCAGTTCAAATCTGGGCACCCCGACCAACCCGCCAGCTACCACGCTCAACCTGTTCAGGCGAACGGCTGGCGCGGCCTCCGGCAGCACGGCGCCTTGCCTCGGCGAGCCGGTCTGATGGGCTCCCACCGCCGGGTTGCGGATCTCGATGTAGAGTGACTCCAACATTTGAGAACGGCGAGGCCGTCGCAATTCCTGAAGGCTAAGAGACGGTGCGACTCGATCGACCAGCAACAATGATCCTGCGACTGGCGATTCTGCTCGCCACTTCGGTGGGCGCCATGGCACTCCCAGCGGGAGACGGTGCCGCCCAGGCGCCACAGGGTGTTGAGGCGATCTGTACAGGCGCCGGGTTCATCAAGGGCCCGACAAATGAAAGCTCATCCACGCGGTGCACGGGCGCGACGAAGGCGTGTGACACCGGGCCATTTGATGAATGCATCCAGGTCGCCGTTGTCCAGCTGCGGACGCGGCGCGACGTCCAAGATGCCGTACGGAATTGGGGGCCAGCGGTGGCAGGGCCGGGAGAGATTTACAGCGAACAGCTCGCGAACGGCGGCTCGCTGCCCTTCGTGTCGTTTGCACGCGGACGGTGCTACGTCCTCGTTAACGGCGGCGGCGGCGCACGCGCGGACAAAATACAGAACCAGTTGAGCATCGCTCGAACGTTGGCTCAGCGCGTCGATGCCGGGCTCCTCGCTCTTACTGCCACGAATGTTTGTACCCTGCCCGACGAGGGAGCAAACCCTCCCACGGCAACACCTTCGCTTGGCGTTGCCGTCGTGATCGACCACATCGAGGTGGTTCAGGTTGTGCAGGACGCCCAGAACAGCGTGCCGCTCGTTGCCGGGAAGAAGGGCGTGGTGCGTGTCTTCGTCAGAGCCACCGGTAAGAATCCTGTGGCCGGAGTGGACGGCACGTTGACCGGCACGCCGGCGTCCGGACCGAAGGTGACCCTGAAGTCAAAGGGCGGGATCACCGCGCCGCTCGCGATCGACCGAGCACAGGCGGGCCACTCCCTGATTTTCGACCTGCCAGCGGAGCTGACAAGAGCCGGAGCCCTGGCACTAGAGGCGAAGTTGACTGCGCCGGCCGGAGTTGCCGCAGGGCCGGCTGGGACGCCGGGACTGACTGCGCAGGTGCGCGTGTCGTTCCAGGAGCAGTCGGGGTTGGCGATTGCCTATATGTCGATCTGCTTTCCCACCGCGACGAAATGCCCCTCCGCCGCAATTGCGAACCAAGCCAGCTTCCTCGCGAAGATCTTTCCCATCGCTGACGGTGGCGTGTTCTATTATCCCCTTCCGGTTCCGCCGCGGGTGTGGACCAAGCCGCTCGGGACGATTCCCCAGGCGCAACGCCTCATTGCCGCCATGCGCAAGGCATACGACTTCACGGACTCAATCGACCTCGTGATCGCGGACCAGTTCGCCGCATGGCTCCCAGACGACCCCGGGATCAGCGTCTACGGCATCTCGGACCCGGTCTGGGCCGGCAGTACGGGACGCGTCACCTTCGAGGAGGACACCAGCAACGTCTCGATTCCAAATGCAGTCACAGGCGCCATGGTGATCGATGCTGGCTCCGCGGCACGGACGTTCGCGCATGAGGTTGGCCACAATTTGGGGCTCCGCCACACCAGCAGGCTCAACTCCAACACACCTGCGGGCGGCTGCGGGTCGACGGACCCGGACACGGACTGGCCGACTGCTGGCCCG
>Ga0315281_10011046_pt1 | contig 12390 bp, 12 predicted proteins | sample YL17G07_0_MG_FD_204540 | JGI IMG/M metagenome (GOLD analysis project Ga0315281, IMG submission 204540) | Sediment microbial communities from Yellowstone Lake, YNP, Wyoming, USA - YL17G07_0 | ecosystem: Environmental > Aquatic > Freshwater > Lake > Sediment | place: USA: Wyoming | collected... | reverse complement strand
GATTTTCGATTTATTTTCGATTATAATATCTCCAAACTTAGAAGTCAAGTGGAAACTTTATAGTTTTTAAAGGAGGTAAAAAAATATGGCAAAAGGAAAAGTTACAAAGGTTATTGATGGAGATACTTTCAAGGTTCAAGGTGGAAAAGCAGTTCGTCTATCAAAGGTAAGGGCACCGGAACTTGGTACGAAAGGAGGAGCTAAGGCAAGAAATGAATTACAGGATCTTATAGGAGGGAAGACTGTAAGTTATAACACAGTGTCAAAGTCTTATGGAAGGGAAGTAGCAGATGTAAAAGTTGCAGACAAATCTGTTAATCAGGTAATGAGAAATAAGGGATATAAGGAAAAAGGGAAATAAATAGGAAAATAGAGACACCGTTTATATGAAAGGGACGGTTGTTCTATCTCACTAATTCGTTAAAAGAAGATAATTATGGATATTGAGTTTCATTATTATATGACATATATAATAGCCTCGAAGGCTGGCTTTAAGGTAGATGATGCCTACACTATTGCTTATTCAAGTCAATATACAGATAATAACGACACACAATATGAAATACTTGACGATAAGTTCCCCTATAGGAACTACATTAGCCAGACAATGGACATCACAAAACCAAAAGAGGAGCTTCTCCGAATCCATCCTTATTTTCATTTTTTTCCTGGTACCAAAAGAGAAATAATCAGTAATTCTTATCCTCGAAAAGATGGTAAATTGCACCTTCTTAATACAATTCCCAATAACGCCAATGTAAGAAGACTTTTTACAAAATCATTGAAATCGGCAGACCTTTACAGAATCGGAATAGCAACTCATACTTATGCTGATACTTTCTGTCATCAGAACTTTGTGGGTTTCAAGGAATCTTTTAATAGCATGGAAGGATTACTTGCAAAGATAATACCCAGTGTAGGGCATGCAGATGCAAAGTATAAACCAGATATTCCAGGACTCGTATGGTTTGATACAAGGCATGTGTCAAAGTATACTGAGGTTAGAAATAAAGACAGAATTATGGAGACAGCAGGAAATATTTTTCAGTTCTATTGTGAACACTGCACTAAAAAAACCGCAGTAGAGAAAAATAAGAAGAAAATAATGTCTGAATTAGATGAAGCTATAGGTGAAATCTCAGAAGAAGATAATCGAAAAGAAGAGAGGGAAAAAAATTATAGAGATATCTTAAAATCAACTACTAAAGACGCCTTTAAGGATTATGACAAGGATACCTGGTTCGATGAAGCAGTATCTTACAGACCTAAAGGAGAAACAATCGGAACATCCCATGTTGAAAATGAGTTTTTTAGAAAATTAGAATTCAAGAATAGTGACTGGTTTAAATTTCAGGAAGCAGTGAAATTCAATCAGAAGCTGGCTGAGTCAATCCTTTACCCCTTTATCTCAAAACTCGAGATTCCTACAGAGATCTGGTAAAGAATGTAAAAAGGGATGCTTGTTTTAGCTCACTATTTCAATAAGTTTTAAGAAACTACTTGAGGAGAGAAAAAGGCTGAGGAGAGACAGCACAAGGCAAGCTGTAGATAATTAGTTTTGCATGGTTAAGCGATACGGATGAACCAACAGCAATTTAATGAGGCTGGTGGAGAGAAGCCAGAGTATTTCGAGGAGATAAGAACAGCGATTATAGAGAAACAGGGGCTGTCCTTTGTCTATGAGCGAGAAGATGGCGTAATTATTACCCACAACGCTATTTATCCACGTCAACTATTTTGGAAAGGCAATCGATTTTACTTTAGAGCCTATTGTCATTTCCCGGGCGACACTCGTGTGTTTCGCTTAGATAGGGTTAAGTCGCTACAAGTGAAACCAAGACAGGTGCACTTTACTAAAAGGCAACAAATACTGGGCGTTGCCATAGCTATATTCGTGTTTCTTTTAGTATTCTTAGTATTTCTCCTGTTTTCACCCACATATAGGTGGCATAGCCTTCGGCATTCCATATTCACATACCTCGGTATAGAATGAAGAAAAGTGTTATAAAAGAGAGGAAATTAAAAGGGACGGTTGTTCTAGCGCACTGATTTGGAGGCGAAAGGTTAAAGGTTAAGGGTTACAGGCTAAAGACTATGCTAGAAAGGAGGTCTTATGAAACAATTTGAATTTAAAGGAGATTACCGAAGAACCTTCATATATGATCTATTTAAAAGTTGGCATAAAACACTTCTTGAATATGAGAAGGTTATGTTTAAAGATCAAGGACTTCCATATTATTACATTGAGAGGACAAACATTGGTTTACTTTCAGCTTCAGCCCTTAAAATAGGCGCTCATCCCATAGAAGAATATTCAGCCTCAAGGGGAAAAGGTGCAAAAAGATATGCTGGAAGAGCTGATCTCTGGATTCGTCACAAAAATGGGCAAACTTTTGATTTTGAGGCTAAGCTAAAATGGATCTCATTAAATTCCAAGAAGGTTGCTAATACTGTGAGACCTGTATTATTAGAAGCTGTAAAAGCTGTAAGAGAATTAACAGACAGGTCTGATTTCTCTATAGGAATTGTCTTTGTGATTCCTTATGTTATCAAATCAGTCAAAAGTGAATTTGCGTCTTTCAGGAATCAAATTCTTAATTATGATTCTTATGGCGCAGATTTTGTTGCTATTCATTTCTGTGATGAAAAAATATGGAGAGCAGCAGAATTTGAGAAAATCTTTTACCCCGGTATTGCTATAGTTGGCAAATATATATAATTATGGATTAAAAAGAAAAACGGGGTAGGCAACTTTTGGAAGCAAGAGTGAATATCATTAAATAATTAGGGATGGCGACTATTTATTCCGTTGTCCATTTTTCACTGTAAACACTGGGATTTCGCTTGACAGGAGGGATTTCTTCTTGATACTGTTAACCTATTCCTGAATCAAGCCTGTCCCTGAAATAAATTCAGGGCAAGCACTGGCATCAGGCCAGGGTTCATGACAAGTTTCAGAACTAAATACATAGGGAGGGGAAATGACAAAGGCAGAACTTATTGATAAGATTTCTTCAGGAGTAAAATTGAGTAAGGCAGATGCTGCAAAGGCATTAGACTCTACTTTAAACTCGATCAAAGGAGCCTTAAAGAAAGGACAGAAGATTACACTCGTTGGATTCGGGACTTTCTCAGTTGTTAAAAGGAAAGCCAGAAAAGGCCGTAATCCACAGACAGGCGCTGTTATCTCAATACCTGCAGCGAAGGTCCCAAAGTTTAAAGCCGGCAAGACCTTCAAAAACGCAATAAAATAGAGTATTAGAAAAATTATTTAACCATAATTGCAATAACGTGATGTCCATGAGAAGAAATTTCATTTTTCTTTTCCTTCTTCTTTTTATTTATCAGTCAGTGTTTATTCAACACGGCATTTGTGCCGGGAAAAAGAGTCTTGAAGGGAAAAAGGTTCTGATGATTATCGCAAAAAAGGATTTTAGGGATGAGGAGTTTCTTAAGCCAAAGGAGGTATTTGAAAGAAATGGGGCAAAGGTAACAGTTGCATCTTCATCACTGGAGACATCTTCAGGAATGCTCGGGGCTAAGGTAAGGCCTGAAATCCTGATTGAAAAGGTGAAAGTTACTGATTATGATGCTATCGTATTCGTTGGAGGAGTGGGAGCAACTGAATACCTGGATAATCCTGTGGCACACAGCATTGCTAAGGAAGCAATCAGACATAATAGGGTACTGGCAGCTATATGCATAGCACCTGCCATATTAGCAAATGCCGATGTCTTAAAAGATAAGAAGGCAACGGTATGGAAGACAGAAGCCAGAAGGCTCCAATCCAGAGGGGCTAAATACACAGGGGCAGATTTAGAGGTTGATGGCAGAATCATAACTGCAAATGGACCGAACGCTGCAAAGAAGTTTGGCGAGAAAATATTAGAAGCATTGACAAAGTAAAAAACTTACATATTTATTACCATCTGGCATTGTTCATTTGTCTCAATAGCCATGGGTATAAATCTTCTGACCCATTTAATGGCATCTACACCTGAAAGGTCAAGAATCTTTCTTGCAAGACAGGTAGCAAACAGCCCGGTCCTTCCCACCCCTGCAGAACAGTGAATCGCAAATTTTTGAGAATGTTAAAATAGGATACAAAAATACCTGCTGAGCTATGCATCAGAAGATACCCCGATATAGAGGTTTTATATGAAAATCCTTGAATACAATGACCTTGATGTCTCGATGGTAAGGCGTCAATACGAAAAAGTTATCTCCTATCTTGAAAAGAATGATTTCAGGTCTGCTGAGGTCAAAAAAATCGCTGAAGAAGGCATTTACAGGGCAAAACTCGATAGCACAAACAGGCTCATCTTTAAGCTCGTTAAATATAAAGGAGAACGCTATGCCCTGATGCTTGAGGTTGTGCTCAATCATGCCTATGATAGATCAAAATTCTTAAGGGGTACCAGGATTGATGAGACAAAGATTCCGCTTAGTGAAATAAAAGACGATAATTTACCGTCTCTGGTTTATATTAATACATTAAACAGGCGATTTCATTTCCTTGATAAGGTCATATCCCTTGATCCTGAACAAGAAGATGCCTATAATGCCAACCCTCCACTTATAATTATCGGACCTGCTGGCAGTGGCAAAACCGCAATTACTCTTGAAAAGATAAAGCTCCTGTATGACAAGGGCATTTATGTGACGCTCTCTCCCTATCTTGCTGAGAATGCCCGCAGTATATTTTACAGTCATCGCTACGAAGACGAAAATCAGGAGGTCACCTTTCTCTCTTTCAGGGAATTCCTCGAAACTATGCGCATTCCTGATGGTAAAGAGATAAGATACAGTATCTTATCAAACTGGCTCTACAGATTCCCGCGTGGGCAGCGTGTTGCCGATGCACACAGGCTATATGAAGAATTCAGAGGAGTAATAACAGGTTCCTGCATAGACATACCCTATCTCAGTCGTGAAGAATATTTAAATCTTGGTGTTAGGCAATCTATATTTCTTGACGACGATAGAGAACTGGTATATACACTGTTTGAGAAATACCTCACCTTTCTTAAGGAAAACGGGTATTATGACCCGAATATTGTAGCCCATGATTATTTGAAGGATGTGAGTCCAATATACGATTTTGTAGTAGTGGATGAGGTGCAGGATATAACGAATATACAGCTTTATCTTATCCTTAAAAGTCTAAAAAACCCTGAAAACTTTATCCTCTGTGGAGACTCCAATCAGATAGTCCATCCAAACTTCTTTTCCTGGAGCAAACTCAAATCCATGTTCTATACATCAACAGAGATAGAGGGCAAAAAGATAATGAGAATCATACAATCAAACTTCCGCAACTCTCAAACCATAACCGACCTCTCAAATAAGCTTCTGATGATTAAGCAGAGGCGCTTCGGCTCTATTGACAGGGAAAGCACCTATCTTATGAAAAGCCTATTAGAGGATAAAGGAGACGTCGTATTTCTTAAAGACACAGACAGGGTCAAGGCCGAGATGAATAAAGCCATCCGTCGCTCCACAAAATTCGCTGTGCTTGTCATGCGTGATGACGAAAAGACCTCAGCCCGCAAGTTCTTTGAAACGCCCCTTATCTTCAGTATTCAGGAGGCAAAGGGCCTGGAGTATGAAAATGTCATACTCCTGAATTTCGTATCAGGAGAGCGCCAAAACTTTCAGGAGATTATAAATGGGGTTATAGAAGAGGACTTAGAGGGCGAGCTCAGATACATGAGAGCCTCTGATAAAAGAGATAAATCTCTTGATGTCTATAAATTCTTCATTAACTCTCTTTATGTTGCAGTCACACGTGCGATGAAACGTCTTTATATTATGGAGGAAGATACAGCGCATCCCCTATTGCAGTTACTCAGCCTAAAAAATGCACTGGAGCAAATAAGGATTGATGCCTCTCACTCAAGCATTGAAGAATGGCAGGCAGAGGCACGCAGGCTTGAGCTTCAGGGAAAGCAGGAACAGGCAGAGGAGATCAGACGCACGATATTAAAGACACAGCCAGTACCCTGGGACATATGCACCAGTGAAAGGCTTAAGGGACTCGTAACCCAAATCCGCACAGCAAAGGACAATCCTCAAAGACCGAGAAAGATACTCTTTGAGTATGCCCTTTTTTATGATCTGGCGATGATTATGGAGTTTTTAAGCAGGTATGAGTTTGTAAAGGCAAAACAGATATGCATTTTCCGAGATGGAAAGTTGACCTTTAACAGCCAGTTATATACCCAGCAAAGAAAAAACTTTCTATCAAATTATACTGCAAAATACAGAAGTCCTTCCTATAAGGAGTTACTCAGACAATGCGAGCTTTACGGTATTGACCACAGAACAGAATTTAACTGCACTCCCTTAATACTTGCTGCAGAGACAGGCAACATCTGCCTTGTAAAGGAGCTACTCTCCAAGGGGGCTGACCGAGGGGCAGTAGATAATCATGGAATGACGGCGTGGCAGAAGGCCTTTCAGGTGGCAGTAGGAAGTAATGCCTTTGCTGATACCTTTGCCCAGATACATGAAATCCTTTTACCCTCAGGTATAAATCTCAGGATTGAGGATAGGCTCATCAAGATTGACAGCAGGCAAGGTGAGTTTTTGCTCTTCAACCTCTTCTTTGTCAAGATACCTTCAATTGTAAATTATATAAAAAAGGCCCCAACCCTTAGTGCTGTTGAGATCGCAAAGATGATGAGCAACATGCCTGAGAGTGTGATTCCTGAATACAGAAAAAAGAGGCAGTATATATCGGCACTGCTTGCAAAAAATGAAACAAACAGCTCCAATCCCTATTGCAGTAAATTGTTTAAACGAGTAAACAGGGGTCAATATGTTCTTAATTCTGATATAAAGATACGCCACAAGGACGACTGGATTGATATCTATCGCTTTTCAGGAATTGAAACTATTTACCGCATCATTTCAGAAGATGAGAAGGCCTTTGAGGAGTTTAATCTATCCTACAATTTACTTCAAAAATAATATATATAGCATCATGGATTTAAAAATGTCTTTAGGTCTTCTTCTGAGTTGGCTTGGTGTAATACTTCTTCTGTATGATTTTTTATTGTATTTAATTTAATAAGAGCATACTATAAATGTCTACACTACCCTTCTTCTTTCATATCTGATCAGCAGGTATGTTTTCGGGCTTGTGACCTGTTATATAGCCTACCTTTAATATCTTCGGTCTCTCCTCAACAATTTTTATCTCCTGTAGCTCAATTCGGGGAACTTGAACAAGGCTTGCGCAAGCGTAGCAGAACATTCCAAGGCGAAGGACAACCCGACTTAATTCTGGGGAAGGCATGAGTTGCCTCTCTATGAGTCATAGACTTGCGGTGCTGGCATAAAGCTTAGGGCAAATACGAACAATATTTGATATAATGAATATCAGTTATTGAAGGAGGGCATTATGCAAGTAAATTGGAGAGATTATATAGTAAGCACTCCAGATGTTCTGCGGGGTAAGCCTCGTATAAAAGGGACAAGGGTCCCGGTTAGCCTTATCCTTGGATATTTGGCCGCTGGCAATACTGTAGAGGAAATCATAGAGGAGTTCCCAGATCTTACAAGGGAACAGATTGCTGCATGTTTGGACTATGCCCGTGAATTATCAGAGTTCGAATTAGCAACAGCATGAGTTTGAGGTTTTTTGCCAACTATTGTACCTCAAAATATATAATCCAAGAGCTTCGAGATGCTGGGCATGAAGTTTTACAGTTAAGAAATTATGCCAGAAATTACGTCTCGCCAGATTCATCTGATCCAGTTGTAATATCAAAAGCTCAAGAACTTGATTCTATTTTGGTTTCGTTGAACGGAGATTTTGTTGATATAGTGACTTATCCGCCCGCAAAATATAAAGGCATTATCGCATTGCAAGTTAGGAATCACCCTGAAATTATTCCCCAACTTATGGAAAGACTAAAGAATTACTTATCGGCTAACCCTGAAACAAATCACTACAAAGGAAAGCTATTTTTGATAGAAGTTCATAGAATTAGAGTCAAACAATAGCTAAAACACCCCTCTATTTCAATTCATGTGCAAGTTTGGGGATGACTTGATTATTGATCTTATAGGTGGTTTTTATGGGGAATCCATTTAATCGTTTAGCTCTTTTTCTTTCGCAAATTCTATTTAGTATTATTACGCCACCCTTGCTGATGCCAGGGATAGCGAAAAAAACTCATGAAATAGATTCTTTCTTAAGGATACTCTCTATGCGTTGGATAACAGGTGGATGGGAATAGTAAAATGCTGCATATAAGGGATGGGGATAGAGGTTCGAAAGATTATCTTTGGAGAGCTTTATCAATGCCCTTGAAATGCTCTCCTTTTCTTCTATTAGTTCACATGCAAAGCGGTCTGCCTGTCTCTCAAACCTTCTTGAAACATAATTGCTAAGAGGAATCAGGGGAAAAGAGATGATGCTGCCAATGAAACTTAGGATGACAACTCTTGCAAAGAATGTATCCGGTTCAATCTGAAAAAGATTTGTAAGAAGGTCAGTCTGAAGAATCCTGAAAGAAATATATATTCCTATGAATGATGCAATTTCTGAGATTATGATGAGTTTCAGGACATGCCTCTTCTTCCAGTGACCTGCCTCATGCGACAGCACTGCGAGTATCTCGTTCTGATCCATTTTTCCAAGCAGGGTATCATAAAGGATTATCCTTTTAACTTTTCCTATGCCGGTAAAGTATGCGTTCGTATGTTTACTTCTTTTCGATGCATCCATCTTAAAAACCCTGCTGACTTTTATTCCAGCCTTCTGCATGATTTCTCTAATCTTTTGTACCAGTCCTTCTTCCTCTATAGGTGTAAATTTATTGAAAAGGGGTTCAAGAACATAGGGTGAGATGTACATGATAAAAAGACTAAAGATAAGGTAAAAGCCCCAGACCCATATCCACCAGTAATTCGGACTTGATTGAATCAACCATAGCGCTACTGATATTACAATACCGATAATAACTGAAGAGAGAAACAAGGACTTTACAGCGTCTGTTATCCATAACCTTGCTGTCGTAGTATTGAATCCGTATTTATTTTCTATTCTAAATGTGTCATAAAGACTGAATGGGATAGATAGGAAAGTGCCTCCATAGCTCAGGAAAATAAAAAATATAATACCTGATCCAATAAATGGCAAACCAAAAGTAGAAACCCATGAGTTATATACCTTTAAAATACCTCCAAAGAAGAAGAGCAACACAATAGTATTCCCAAATATTGACTTTATAAAGGAGAAATGTGCCTTCTCGACAGTATAGGCGTGTATCTTTTTCAATATTGATTCATCGATGTAACTTTCAAAAACAGGAGGAATTTTCAGCCCATGCTTTTTCATATGTTTGAGGTTAATAAACTTTAACCAGTATTCAAAGCCCTGAACAAAGAGGTAAACAAATAATATAATCAGGAGATATTTCTGCATATTGTTTATTGTGTTGTCCTATCACTTCTTGATTTAAAATATCTAAAAAGTAAATATATTGATATGACAATTATAGCGAATAGAATTCCTATATGTTCAACCCTTGAGATATCTTCTTTTATGATCTCTAAGCTATTCCCCCCTATATAACCTATCCCCGTCCAGATAGCAATTGCAAACAGTGAAGCGATTGCATCGGCAATGAGAAATTTATGAACAGGCATTCTCATTACTCCTGCTACGAGAAATATCTCACCAAGCAGATGGCCTCCAATCATTATTAAAAATGTTCTCTTATTATTAAACTTATCCTCAAGTTTTGAAAGCCGTGCAGGAGATATAATCCTGTGAAACATTTTATGGGTAACAATCATACGACCATATTTTCTTCCGAGCGAGTACGCGAGAAGATCCCCGATTAATATTCCAGAGTAAGCAATAAGTAGGGCAGGGATTGACTTTATCACATGCGTGAAGATCAAAACTCCACATACGATGAGGGTAGTGCCCTCGGGAAAGGGGAGTCCAATAGCCCCGAGGATAAGGAGGACAAAGAGACCTATATACGAAAAATGTTCTATAAATGCTGGTCCAGACATTTCTCAATTCTCTTTGCTTACATATCTATAAAAGATCCTCTTGCCAATCTCTGCCAAGGTTATGTAGGAGATTAAGATAATGGCCAGGGCAAGGAGAAAATCATTTGGTATATGCTGGAACCCGAGAAGAGAAGAGATGGAAAGATAAGGAATTACAAGGGTTATCAATGCAATCAACAGAGTTGTAAGTAGGAGATATTTACCCGGCCTGCTCCTCCAGAAGGGCTTTCTCGTCCTGATTATAAGGACCACGAAGGAGGCTGAAAGCACAGACTCAATAAACCATCCTGTCCTGAAAAGTACTGCATCAGCTTTTAAAATAAATAACAGTACCCCGAAAGTTGCATAGTCAAAGATAGAACTCATTAATCCAAAAAATATCATAAATCTCTTTATGAACTTGATATCCCATTTTCTCGGTTTTTCCACAAGCTCCTTGTCTACATCGTCAGTAGCAATAGTCATTTCTGGGAAATCTGTGAGCAGGTTTGTCAGAAGGATCTGTTTAGGGAGCATGGGAAGGAATGGCAGAAAAAGCGATGCACCTGCAACACTGAACATATTGCCGAAGTTTGCACTTGTTGCCATGAAAACGTATTTCAGGGTATTGGCAAAAGTCTTTCTTCCCTCAACAACACCATCCCGTAATGTTTCAAGTTCCTTATCAAGGAGGACTATATCAGCCGCCTCTTTTGCCACATCTACAGCGGTGTTTACCGATATTCCCACATCAGAGGCGTGGATTGCTGTTGCATCATTTATACCATCTCCAATAAATCCTACAACATGGCCAAGCTTTTTGAGGGAGAGAATAATCTTTTCCTTCTGATTCGGGTCTACCTCAGCAAAGATGTTGTTATTTTCCACTGCATGGAGTATCGCCTCATCACTCATGTTATCAATCTCTTCTCCAGTCAGAAGCCCTTTTATAGGAAATCCAACACTCTCTGCTGTATATCGTGAGATAAATCTGTTATCACCAGTAATGATTTTGAGATCGACCCCGAGCTGACTCAGTTCTGATATCATCTGTTTCACATCACTCTTCGGTGGGTCAAGAAAAAGGAGAAATCCAAGGAGGGTCATCTCTGATTCATCCGCCTTGCTATATGCTTTCTTTTCCTCAACCCTTTTATAAGCCAGACCCAGTATACGAAGACCTTTCTCGCTCCATGTATGGTAAAGCCTGTTGATATCATCCATATATGAATGTACCTCATGTCTTTCTCCTTCAATCTCTACATGGCTGCATATATCTAAAATGCTTTTGAGGGCGCCTTTTGTTATAAAAATATTTCCTTTACCATATTCTCTGACAACAACACTCAAACGCCTCCTTTGAAAGTCATATGGTATTTCATCAACCTTTTCATAGTTTGAAATCTCCTGTTTCTCGAAGCTAACAATAGCCTCATCCATCGGGTTTTTCAGCCCCGTTTGGAAGAAAGCATTTAAATAGGCATAGATGAGGATTTTCTTGTCTTTCTTTTCGTTTATGTCAAGATATTCATGGAGATAAACTGTCCCTTCCGTCAGTGTACCTGTTTTATCCGTGCAGAGGATGTCCATTGTCCCAAAATTCTCGATGGATGCAAGCCTCTTTACAATTACGCCTTTTTTTGACATCGCCTGCGAGCCCCTTGAGAGATTAACACTGATGATTGCAGGAAGAAGCTGAGGCGTCAAACCTACAGCCAGGGCAAGGGAGAACATCAGGGTTTCTATAACAGGGTGATGGAAGTAGACATTTATGGCAAAGACTATAAGAACGAGGATAAGCGTGACCTCCATGAGGAGGTACCCGAAACGCCTCACGCCTCTTTCGAAGTCTGTTTCGGGAGCCCTCAAAATGAGCCTGTCAGCAATTTTGCCTATTTCTGTATCACTACCAGTTTTAACTACTACTGCGGTGGCTACTCCACTTTCTACGTTCGTACTCATGAAGACACAATTGTTCCTCTGAGAAAGAGATTGTCCTTGAGAGGAAAATTGAGAACTTTTTTCTACGGGAAAGGTCTCACCCGTTAAAATCGCCTCATTTACAAAAAAGTCTTTTGCCTCTATCAGAACACAATCCGCAGGGATTATGCTTCCAGCAGAAAGGAAGACAATATCTCCAGGGACTATTTCATCGATAAAGATTTCCTTTTTCTTACCATCTCTTAATAGTGTTCCCCTCGTCTTTACGGTTTGAAGGAGCTTTTCTACTGCGTTTGCGGCACTGTATTCCTGAAGAAAACTCAGAAAACCGCTGAAGATTATTATGGCCATGATGATTGCTGTGTCTGTAAAGTCCCTGAGTGCAGCAGATACAATGCTGGCAAATATTAAGATAAGGATAATTGGGCTTTTGAA
>Ga0315281_10011045_pt1 | contig 12390 bp, 9 predicted proteins | sample YL17G07_0_MG_FD_204540 | JGI IMG/M metagenome (GOLD analysis project Ga0315281, IMG submission 204540) | Sediment microbial communities from Yellowstone Lake, YNP, Wyoming, USA - YL17G07_0 | ecosystem: Environmental > Aquatic > Freshwater > Lake > Sediment | place: USA: Wyoming | collected... | reverse complement strand
CCTCATCGGGATCTGGGGCAGCGCGAACCGCCTCTACTCGGCGATCAAGTTCTTTCTCTACACGCTGGTCGGCAGTGTGATCATGCTGCTCGGCATCCTCGCGCTGTACTTCTACGCGCACAGCGTCACGGGCGTGTACACGTTCGACGTGACCCAGTTCCACAGGCTCCAGATCCCGTTCAACCTGCAGTGGTGGATCTTCCTCGCGTTCTTCTTTGGTTTCGCGGTCAAGGTGCCGATGTTTCCGTTCCACACGTGGCTGCCCGACGCGCATACCGATGCGCCCACCGCCGGCTCGGTGATCCTGGCGGCCGTCATGCTGAAAATGGGCACGTACGGGTTCCTCCGCTTCAGCCTGCCCATCGTGCCCGAGGCGACGCGCCACTTCGTCCCGATGATCGTGGTGCTGTCGATCATCGGGATCGTCTACGGCGCGCTCGTCGCGCTGGCGCAAAAGGACTGGAAACGGCTGGTCGCGTACTCCTCGGTGAGCCACATGGCGATGGTGATGCTGGGGATGTTCGCGCTCAATCCGGTCGGCATCACCGGCAGCATCATCCAGCAGCTCAATCACGGCATCTCGACCGGCGGGCTCTTCCTGCTCGTCGGCATCGTCTACGAGCGGCGGCACACGCGTGAGATTTCCGAGTACGGCGGGCTGTCGAAGGTCATGCCGGTCTACGCGGCGATCTTCCTCGTGATGACGATGTCGTCGATCGGGCTGCCGACCCTGAACGGGTTCATCGGTGAGCTGCTGATTCTGCAGGGCGTGTTCGTCGCGAACAAGATCTGGGCGGCCTTCGCCGGCAGCGGCGTGGTGCTCGGCGCGGCCTACATGCTGTACCTGTATCAGCGCACCATGTTCGGCACGATCGAGAACCCGAAGAACGAGGGGCTGGCGGATCTGGGCCACCGGGAGTTCGCGACGTTCGCGCCGTTGCTCATCCTCGCGGTGTGGATGGGGATTTACCCGGCGCCGTTCCTGCGGCGGCTCGAGACGTCGGTGCAGCACATCATCCTGCGCGTGAGCCCGCAGTACGCGGCGAAGTACGCCGAGTGCAACACCGCGCCGCCGACCGCGGAGCTCATCGCCGCCTCGAACAACCCGGCGGCGAAGTTCCTCTCCACGATGCCGTGCGACCTGAACCCGTCGACAGGCTCAGGGCAGGCCGCGTCGACCGGTTCGGGGCGGGCGGCTGGCCAGCCTGAGAACCGCTGATGCCGCCAGGGGTTGCGCTCTCCGACTTCTACTACATCCTGCCGGAGCTGGTGCTCACCGGCGGCGCGCTGCTCGTCTTGATCGCCGACGTGTTGCTGCCGAAGGAACGCCGCGCGGCGCTGGCCTGGGTCACGCTGCTGGCGCTGGCCGCGACGGCGGTCGCGCTGGTGCCGTTCAGTTCGACCCGTGTCGAGGTCGCGCACGGCCTGCTCGCGGTGGATCAGTTCGCGTTGTTCTTCAAAGTCGTCTTCCTGCTCGCGGCCGCGATCACCGTCCTGATGTCGATCCGGTATCTGGCGATCGAGGGGGCGGCGTCCCCGGGTGAGTACTACTTCCTGATTCTGTGCGCCACGCTCGGCATGATGATCATGGCGGGCGGCATCGATCTCATCACCATCTTCATCGGCCTCGAGACGATGGCGGTATCGTTCTACATCCTGGCGGGCTACATCAAACCGAACCAGCGGTCGAACGAGGCCGCGGTGAAGTATTTTCTCCTCGGGGCGTTTTCGCTCGGCATCCTCCTCTACGGCATGTCGCTGATGTACGGGCTGTCAGGGACGACGAACCTGCGGGTGATGGCGGCCGCGTTCGTCGGTCAGGAGAGGGACCCGCGGCTCGTGCTGGCGGTCATCCTGGTCGTGGCCGGCGTCGGCTTCAAGATCGCGGCCGTGCCGTTCCACATGTGGGCGCCCGACGTGTACGAAGGCGCGCCGACGCCGATCACCGCGTTCCTGTCCGTCGGATCGAAGGCCGCGTCGTTCGCGATGCTGATTCGCATCTTCGTCGAAGGGCTGCCGTCGATGAGCGCCGACTGGCGCCTGCTCTTCCTGGTCCTGTCGATTCTGACGATGACGGCGGGCAACATCGCGGCGGTCACGCAATCGAATGTGAAACGCATGCTGGCGTACTCGTCGATCGCCCACGCCGGCTACCTCCTCATCGGCATCGTCGCGGGGACGCCGCGTGGAATCACCGCGATGCTCGTCTACCTGATGATCTACTCGTTCATGCAGCTCGGCGCGTTCGCGGTCGTCGTCGTGCTGCGCCGCCAGGATGTGGTGGGCGACGAGCTGAAGGATTTCAGCGGACTGGCCGTCCGCAACCCGTTCGCGGCGTTCGCGATGCTGCTGTTCATGCTGTCGCTCGGCGGCATTCCGCCGACGGCGGGTTTCATGGGCAAGTTCTGGCTCTTCAGCGCCGCCATCGACTCGCACTACTACGGGCTGGCCGTGATCGGCGTGCTCAACAGCGCCATCTCGCTCTACTACTACGTCCGGATCGTCGTCTTCATGTATCTGAAGAAGGACACGATGGGCTCCGCGCCGGTGACGAGTCCGGCCCTGGCGGTGGTGCTCGGCGTAGCCGTGGTCGCGACGCTCGTGCTGGGCGTGTACCCGCGGCTGCTGTTCGAGCTGGCGGACGCATCGGCCCGCACGCTGGGCGTCGCGGGCATCACGGTCGCGATCCGATAGCCGCCCCCAGAGGGGGGGTTTGGCGCTAAGTGAAGTTTTTCACAAGGTACGGTATACTGCCCGGCCAGCGGTGGGAGCTCAGAAAGTAGCGATAATGGTCTCTTGTCATGGCGGACAAAGACGGTGAGTCGCCCCTCGCACGCTCGACCCGGGCTCTGCAGAACACCGCGGAGCAGGCCGGGCCGGCGGCGGGCGCCAGTTACACGCTGATCGGCGCGATTATCCTGCTGGGGGGCATCGGGTACGCCGTCGACAACTGGCGCGGCACGTCGCCCTGGTTCGTGCTCGGCGGCCTGCTCCTCGGCGTCGTCGTCGGGATGTACGAGCTGGCGAAGACCGTGTTCGTGAAGAAATGAAGCCGGTCGCGTGGATGGTGGGCGTGAGTCTCGGGTCGTGGCTGGCGGCGGCGGCGTTGCTGGATGCGTCTGCCAGGACGGCGGCCTTCCTCGGAATGCTCGGCCCTCTGGCAGTCGCGATCGCAAGTTGGCTGCTGGCGGAACGCACCTACCGCAGCAACCCCGAAGGGTTAACGGGGCTGATGATGGCCAGCTTCGCCGGGAAAATCGTGTTCTTCGGCGCGTATGTGACGGTGATGATCAAGGGGTTGTCGCAGCCCGTCGTCCCGTTTGTGGTGAGTTTGACCGTGTCGTTCATCACGCTGCACTTGATTGAGGCGCTCGCATTGCGGCGCCTGTTCGCTTCCTAAACAACGATGTTCGTCCAGGAAATCGCACAAGAGCACGCCGCGGCCGCGGTGGAGGGACACGCCGGCAAGTTCGACGCCGGCGAGACCATCATTCACCACGTGGCCAACAGCTCTATCGACGAGCCGCTGATCCATCTGCCCAGGATCCTCGGCATCGATTTCTCGGTCACCAAGCATGTGCTGATGCTCTGGCTGGTCGCGGCCACGCTGTTCGTCGTCATCACCTGGGTCGTGCGGCGGTACTTGAAGCAGGACCGGCTGATCCCGTCCGGCCTGATGAACGGGCTCGAAGCGGTGGTCGAGTTCATCCGCGACGAGATCGTGCTGCCGAACGTCGGCAAGAAATGGGTCATGACGTGGGCACCGCTGCTGCTGACCCTCGCCCTCTTCATCTTCGCTGCCAATGCGATCGGCTTGATTCCGATCTTCGACGTCCTCGGCCTGCTCGATCACTTCGTGCTGCACACGGCGGACGACTCATTCATCAAGCACCTGATGCACGGCGGCACCACGGCCACCGGCAACTTCAATGTAACCGCGGCGCTCGCCACGATCACCTTCGGCGCCATTATCGTCGCCGGGTCGAAGGCGCACGGGGTCGTGAAGCACTGGATGAACCTGGTGCCGCACGGCCTCGCATGGCCGATCTACATCCTGCTGATTCCGATCGAAGTCATGGGCATGTTCGTCCGGCCGTTCGCGCTGACGATGCGACTTGCCGCGAACATGACCGGCGGCCACATCGCCGTCCTGACGCTCTTGTCGTTCGTGTTCATCTTCGCCGAGCTGTTCGGGCGCGCCGCGGCGGGCGTCGGCGTCGGGGTGTTCGTCTCGGTGCCGCTGGCGGCGCTCGTGTCCGGGCTCGAGATCATCGTCGTGCTGGTTCAGGCGTACGTGTTCACGCTCTTGACGACCGTATTCATCGGTATGGCCATTCACGTTCATCACTGAGAGACAACAAGGGAGAGAAGAGGCATGGATAAGATTCACTACTTCGGCGCGGCGATGGGCCTGGGCATGATCGTCATCGGCGCAGCACTCGGCATCGGCAAGTTCGCCGCCGCGGCCGCGGAGAGCATCGCCCGGCAGCCCAGCGCGGCCGACAAGATTACCGGCGCCGTGAACCTCCCGCTCTTCCTGCTCGAAGGCGTGGCGATCATCGCCGAAGTCGGCGTGCTGCTGATCGTGCTGACGAAATAATCTCCGGGCGCGACGCTCGCACGGTCGCGCCGGAGCCTGCAAAGGACGCCGAAATGGATAACCCGCTTCTCCGCGTCGATCCCGGATTGTTCATCTGGACGATCGCCACGTTCCTCGTCCTGCTCGCGCTGCTCACGAAGTTCGCGTGGCGGCCGCTGCTCGAGGCGCTCGAGACGCGTCAGAATGCCATCCGCAAGTCGCTGGACGACGCGCAGCAGGCGAAGGTCGAGCTGGATCGGCTGAACGTGGAGTCGGGCCACATCATCCAGCGGGCCCGTGTCGACGCCGACGCCATCATTTCCCAGAGCCGTGTCGACGGCGACCGGCTCAGGGAAGAGATCCGCGCGAAGGCGCGCACGGACGCCGATCACATCGTCAAGAACGCGGAGCGGCAGATTCAGCTCGAGACGAGCCGGGCGCTGGAACAGATCCGGCGCGAGGCGGTCGATCTGTCCGTGATGATTGCCTCGAAGATCATCCAGCGGAACATTTCCAAGGACGACAACGAGCGCCTGATCGACGAAGCCCTCAGACAGGTCGAAACCCGCCGGAACTAGGGGCCGGCGGGCGCCCGATCCGACAAGTCGGACTCGAAAAGTCCGGAATCTTGGATTTCGACCATCCTGTCCTGTATTGTCATCACTTATTTTCTTCGTAAGTCGCTGCCGAGGTTCATCTTCGGTGCTAAACTCACCGCCTTCCACTACTAGTCCAAAAGCGCACGGCGACCGAACAGTGCGCGTGTCTGAGAAAGAGGAGTGCGTTCATGAAACGTCGAGGGTTACATCTGGTTGTTGCGGTGCTGGCGGTGTGCCTGTTTGCCTCAACGCACGCGTTCGCGCAGGGCGGTGGCGCGAGCACCACTGGTTCCATCAATGGCAAGGTTGCTGACAGCAGCGGCGGCGTCCTTCCGGGCGTCACCGTGAACGCCGCCAGCCCGTCCTTGATGGGTGCGCAGTCGTCGGTGACCGACACTGGCGGCAACTATCGTTTCCCCGCGCTGCCTCCGGGCACCTACACGGTGACTTTTGAGCTGCCGGGCTTCAACACGCTGAAGCGCGAGAACATTTCGATCTCAATGGGCTTCACCGCGACGGTGAACGTCGAGCTCGCGGTGGCCTCGCTGCAGGAGACCGTGACGGTCACCGGCGACTCGCCGGTCATCGACACCTCCTCGACGCGCGTCCAGCAGAACTTCAAGCTCGAAGCGCTGCAGGAAATCCCGAACTCGCGCGACCTGTGGTCGCTGCTGGCGGTGACGCCGGCGGTCACGATGGGCCGAATCGACGTCGGCGGCAACCGCGCCGGCACCCAGACGGGCTACACCGCGTACGGGTTCAGCGGACAGAACCGCGTCCTCGTCGAGGGCATCAACACGACGGAAGGCACGGCCGGCGCCGGTTTCTACGTGGACTACGGCTCGTTCGAAGAAGTGTTCCTCGGCACGATCGGCCAGGGCGCGGAAATGCCGACCCCGGGTGTGCAGAGCCAGATGCTCGGCAAGTCGGGCGGCAACAAGTTCCAGGGCGAGTTCTACCAGGACTACGAGACCAACGGGATGATCGGCGACAACATCACCGGCAATCTCCCGAGCCAGTTCGCGTACAGCGCGACCAACACGGGCGGCATTCGCGACCACAGCAACGAGACCTCCGCGTATCGCGATTCGAACATCAACGTCGGCGGCCCGATCAAGAAAGACAAGGTCTGGTGGTATTTCTCGTATCGCAACCAGAAGACCTCGGTGGGCCAGCCGAACTTCATCGGTCCGATCGCCGGCACGTTCTTCGACACCAAGCTCTGGAATCCGTCCGGGAAGACCACCTACCAGATCAACCAGAACAACAAGTTGATCGGGTACTACCAGTGGGGCCAGAAGGTGCAGCCGAACCGCTTGCCGCAGGCCGCCCTGAGCTACCAGAGTCTCGACGGCACGCTGAAGCAGATCTCCGGCAGCTGGATCTACAAGGGCGAGTGGAACGGCACGGTCAACAAGAACATGTACGTCGAAGCGCGCTACGGCGTGTTCGGCTACTACTTCCCGCTCCTCGCCAACAGCGACACCACCGCGCACGAAGTGTTCGACAACAGCCGGTCGTTGCTGCTCGGCGCCGATCAGAAAGAACAGACCGACCGGCAGCGTCGTCAGGTCACCGGCGCGATGACGTACTTCAAGGACGGCTGGGCCGGCACGCACAGCTTCAAAGTCGGCGGCGAGATGCTGATGGAGACGGGCTGGTACGGGTACACGCAAGTCGCGTCGGGCAACATTCGCGAAACCATCGGCAGCAACGGTTCGCCGTCGTCGGTGTCGATGTATGCGCCGACGGCGCTCGCGGTGGGCAACCTCGGCGACGGCCCGAACGGCAACCTGCTGAGCGTGGCCAAGGTCAACACGACCGACTTCTTCCTCACCGATCAGTGGGCGTACAAGCGGGCCACCTTCAACCTCGGCCTCCGCTACGACCATTACGACGCGTGGACGCCCGCGCAATCGCAGCTGGCCTACACGTTCCCGACGGGTGTCAGCATCGGGGCGACGAGCTTCTCCGAAAACCATTACGTCAAGTGGGACTCGTTCGTGCCGCGCCTCGGCATGAGCTACGACCTGATGGGCGACGGGAAGACCGTGGTGAAGATGAACTACGGTCTCTATCGCTTCAACCCGGGTGTCGGCGTTGCCGCGAACGCGAACCCGAACCAGGCGACCAAGAGCATCACGTACGCCTGGACCGACACCAAAGTGTGCGCGGGCTGCATCCCCGGCGACAAGACGTACCAGCCCGGTGAGGAAGGCGCGCAGACGGCGAGCGCGCTCGCGGGCACCATCTCCGTCGACCCGAACCTGACGCAGCCGTATTCGCAGCAGGCGACGGTGTTCCTCGAACGTCAGGTCACGGAAGGCGTCGGCGCCCGCGTCGGCTTCGTTCTGTACAAGGTGTACGACCAGACCAACACCTACCAGCCGCTTCGGCCGGCCTCGGCGTATTCGGTGCCGTTCGCCTTCGTCGACAAGGGACCGGACAACATCACCGGCACGTCGGACGATCAGAACCTGACGTTCTATGGGATTCCGGCCGGACTGGTGTCGGGTTGCACGGCGACGACGACCTCGGCGACGCCGACCTGTCAGTACCCGACGAACCAGGTGGTCATGAACCAGCCGCAGAACGGCGCGTACAAGACGGTGGAATTCTCGGTCAACAAGCGGCAGAGCCACCACTACTCGCTCGGCGCGGGGTTCGGTTACACGTGGCAGCACGACTACACGCTCACGTACCCGAACACGCCGAACGGGCCGTTCGACTACGACTACCGGAGCGTCAGCTTCAAGATCAACGCGCAGTACCAGGCGCCGTTCGGGATCAGCGTCAGCCCGGTCTACCGCTACCAGGGTGGCGCGAACTTCGCGCGCACGCTGTCGGTGTCGGCTCCGGCCTCGTGCGCCTGCACGTTCAGCGCGGCGCGTGGTGGCAGCCTGACGAACACCACTGTCTACGCGACGCCCTTCAACGCGAACATGCAGGACAACCTCTCGGTCATCGACGTTCGTGTCGAAAAGAGCATGAACCTCGGATCGGCCGCGAAGATCCGGATGTTCCTCGACGTGTTCAACGTCGCGAACGCCTACGCTGGCGAGACGATCGTCCAGGCCACGGGCGCGACATACCTGCAGCCGACCGCGGTCCTCGGACCGCGGACCGGCCGCGTCGGGTTCCGCTTCATCTGGTAAGAGAGTCGGTCGTGTAGGTTTCAGGCCGGGTGTATTTCGGTGCACCCGGCCTTTCTTGTTTGTAGAGGCGCACGGAGATTACGGAGGGACCGGATTCACACAGAGGAACGAAGGAACGGAGCAAGACAACAACGATATTCTCTGTTGCTCCGTTTCTCCGTGTGATCCCGTTCCCTCCGTACCCTCCGCTACCTGTTCTCCAGCAGCGTCCGAAAGCGCGCAATGTCGCGGGCATACCGCGCGGGCGGTGCTTCCCGCACGAACCGTTCCATGTAGGGACGCGCCTCATCACGCCGTCCCGACTCGACGAGCGCGAGCGCGAGGTTGTAGAGGACGTCGAACCGCCGCGGCTCGAGATCCAGCGCGCGCGTCAAGTCGCCGATTGCGACCGCCACCTCGCCCGCGGCCAGCTCGTCGGCGCCGAGGTTCGCGTACGCCGTCGCCGACGTCGGGTCGAGCTCCAGCACCTTTCGAAGCTCCGCCCGGGCGCGATCGTGGCGGCCGAGGCGCATCGCGACGACCCCCAGCGAGTTGTGCGCCTCCGCATCGTCTGGATGCGCCGCCACCACGGCGTCGAGCAGGTCGAGCGACCTGGCAAGCGCCCCCGAATCGGCGAGGTAACCCGCCAGCACGATCATCACCCGCTGATCCGCGATGCCACGGCGGACCATGCTTTCGAGCGTCGCAATGGCGCCAGGCAAATCGCCCGACTGGCGCTGCATGGACGCCAGCTGTCCTTGCGCGGTCGAGAAACCGGGATGCTCCCGGATGATCGTCCGGACTGCCGCCATGGCCTCGGCTCGCGAGCCCGCGTTGAAGGCCTTGACGACGCGATCGAGGTCGTCCGACCGCGCGATGAGCGTCTTCGGATCGTCCGCGTCCGTGTACACGCGCGCCGCGGGATCCGCGCTCGACGCCACGTAGCCGAGCGCCTGCAGCCGCTGCCGCGCGTCGGCGCTGAGCGTCGTCTTTTCGGCGGCGGACCCGCGCGCTTGAAATGACGCCGTCAAGCCGTTCAGCAGCGACTCGAGCGTGCGCGCGCGCTCCGCGTTGCGCGTGACGAGGTTGGCCACCTCATTCGGGTCGGCGCGCAGATCGTAGAGCTCGGGCGTCGGCAGATCGATCAGTTTGTCGTCGCGCGTGGCGACGGCCGTCAGCGGCGCCCAGTTCCGCGTCAGGTTCGCGTCCATGGCCTCGAGATACGCCGCAGCGGTGTCCTCCCGCTGCCGCGTCACCACGGGGATGATGGAACGCCCTTCGAACGCCGACGGTGCGGCGACGCCGACCAGATCGAGCGCCGTGGGCGCGAGATCGATGAGACGGACCAGGGCGTCCGACGTGCCGCCCGGCACGCGGGCGCCAGCCCAGACGATCCACGGCACGCGCATCGTGACGTCGTAGACGAACACGCCGTGCGTCCGCTCACCATGATCCCCGAGGCTCTCGCCGTGATCGGCCGCGATGATGACGAGCGTGCGATCGAGCTGGCCCGCGGCCCGTAGATCCGTCAGCAGCTTGCCGACCATCGCGTCCGTGTAGGCCACCTCGGCGTCGTACGGCTCGTGCTGGGAGGCGTATGGCTCGGGGGCGCGGTAGGGCTCGTGGGGGTCGTAGAGGTGGACCCAGGCGAAGAAGGGCGATTGCGGATTGCGGGTTGCGGATTGCGGATTGGATTGTTGATTGATCCACGCGGTGGCCGGCTTGATCACGTCTTCGGCACGTCGCTCGGCGCCCTCGGCCGCGTCACCGGCGGGCTTCTCGCCGTAGCGGTCGTCGTAGACGTCGAAACCCCGGTTCAGGCCGAAGCGCGCGTCGAGGACGAAGGCGCCGACGAACGCGCCCGTACGGTAGCCGGCCGACTTGAGCACGGTGGCCAGCGTCGGCAGCTTCGGGCCGAGGCGAAACAGGCCGTTGGCGCGGAGGCCGTGCACGGGCGGCGAGACCGCTGTCAGGATGGACGCGTGCGAGGGAAGCGTGAGCGGCGCGGCGGCGTACGCGCGCGTGAGCCTGAGGCCTTCGGACGCGAGCCGATCGAGGTGCGGCGTGAGACCGGCGCGGCCGCCGAACGCCCCGATGCGATCGAGGCGCAGCGTATCGATGGTGATGAGGAGCACGTTGCAGCCGCGGCACGCCCCGGCGGTGATGGCGGGTTGCGCCGCACGCCGCGATAGGAACCAGCCACCCGCGGCGATCGCGACAATCAACGCAAAGGCCGCAAAGCCCGCAAAAAGACCAGACCGTGTTCTACCGCTGAGCTGTCGTGGCATGCTCACCGGGGCGCGACGCCCAGCCCCCGGACCTTGGCGCCGACGATTCGCACGCCGACCTTCACGTCGTTGGGTTTCGACCCGACCGGCACCAGGTACTCGATCATCATCTCGGTCGTCAGCCGATCGGCAAGGCGATCGAGCGCGGCCTGGTACGACGAGGCTGAATAGATCACGGTGAATTCGCCATGCGACTGTTCGGCCAGCGCGCGAAGCGTCGAGCCCGGGCGGAGACTATCGCCGGCGGATTGGCCGGGGCGGTTGGCGATGACGTGCAGGATCGCTCCGCTGTCCACCACCGACGCGATCATTTCGTCCGGCCGGTTGCGGCTCGCGTCAATCGAGGTGGCGGAGACGATCACGATGGCCGAGAAGAGCGTGCCGGTGGCGCGAATCGTCTCTCCCGCCAGCGCCGCCCCCTGGAGCAGCAGGCTGCCGCCCCCCATGTCCGTCCGGATCCCGGCCAGCCGCGCCATCACGTCTTGCCGGTCATTTTCGAACGTCGTCAGTATTTTCGGCATATCGCCGAACGTGCCGAGGGCCAGAGGCCGCTGACCGATGCGCTCGATGAAATGCAGGACCGCTTTCTGCATCACGGAAAGGTCTGCGCGTGCGTCGACACCCGTGTCGAGCAGGACGACGAGGGGGTAGTCGGCGGGACGGACGCTGAGGATCTCGCGCGCCGCGCCGCCTTCCTGGATGACGAAGTCGTCCGCGCTGACGTCGACCAGCGGCTTGTTGCGAGGGTCGGTGATGCTCGCCAGCGCGACTCGGCTGGCGCCGGTCTGCGGTTCCGTTGATTGGGCCGCGGTGGTGACAGCGGCCGTGAGCGCCAGAGCGAGAGCAAGCACCTCAATGCGCATTATAGACGTGCGAGAGGCCTCACCGTTTTCGCAGCCATGCGCCGCAATCTGGTGAACCCGCCGAATCTCCCGCGAGCTTTGCGATTGAATGTGAGGCTTGCATAATAGCGCCATGCGGTCAGCCTCTGTGCGTCTCGCCCTGCTCGGTGCCGTGCTGCTGGTGGCTGACGTTGGTTGCAGGCGCGATATGTCTGACGCGCTCGGCGCGCAGTACCGCGGCGTGCCGGTCATTCTGATTTCCATCGATACCCTTCGCGCCGATCATCTGCCGCTCTACGGCTACCGAAGCGGATCGACGCCGGTGCTGGATCGGCTCGGTGGCGATGCAATCGTATTCGACGATGTCTACAGCCATGCCCCGCTGACGCTGCCGTCGCACGCGTCGCTCCTGACCGGCCTGCTGCCCACCCATCACGGCGTCCGCGACAACATCGGGTATGCGCTGACACCTGCCAGCCAAACGCTCGCGGCGCGCTTCAAGTCCGCCGGCTACGTGACTGGCGCCGCGGTCTCGGCCTACGTCCTGCGACACCAGACGGGCGTAGCCGAAGGATTCGACTTCTTCGATGACGCGATCGAGGTGGCCGGTGCAGGGGATTCGCTGGCGGACACGCAGCGCGACGGCCGACTGACGGTCGATGCGCTCGCCGCATGGATCGACCGCCAGACCGAGCCGAGGGTATTCGCGTTTCTCCATCTCTACGAGCCGCACACGCCGTACACGCCACCGGCCTCCCACCGGATGCGCGAACCCTACGACGGAGAGATTGCCTACGCCGATGAATTGGTGGGTCGGCTGCTCGATCGTGTGAAGGCGCGCGGATGGCTCGATCGGGCGATCGTCGCGATCGTGTCCGATCACGGCGAAGGGCTCGGCGATCACGGCGAGACGGAACATGGGATCCTGCTGTATCGCGAAGCGCTCCA
>Ga0315281_10011044_pt1 | contig 12391 bp, 12 predicted proteins | sample YL17G07_0_MG_FD_204540 | JGI IMG/M metagenome (GOLD analysis project Ga0315281, IMG submission 204540) | Sediment microbial communities from Yellowstone Lake, YNP, Wyoming, USA - YL17G07_0 | ecosystem: Environmental > Aquatic > Freshwater > Lake > Sediment | place: USA: Wyoming | collected... | reverse complement strand
TATTTTGAGAGCACGTATTCCATAAATTCCTCATATACGAAGTGGACACGTCGTAAGTCGATATCTGCTGTGGGTTCTTCTTCGATGATTACATCCTCATCGAGAAACCTTAAATAAATGGAATCTTGGGTGCTGGTATCTGTTTCACCTGTTGCTTGTTCGATATGTGAGGTCAATAATGTGGCAGATTGCTGCACGTACATTTCTTTTACGATATTAATCAAAAACCTGGATGCAGCATCAGCATTATGATGCCCGAGAAATTGCCTGATCTGCTCAGTTTTCCGATCGTAATAAGTATCAAAAAGTTCCTTCAAGCGGATGTCACTTATTAAACCTAGATTGACCCAAGAACCCTTGGGGTCATAGTAAGATTCACAGAAAAAACGAAGGAGAAGGGGATGCCGACAAGCCTCTTTTGCAGCAGAAGCGAGATCCGCTTTAATTTTGTAATAACTTAAATACAGAGGAATAGCCCGTTTATATTCTGAAGGCGAGAATTGGTAGAGCTCATTTTGCTTCATTTCGAAAACAAAATGGCTCCATAAATCGTATTGAAAGAAGTGCCAGTATATATCCCGACAAGTCAGGGTTACACGAATACGATGGCCATTCGCCCATACAAGAAATGCGCAAATCGCTCCGTTTAAATCTTGTATAGATCTAGTTTCATTTATCCCATCTATAAGCACATTAAGAAACAAACCAGAATCATTTGTTAGGGAATCTAAATCTTCGATTGGGTTATCGGCTGATAATCCGGCTTCTCGTAAAATCCGTTGAACACCTTCTATAAGACTATTCTGACCTTGATAGTTATCTTTTGCAAAAAGCAAAATTGTGGGCATATGAACTGCGATTTGCGAGGAAAATTGGCATAAAAGATTAGTTTTCCCACCACCAGCTCTGTCAACAAGAACGACGCATGGCCTTAATGAGGTTTCCAGCAGATTGTATGAATCGCGAAGACGGATCGCGGCTGATTCAAGTCTAAAATTTAAAAACCCTTGGAGCCTCTCAATTGTCTGCTCAACAGGCAACCAAGTTCTTGCACTTCTCGTTTCTTTTAACTTACCTACGACTGTTAACAGATCGGTAAATCGAATTTTGAATTGTCCTATTGCCTCATTTGATGATGAACGCTCAATGAGGTCTCGAACATTCTGTAGCGACTCATTAAATGCCGTTGTTAACGTTTGTTGGCTTCCCTGCTGTGCGTATAATTTAGTATCCGATAATGAATTGGCTGAAAAGTAGGCGGCATCTAGAGTACGTAGAATAGCACTGAAAAGGCCGATTATTTTGTCTTTGATTTCTCCTCGCACGGAATGAGCATAATCAGAAAGAACCCGAGTCAATTCTAACTTCTTAATATTAAGATCGGAGAAAGTTGTGATTATCGAATGAGCGTCTTTGTCGGCATCCGAGAATAATTCACGAACATTTGTGATATCGGCTAAGATTTGATTTTTTAATCGTTTTGCTAATTTCGCTTCTGTGGTATGGAAATTATATAAATAACTTTCTATTTCTCTATCAACGTAAAGTCCCCTGATATATTTCCCATGAGCGAATCTTTGAATTTGATCCTGAGTAAATTGTCCGCACTTCTCAATCACAGTTTCCAGGTTAGAACTAGAATGCTTTAGATAACCAGATAAACCGAGTTTATCGATAATTATAGGAGGTAATCGGTTAAGAAAATAATCTGCGTGCTCAAGAAGACAGTTATTTATGTCTTCGCGCCACAATGCATCTACATAGAAATGGCAAAAATTAGACTTACTCTGCGCCTTTAACCATGAACGAAATGCTGTTGGTGGAGACCATGTCGTTACCAGAACCCATGTATCAATATCCTGTGTGGAAAACCGCGATAGTTCTTCTAAAATCTCAGGTCGCGAAATTCTTTTTTGTCTCTTTGATTGGAATACACACTTTCGGGATAACTGAGGAATAGTTTCTGAGGTTGGGATATACCCGACTACGTCGAGACCTTCATCTCCAACATGAGCTGTCATGGAGACATTACAAAAACCTTTTGCTTGAACAAGCACATCTGTAAAATATTCAAACTCTTTAGGCGTTAGCATTTCCCAATTTGGTTCTAACATAGCAGATGATTTGAAGCTTGTTCTCTGAAAGTCTGACTGTTTGTTAGTGTTTTGAGAGGATTTATTGTCTGTAGCGTCTCGTCCAACGCTAAGTTGTGACTTTCTTTTATTCACGTTTTTTAACCATACATTTCGTATGTGATAATTTAAAACTAGTTCGATATATTTGTCAACCATTCTATAAATGTGATTTAAAGATCAATAGTAGCAAAGGCTACATCCTTTCCGCTGCCTCAATAAACTGTTGTGAAGTGACTACTTTTGTCATCCGGGCGAACACTTTTTCCATTAACACGCGCTGGACTTCATCGTCGCGGTCTGCACAGCAGTCGGAAAGAACGATGAGCTGGTAATCGATGTCATACGCCCAACGCACCGTCGATAAGACACATCCGCTGGTGGCAACCCCCATCAGAACCAGAGTATCGATTCCTCTCTTTTTGAGGATTTCATCGAGGTTTGTCGTGGAGAATGGTCCGACACGTTTCTTCGTGAGCACAAGCTCTCCGGGTTTCGGTTTAATGTCAGGGTGAATTTCCATTTCCGGCGTTCTTTCACCGCGAACCACTTCAACATAAATAACCGGAATACCTTTCTGCCGCGCTTTATCGAGTACACTATTTGCTGTCTTGAGTATTATAGGTATGCGCTCTTTAGGCAATGAATCCAGGATCCGTATCTGGTAGTCCATAATGAGCACCGCTGTCTTGGACTTGTTGATTGTGAGTTGTTCTGCCATTTGATTCCTCCTGAGAGATATTAAGAAAGCTATCAGCCGTCAGTTGTTAGCTAATTAATTATCCGGTCATAGAACACGGAGGTTCCCACGCCTCTAGCCCGCAGTCATTGCACATACCATCAGCGCAGTTCGGAGTCACCTCGGCGTCCAGGGCTTTTTTATATTCTTTCTTCAGAAACTCGGTGCTGACACCTACATCAATGTGCGACCAGGGCAATAATTCATCTTGAAAGCGCTCTCTGTGAGCGTAGAAATCGATGTCCAATCCGCACTCCTCGAATGCCTTCTTCCAGACATCATGTTTGAGATGTTCTTCCCATGAATCAAAAACTGCGCCTGACTGCCACGCTTTATAAATCACTTTACCAAGCCGGCGATCTCCTCGTGACATCGCCGCTTCGAGGGTACTGACACGCGGGTCCTGCCAGGATAGTCGTGTACCCCGCCGCTGCAGTCCTTTAACGAGCAGTTCGTGCTTGGCAGCGAGCCGTATCTCTATGTCCTGCGCTACCCACTGGAATGGAGTGTGCGGTTTTGGCACGAAGGCGGACACACTAACTCGAAATTGTGGGACTTTCCCGGAAATTTGTTTCCCCAGCGCCCTGATTTTATCCACGAGCGTAACAATTGCCTGGACGTCCTCCATAGTTTCTGTTGGTAATCCAATCATGAAATAGAGTTTTATACTTGTCCAGCCCTTCTTAAATACGGAGGTGAATGTCTCCATGATTTCTGACTCGGTAAGGTTCTTATTTATGACTCTCCTCATGCGTTCGCTGCCGGCTTCCGGAGCAAAGGTTAGCCCCATTTTCTTGCGACCGGAAAACGCCTCGACTAATTCCAGCGAAAAGCTATTCAGATGCAGGCTGGGCAATGATAACCGCACATCCGGAAATTGCTCCGTGAGGTTTGCAACCAGCTTGTCGATGCCTGGATAATCGCCGGTGCTCAATGAAACCAATGAGATCTCATCATAACCGCAGTTGCCGATGATGTCAGCGGCAGCCTTTTCTATCTCATCTTGTTCACGCCTTCTGGTAGGCCGATAGATTATGCCTGCCTGGCAGAAGCGGCAGCCGCGCGTGCAGCCGCGCTGGATTTCAATCGCGCCCCGGTCGTGCACCGCTTCGATATACGGGACTACCAGACGCGTTACAGGTGATGGTAAGTTTGTGACTGTGCAGCGTTTAATGGTTGGGGATGCTTCCGGTATAAGAGAGGTAAAACTTTTCAAAGTCCCGTCATTGTTGTACTCATCCTTATAAAAGCGAGGGACATAAATACCTGAAATAGAAGCCATCTGGCTCAACATCTGTTCACGTGTAATGTGACACGCTTTGGTCCTGCGGTAAACATCGAGCAGTTTTAAAACCACTTCTTCTCCGTCCCCGATTACGAAAAGGTCGATGAAATCAACTATCGGTTCCGGATTCAATACGCATGTGCCTCCGGCGATTATCAGCGGATGTTTTTCATTGCGCTCTTTAGCGAGTACTGGAATTCCAGCGAGATCGAGCATACTAAGAATATTGGTGAAGGTCAGCTCATGCCCCAGCGAAAACCCGATAATATCAAAATCCTTCAACGGATGCTTCGATTCTAAGCTGAAGAGGGGGATATCGTTGGTTTTCATTTCTGCCATCATATCGACCCAGGGGGTGAAGACACGTTCGGCGAGAACATCAGGTTGGTTGTTCAATATCTCGTAGAGGATGGGGATTGCCATATTCGACATGCCGATTTCATATGTATCCGGATAAGAAAGTGCAATGCGGATCGGAGTTTGGTCCCAGTCCTTAACGACTGCGTTCCATTCCCCACCTGTATATCGAGCCGGTTTCTGGACTTTATGAAGTATACGTTCTAAATCAATCATCTATAGAGGAAATCCTGACATCGAATAACGAAATTCGAAATAAATTCAAATACTATAATCTTGAAGATATATTGAGCATTGTTTAGTGTTTCGTGCTTCGGATTTATTATATTTCACAATACACTGATATTGTATCAGAAACATGATTGGGGGGAATTATACCCGGTCCAATTCACTAAGATGGAATGTCATCCCATCACGTGCAGCAATGACCTTGATTCCCGTCTTTTTTGTAAGCTCTTCCGCGATTAATGTCGGGTTAGCGCGCCATATTCCCATGCCAAAGTGTGTCATGATAGCAATCTTAGGTTTGATTTCATTTACCAGGCGTTCAACATCGGGAACAGAAAGATGATCGATCGGCATGTTGTGCGCGCGTGCCTCTTCATCGGTAAAAGGCCTGACGAACACGACGTTTAACAGCAGCAGGTCTCCCATGTAATATTTATGCAGGTCGGGGAAATAACGGGTATCTGTGATATAGGAGATTGTATATTTATCTGTTTTAAATACAAATCCATAGTTTTCGGCGCCGTGAATGTGACGGACGGGTGTAGAAAAGGTGAAATTATCAATTGAGAACGATTTGCCAGCTTCCAGCGTTTCGACACTTTCCAACCGTTTCCTGAGATAGCTGAGGATTATAGGCTCGTCTTCAAGCGCTTCACGCGGGGCAAAAAGTCGACCATGCTGCCTGAAGCCTCCGCGCGTCATCGCTTCCGCCATGATATTCACGTCGTGGGCATGATCGATGTGGCGGTGTGAGACGATCACCGCATCCAGGTGTTCCGGATTGAGTTTGCTTGAAGTTGCGCGAACTATTGAACCCGGTCCCGGGTCGACGATAAATTCGGTGCCTTCGAGGTTAAACCAGAGTCCGCCGCTAGCAAGTTCCTGGCTGATAATCATAAAACGCGCGCCGCCCGTACCGAGAAAAGTGATTGTATTAGTCGCCGCGCTGTGTTCTTTTTTCTCTTCCACTACGTCTATACTATAAGCTATGCTATCTCCAAATTCAAACACTCAATTAGCATTGTTCATGAGGCTCTTTACTTATGACTATCAACCAAATTACAATATGAGCGGGAGTTGAAATTAGGAGATTTATATGGAGCAAATATGGGCGCCGTGGCGTATGCAGTATATCCGGATGGAGAAGCCCGAGGGTTGTATTTTATGTGAGAATCCTAAGCAAGGAAACGACAAGGAAAATTTTATTCTTTACAGAGGCAAAAAGAACTATGTCATGATGAATACCTACCCGTATAATCCCGGGCATTTACTGATAACTTCATACCGGCATGTTGCGGGACTCGATGAACTTACAAAAGAAGAAGCCGCCGAGCATATCGAGATTATCAAAAAATGTATCAAAATATTAAAGCATACCTTCAATCCTGCCGGCTTCAATATCGGCGTGAATATGGGCAGGGTTGCCGGTGCCGGTATCGCCGACCATATCCATTCTCACATCGTCCCGCGGTGGCAGGGCGATACAAATTTTATGCCGGTAGTCGGTTGCGTCCGCGTCATCCCGGAAGCAGTGGCTGAGACATATGATATACTGAAAAGCGAATTCTGATGTGAGACTGCTCCAATCTATACATACGGGAGGATCAATGGCTAAAAAAGAAAAACAACCGGTTAAATGCGCGCAGTGCGACCTGGAATTTTCCGACTCGGAGCTTTCTGAAAAACACAAGAATAAGGCCTTTGTTTTCAAGGGCAAGGTGATGTGCGAGGACTGCCTCTATAAAATGGGGGTCAATGCCGAAGACGCAATGACTTACGCCGCATTTCTCGATAGCCAGGAGGAGAAAAAGCCGCAGGACTATTAGAGAATATCCTGCATTGTTATGCAATCATAAAACTATAGGTGGGTGGTGCCCCCAATGGAATTCGAATCCATGTCGGCAGCTTGAAAGGCTGCTGTCCTAGGCCTCTAGACGATGGGGGCGCACTTTTCCAGTATATCAGAGATAAAGATAGTGGACAAACTCGCTTGAAGTGAATCTCGCCTTCATGACATTGTGCTACAATACCTTCAATGAATAGCGCGAATAACCAGTCTCCTAAACCAATCACCGGCAGCTGGTTAAAACGTAATTTCCTTTCTATTTTGATTTTTGCAGTCGTTACTGGGATTACCATCTTTTTATTTATTATCCAGGATAAACTTAAATCCCTCGGAGATGCCGGATACTTGGGAGTGTTCCTGGTCAGTCTGTCCGCGAATGCCACAATCGTCTTACCGATGCCGAGTCTTTTAATAATATTGCCGCTTGCTACGGTTTTGAATCCGCTGTACGTTGGGCTGGTAGCCGCCGGAGGTGGAGCCATCGGGGAAATGACGGCATATTTAGCGGGTTTTAGCGGGCGAGGAATCTGGAGTAACAATAAAGCTTATCTACAGGCTGTCGGTTGGCTTAAAAAATGGGGTATCTGGGTAGTCTTTGTGGTTTCCGCGACTCCTCTACCGATGGATGTTATGGGACTGGCGGCGGGCAACCTGCGTTTTCCAGCCTGGCGATATCTTATCGGGTGCATTCCGGGAAAAATCGTCAAGTACGTTGCGCTGGCTTATGCAACTGTCTGGGGTTGGGATGCATACGTCAAGAGCGTTTCTTTCCGGGAAAACGTATTGGCTTTCGGGGTAGGAGTCGGAGCAGCGGTTATATTGCTTGTGTTAGCATTTTGGCTTGAGAGTCTGACCTGGAAAAAAAGTAAGTAAAAAACTCAGAGCTCAATGCTCACCCCTGATACCTTCTGACAATTAAACACTTGATTATTGGCTATTGATTATTGATTATTGACCATTGGTTATCTACCAGAAATCAACCCGCATAACACTTTCGTTTTTGTTGACAGTTTTACGAATCAAGTTTTGTAGACCAAGATCTTTGATGGATTCGATCTCTGTGACTGGATACCCTTTCATGTTCTTTTCGAACTGCCAGTTTACGATGTATCCAGGAACGGTTGCGTACCAATAATTGGCTGATGTGCAGGTATGTCCTGGTCCGCAGGTACACTCGATAACAACGTGCCCGGTAACATACAAGATTTCCCTGCCCTGAAATTCCATACGGACTTCTTTTTCAGGAGTGTAGTAGCCGGCGAATGCCTCTACATCTTCATTTAAAGGGGTATGCGTATATCTGGTTGTCTTAACTCTGGTGGTCATATTTATTCCTGCTGGCTTTATTATAGCAAGAGCCGGAGTATAACTTAAAAGTTAAAACTCAGAGCTCAAAACCATAACTAAAAATTGAGTAACTAATAGACGTGACGCGTGAACGGTAATACGCTATACTATGCATAAGTTATGGAAAGACGTTTTAAAATTCCTCAGAAAACAATTGACCACCTGATCGACCTTACCTTCGAAGAAGATATAAGCACCGGTGACATCACGACCCAAACACTAATATCACCAGCGCTGGAAACGAGTGCAATTTTACTTGCTAAGGCGGACGGTGTGCTCGCAGGGGTTGAAATTGCCAGGCGTGTTTTTCAAAAACTCGACCCCGAAATAAAATTCAAAACTATTATCAAAGACAGCTCACCTCTACTAAATGGTGATATCATCGCCGAAATAAAGGGGAAAGCTCGCGCAATTCTAACCGGCGAACGCACCGCCTTGAATTTTTTGCAGCGGCTCAGCGGCATCGCTACTCTCACTTGCCAGTTTGTCGCTCGAGTAAGCGATTTGCCTGTCATGATCATTGATACCCGTAAAACGACCCCAGGTTATCGATTGCTTGAAAAATATGCGGTGCGGATGGGTGGTGGGCATAATCACCGGCTCAACCTTGCCGATGGCATTCTTATTAAAGATAACCATCTTGCACTGCTGCGTGCCGGGGGAAAAAACCTGAAAGACGTGGTGACTCAAGCGAGGAAGAAAGCACCTCAGGATTTAAAGGTTGAGGTTGAGACTACAAACTTGGACGAGGTACGCGAAGCAGTCAAAGCGGGTGCTGATATCATCATGTTCGACAATATGAGTCCGGCGATGATGAAGCGCGCAGTAAAGTTATTATCTTCAGGTATTTTAAGTGAAGCTTCCGGCGGTGTGAACCTGGAGAGCGTACGTGCCATTGCAGAGACAGGTGTGAATTTCATTTCAGTCGGAGCGCTGACACATTCATCCAAAGCGCTGGATATTAGTCTGGAGCTTCAACCCTAATTCGGTCTTCGACCGTATGCAAAATAGCTTTCCTCTTCATCCTCAACCCTGATTCCAGTAAAGCCTGCTGTCTTTAATAATTGTGTCATATCAGTGCTATTCGGCAAACGGTCATGATGGAGAAGAGGTACATTCATATGGATGCGGTTGATTTCGTTGCGACCCGAGGTGTGACAGATAAATATGGAACCACTTTTTTTCAGAACACGCCTTGTCTCTGTTAATGCCTTCAATTTATCTTGAAAATGCGGGAAGCTGGAATAATACACCACCGCGTCACAAGTCTCCGCTTTTATTGGAATATATTCTACATTTGCGCAGAGAAAACTGATTTTCCCACTGAAGTTTTTATTCCGTGCTTGGAGAAGCATTTTTTCAGCAATATCAATGGCGATAACCTGTCCGTTAATCCCGACCTTTCCAATGAGATATGGCAGAAAAATTCCAGTACCTGTGCCAACGTCGAGCACTGTATTTCCGGGGTTCAAATCCAACCGCTTTATCATCTTTTCCAGCTTACTGTGGTTTCTCTCGGATGCATAGCTGTCCCAACTCTCAGCCTTTTCATTGAAGTAATCGCGTACCATTATTGTTTTCCAGCGACCCGTTTTATGCGCCACTGTTTGACGCGGCGTTTAGGTGATAAAACGACGGCCAACAGGAAAATTACTGACGATGTCACAACGATCGTAGCGCCGCTCGGGAGATTAAAAATATAGGAAAAGAAAAGGCCTATCCAGCCTGAAAGAACTCCGAAAACTGCTGAAAGCAGGAACATCTTTTTCATATTATAGGTGAGTTGATAGGCGGCAGCCGCAGGATTAAGAATAAGACTGAAAATAAGAAGCCCCCCGATACTCCGTAGAGAAACGGTAACCGTCGTGCCTGTTAGAAAGAGCACCGCATAAAGGATAAAAGTGGCTGGTAACCCGACCGCGAGAGCAATATTTCGGTTGAAAACAACCGCCTGGACTTCTTTGAAAAAAAGAATGACAAGTCCGACTATTACGAAGGCGACAATTGCCAGGAATATGACATCGCTGCGGTTAACAGTTAGAATACTTCCCCACAATAAATCTAAGGCCGCCGACCTCGTGGTAGGCATCAGACCGATGAACAGAAACGCGAGCCCCAGGGCTAAAGAAAAAACAATACCCAATGATGTTTCAGGGCTGATCTCACCTCTGTCTGCGAGCGGTCCAATAACGGCGGCAGCTCCAAGGCTGAAGACGAACGCCCCGATGAGTGGGTCAAATCCCAGCCACAATCCAAGTAAAGCGCCTGCGAAGGCAGCGTGGGACATCGCGACTCCAATGAAGGGCATGTGCAGCAATACCACGAAAACTCCGACAGTGCTGCAGGCAATGCCGCCAAGGAAAGCGGCGAGAATTGCGTTTTGCATAAATTGGTAACTCAAAATAGATAAGTCCAATTTATGACTCCCTCCGGTGCACGTGGGGACGCCGTTCCTCCACGACCAGTTCGGGGATATTGAAAAGCCGGCTCAAGTTCTCTGTCGAGATTAGCTTGTCAGGAGTACCATCGGCGATAATCAGTCCGTCTTTCATCAGTACAACGCGATCACAGGTATGAGGTAAAGCATCAAGGTCATGTGTCACGAAAAGAGTCGTCAAATGTCGTTCATTATGAAGACGCTTTACCATTTCTAAAATCTCGGTCTGGGCTTTCCAGTCCAAAGATGCTGTTGGCTCGTCTAGCAAAAATATTTTCGGTTCCTGTGCCAGGCAGCGGGCAATCGAGACCCTCTGCTGCTCTCCGCCCGAGAGGTGCCCGATAGGACGATTGGCTAGATAAGTCATTCCGACCATTTCAAGGGTTTCGTCTACAATTGCCCAATCGAGTTTTCCAGGTCTACGAAACAGACCCAGTATGCCGTACCTGCCCAGCATCACAACCTCTCTAACACTTATTGGCATACGTTTGTCGATGATTTCTACCTGGGCGACATAGCCTACCTGTTTTCTGAGTTCGTGACGATTGCTGCCGGTAACAGGTTTTCCGAGGACCGTGACACTCCCGCTGACCAGCTTACCCAAACCGTTTACGAGCGTGAGTAAAGTTGTTTTGCCGGCTCCGTTCGGTCCAATTATCCCGACAAATTCACCAGCTTTTACGTCCAGCGAAACACCGCCCAGGGCAACTTCATCCCGGTAGGACACAACCGCATTTTCTATACCAATTATTGGATTTTCCATCTATTTTACTGAAGCACGTGCTCTGACGATAGCGTCAATTAGAATTGTAACATTCCGGTCGAGGGCTTTTTCCCAGGTCTCTGTGTCGGCCAATCCACCTGGGAAATTAGATAGATTCAGGTTTTGTGCATCCAGTTCTTCGGCGATAGCTTTTCCGGCGTCCTGTCCGTCCTGGATATTGTTAACGATAAGGACTACATTCGCTGCCCTACCTTGGTCAACAAGATCCTTGACAACCTGCGGCGTCAGGGATTGCGTACCTCCGAAGGTGGCTACAACGTTAAAACCAGCCCACCCAAGGAAATCGGCCTGGCGAATAGAAGCAATTACATTGATCTTCGATACGTTGGCTTCAAGCAGCCTGTTTTTAATTGTTGTCTCTTTTGCCTGAATTTTCTTCTTGTAATTTTCCGCTGAATTCATATAGGAAGAAGCATTGCTGGGATCGACTTCGCTTAAGATACTAGCGATTTTATCCGTTGCTGTCATCTGCACCGAAGGAATCATCCAATTGCCGTCGACACTTACTTTAGAGACGACAAGATTTTGATTATTAGCGGAGGCGATCAGTTTATCGGCGTATGCTTCTCCCGGGTATCCGTGCAGTAAAAACAGGCTGGCATTAGCAAGTTTTTCTATATCGCCCGGTTTGACATCGAAATTGCCCGGATGCTGGTTCGGCGGCACCATATTGATAACTTCGACATAGTTTCCCCCTACCTCTTGCACTATGTACTCAATTAAAGATGTACTGGTGACTACTTTCAACCTGGAATTTTGATCCTTATCACAGGCACTAAGAACGGGAAGAACAAGAAGCATTAACATCAATGACGATAACAGTTTAAATTTCACGGGGGGATTCCTCCCTTACAACGCTAAGATAGACTAAAACTTACGGAATATTCTGAAAATTTCCAAATTATTCTTCTCTAACAATCTGTCTGTTGCACTTGACGCAAATACCTGGTATCCCCAGATGTCTCAAGTCGGCGACGAAATTGTAGTTTTGCAGCAGGATTTCCTGGAGACCTGCAAGAGCTTTTTCATCGAGGTCGATAATTTTACCGCATTCGCGGCAAACCAGGTGATGGTGGTGTCCTTTATGCGCCGGGTGATACCTGACGCGCCCGTCTCCAAGGTCGGTTTTGGTTACCAGTCTCAGCTCCTCAAGTGTGTCGAGCGTGCGATAGACTGTAGATATGTTAACATCGGGATATTTTTCAATAACCTGGGAATATATCTCTTCCGCGCTTA
>Ga0315281_10011043_pt1 | contig 12391 bp, 7 predicted proteins | sample YL17G07_0_MG_FD_204540 | JGI IMG/M metagenome (GOLD analysis project Ga0315281, IMG submission 204540) | Sediment microbial communities from Yellowstone Lake, YNP, Wyoming, USA - YL17G07_0 | ecosystem: Environmental > Aquatic > Freshwater > Lake > Sediment | place: USA: Wyoming | collected... | reverse complement strand
CCCCTCCCTCAGATGGAGTGAACATTCTTTGGGCAATCACAGTGGGAATGATCGCTGTGAGTATCACCGTCATGACAAGCACGGAGAACTGATCAGTGTCGATGATGCCGTTGCTCAGACCGACCTGGGCAGATATCGTCCCAAAGGTGAGGCCCGTGCTCATGAGCAGAGTTATGTAGACCGAGTCTTTGCCCACGAGCACATTGCACGGGTGAAGAATGCCAATGAACTTGGCTCCCACCTTCACGAAGAAGAGGATCGCAATGAGCCCTGCGCCCGTGACCACAGCACTGAAGGAAACGTTCATTCCGGCGCTGATGAAGAAGAACGGGGTCAGGAATGATAGGGAGAGAGCTCTGACCTTCAAGAGGACCTCGCGGTTCGAGGCGAGGGTGTTCGCTGCAATCAAACCGAGGATGTAGGCAGGGAGCACGGCATGAACGCCCGCAGTCTGGGCCATTGCGCCCAATCCCACTACCAGCACAAGAAGCAACTTGACATCTGGTTCACCTGTGCGCCCCTTGAAGGTGCGAAACAGCCACTTCAGAAGCCTTGGGACGAACAAGGTGCTAGCGACCAGGGCGACCACGAGGACGAGCAGATAGATATTGGGTCTTGTGAACAGTGTGCTCAACGCTATGGCAGTCCCGAGATCCGTTATGAAGCAGGAAGAGAGTATGATCTTGCCGATTTCAGTCCTGCTCATGCCAGTCTCGATGAGGACCACGTATACGACTGCAACTGAGGTAGTTGACAAGGCAACGCCGGCCAGAAGCGAGGCCTCCCAAGACCAGCCGAGGATGAGGTATGAAAACCACCAAGCAACAAGGAAAGGCACTACGAAGGAGAGGAGGCCGATCGTCAAGCTAGCTTTCCAGGTCCTGCGCAGCGCTTCGGGGTCAATCTCAGCTCCTGCCAAGAAGGTCAGCACAACGCTGCCAAGAGCCGCGAGAAACACAAACCATTCGTAGTCGTCCGTCTTCATGCTCCCCAGGTTCCCCAACAGCATTCCAAAGACGATCTCGATTATCGCAACAGAGACTCCAAGGCGAATCGAGAAGAGGGAAGCCGCAAGAGCTGTGCCTAACAGCAGTAGCAGAATCGCCGGGTCAAGCAAGGTCTCACCTTCGTCCTGGTGCGGTCACTCAGGTAGAAGCTATCAGCCCAGCACCAGGGCGGTTTGAGGTGAGCTTCATCACCCTACAGATATCCTGAGAATGCAGGTGTTCATAAACTTTGCCTACCGGCAAGGGCAAAGCGTTGACTGGTTATCCATTTGGACTGCGCTCTGCTTTCTCCGGCATTGATAAACCCCAGCAGTTCTCTTGGTCGAGGGCGGTAGCCGAAGACAGCTCAAATCCGGTCCGAGGCTCCTAACTAGGAAGATTGATTTGGGAAGCGGATGCTAGGGGTGACGCTTCGGATGCATCGCTGGGGCCCAGAGGGCATATGAGACCATGCTTTCCCACAAGGAGAAGCTGAGACTAATCAAGTTCGTTCAAGTATACGAGAACCCGTCCGGAGGATTCAACTTCCCTAGGGAAACCCCGCCCTCGATTGCAGAGACCTATAATGGAGTGCTGTTGTTCGTTGAGTTGGGTCTTGACCACGCCAACCCGCTGACTAGAGAGTACATCGGGAGTCTCCAAATCAACGACGACCTATCTCTTGATCACCTGTACCGTCTTGCGAGGATCTCACAGATTCTCCACATGACGGAGAAGCTTTCCGAAATCAAGGATTCCGTCCTTGGTCGCAGGCGCAAGAAGGGCAGCAAGCTTGCGAACGCATACTACTCAGTACTTCTGGAAGATATCCTGGACGCCGAGGGAGTGCTGAGGCGTGATCTTCTTGACCACGTGATGAAGATCTCGATCAGGAGACTCAAGTACATGTCTGAATGCCAGAAGTACATCGCTGTCAAGATGCACGCGGGTCTTGAGGTGGAGGCTGATGAGGCGATCTCATGGATTCGGGCGACCCAGAACTGTGATGGAGGCTTCGGATTCCTGCCGGGATCGACATCCTTCCTCGAGAATGTCTATAGCGCTCTTGATTCGTTGCAGATGCTGGAATCCATGCCCCTTTACATCCAAGAATGCGAGGAGTTCGTACTTCGCTGCAGAAGCAGGGACGGCGGATTCGGGAGACAGTTGATGGCTCTCTCGAGCCTGGAACATTCCCTTCTAGCTGTCAGGAGTCTGAAGATCCTCGATGCAATGCGGATCAGAGATGAATCGGAGAGGGACTAAGTACTTCGTCTCGCAAGGAGATATCTGTATGGGTTCGATGGGCGAGGAAGGTCCCAGCGATGACGAAGAAGAGGAAGAAGCGTGCTAGGAGGAAGAAGGTTCCTGAGCAGGACATCGACACGGCCAAAGAGGGATACGTGAATGGAGAACGGCCCAAACCGACGTACTATGAGTTCTGACAGGTGCATCGCATTTCGGCTCTGATTGGAGATATCTTATCCTCTCTCGGCTGACGATGGCGAAATTCGAGCAGGTCATGAACTGAGATGTCCGGCGACTCGGCACTTAGTGGGTCCTTATTGCAACACGCATTCATTCCGAGAGAATCAATGAGTCTATTGGTGGTAGGAAGAGGAATCGTACCGATGTTCATTTCATGCTGGTAAGCAATGCATCTAGCCACAACTGCCGGCAGAATTCTGACCAACATCCGGGTACCTTTAATCATTCAATTCCCTGCCGGTATGTAAAGGTTACAGCTTTAATTACTGGTAGATTCCAGAGCAATAATCGGGCGTCAATTTGTCCCCAGCGCTGGTGAATTCTATAGGTGGGGGGTTTAATTGCCAGCAGATTCCGGGCAGAAATCCGGGCCCTCGCACATTTTAATTCTATCATATAGATTAATGTTCAAACAAGAACACGAGGCCTTCCCTCTTTGCTGAAGACGCTCACACGGCGGCGTCTCTGACAATCCTCATTTCTCACTTCCGAGGCTACTCGGCGGGTTCCTTAGGTTCAAATGCTCCAGTGATATTCAGTCTCCTCTTTCTGCCTCTGTGCAGCAAAAGCAATATTGCCGCCAAGATGGTGACGATTGCGAGTGCGTAGAGCAAGTAAGTTGTCCAAAGAACCCCTTCGACGATCACGTTCTTGAGCGTCACACTCGACAAACCCTGGGAGTCTCTCACCTCTAGAGACACCGTGTAGTTGCCCGGTTCCGAATAGTGATGTTCAGCTGTCTTGTTAGTGGACCAGGGGGTGTCCCACTTGCCATCTCCGTTCCAATCCCAGCGGACCTCAAGCAAGGCCAGGGGGTCGTTCGGATCCCAACATCTCGTTGCGTCTACCGCATATGTGTTTGTGGAATTCGCCACTGAGGCTACTGTGAACGCTGCTCTCGGATGAGGGTATGTGTAGGGTTCCATCAGCGGATAATGATCGAACCAGTACATCGTATCAGAGATTCCGTCAGATCCAGGGATATCCTGATCCGGTCCGCTGCAATTGTCATGTCCTTTGAAGTACCCCCAATAGTTCCCTCCCGCCGGATAGCCATCATCCCAGGAATTGTTCGCCCCTCCGCTCGAATCATCGATCGAGTTAAGACCTATGTTGTTCTGATATACCTCGAAACCTACGCAATCTTGTAGATTGACGGCACGATCTGAGCATCGTCCGAAGTCGTTCCCCCGTATCGTGGCATTCGTCGACCAATAGCAGCTGATCCCTCGGTACCCACTCAAGTTGCAGCTGACCATAGTCACGCTGGCCGCCCCCATCAAATCAATCCCATCATTGTTGCCGGAGACTGAGCAGCTACCTATGATGGCATCTGTCGCGCCTCGCATGAACACTGATGCCGCGTTGTACAGAAGAAGATCCTTGTCCCAACTCGTCTGCCTGAAACTGCAATTCGTTATGGTGACATTTGATGCTTGCAAGAAGACCAATGCAGGATGGTTCTTGAATGCTTCTACATGGGAAACAACTATGTCGTCACAATAGTTCACAAACAGACCGCTAGTGTTTGTCACGTTCAGATCCGCGATGCGGACACCCGAACAGTTCGCGATAATCACCTCTCCCCCAACAATGTTTTCATCGATGACCACTGGACTCTGATTCTTGAAGTAAAGGACGGGTTTGCCACCAATTGTGTTTGTTGAGGCGATGGTATGCGTGCTGAAGTCCTCCACGCGAGAGCCATCTATGAATATCCCACCAGTGTCAATGATGTTGTTGCTAAGGTTGATTGAGTTGCTTCCGAGCAATCTTATGGATGACGAGTTGAATTGGTTTGCATCGACCGACACATCTCTGCACGCACCGAGGTAGAGCGGATTGTTTGATAGGTGATTGTTAGAGATTCTTATGTTTCTGCTATCGTAGACCATTATACCGGTGCCCTCGTTGTTCTCAATCAGGCAGTTCTCAACGCTCACATTCGAGGATTCATCAATATGAACTCCATATTGAGCATGATACTGGTATTCTGGGCTTGGCCTGAGATACACGTTTCTTATCAGATAGTGGGCATTTGAGTTCTGGATGTCAATGCAGTTCTCATCGAAATGGTCGATTTGCCACCCCTCGATTATGTACGGGTCAAGTTCGGTTCCAGTCCCGCCCGTGATACCAGAGTCGCCGATAGCCATGTCACCGTTAATCAGTATTGGCGAATGCATCTCATATGCCGCTTCGCTCCTTGGAATCTCTATTAGCGCGGCGTAAGCCGATAGCAGAAAGACTGACATTGCGATCGCTCTAAACACTCGCCCCGCACCCTTCATGTTCCTCCGTTTCCGCATGCTCTCCATTCAATATATGTCTATCTGACCATTATTACAGACAAATGCGAGAGCTGGAAGAGATCATTGAGGAGGAGATCTGAGCCTCGCCTCGGAAAAGACCGACAGGAGGAGCGGTCACCAATGTTCAAAGAATAATTATGACTCCTTTCTTGCTGGTATAGTCCGGCAGGCTATTTACTCGGGAGCCGATTTGAAGATTATAGCTTCCAGCATTAAATGGCATCAAATTCAGGGTCAATATCCGGGCCCTCGCACATTTTAATGCAACATTATATATTAATATCTGGACTCTCACCTTGGAAAAGACCATAGGGGAGGAATGGCGATACGCGCGCGAGGGAATGTGATTGATTTGAAGTCTCCTATTCCAACCGCCAAGCATTTTCGATATGTGCGACTAGCTCCCGGAGTGTACGCTGCGATTGATCCTCTTCTTGACGGTGGCTCAGGAGGCTGCAACGCAGGCATCGTGGACCTTGGTGATCGAACTCTCGTGTTTGATTCGGGTGTGACCCCTCGAGCAGGGCGCGAGCTACGCACTGCTGCCGCAACCCTTACACGACGTGTACCCAGCTACTTGGTTGTAAGCCACTATCATAATGACCATATTCGAGGCAGCCAGGTCTTTACTGGGGCAGTTGAGATAGGGACAACCCTGACACGAGAGCTGGTAGCCACCAAAGGGCGAACCGAACTCAAGGAGGATTGGAAAGACGCAGCTAGCCAAGCTGCTGAGATGAAAAGTCTCGCTAGATCTAAGGACGAAAGGGAGAGGGAGTTCGGCGCCTTCTTCTTGCCCTATTGGCGGGGTATCTTAGCATCTCTCCCGGAAGTCAGGCTTCGTCTACCTGATATGACCTTTGACAACAGGCTGACATTTCAAGGAAGTAAGCGCGTCGCTCAGCTCATTGCCTTCGGCAACGGACATTGCGAGAGCGATTGCGTGTTGTTCTTGCCCCAGGAGCGTATCCTATTCTGCGGAGATCTTTTGTTCGTGAAATGTCACCCGTATCTAGGACATGGCGATCCTGTGAAGCTGCTTTCAATTCTCAATCAGTTGCGCGGAATGAAGGCTCGAGTGTTCGTACCGGGCCATGGACCTCTGGGACAGAAGAAGCACGTTGACGAATTGCAGTCATACATCCGCACTTTGTCAGCCCAGGCGCGCAGAGTCTTGATGAAAGGAGGGACCGAGGAGGATGCAGCTAGTCTGCCCGTACCTGACAGCTACGAAGATTGGATATTGGCACGACTATTCTATGCATTCAACATGCGGTACGTATTTCGCCAGTTGGCTCAGAATAACCGACGTCAGACCTAGAAGAGAAGAAGAATGGAGTATGAGCCGCGCCTCGGAAAAGCCCGCAGGGGAGGAAAGACGACCTTCCAAATCATGATTGCGTCAAGATACTGTTCTGACTGCGAGAGAAGGGACGCCGAAAGAGAACGGAAGGCCGTTAGTCCTCGATCAACAGAAATGTGTCCACCAAAGCGCCTGCGGACTGGAGTGCCTGGGTCCAGAACAACTTGTTCTCTAAATCCCCAGGGCTGAAGAGGCTGTCGTACTTGAGCCGATCATCGCCGGGAAGCACTCTCTCTGCACATCGCACGGCAAACTCATGGAGCTGACGAGCATTTGAAAGTCGAGGGCTGACGGCTACGTAGTACAAACCGAGCTTCTCCACCTCCCGGACCTCATGACCCATCTGTTTCCCAGCCTGTCGGAACTGACTCAGCACGACAAGCAATCGGTCACCGACGCCCATCGACGGGATCGAGTATTCGTTTTCAGTCGGAACTCGGCTGAGCATGTCCGAGCCCTTTGGTCGGGATGCGATCTTCTTCTTCATATCCTCCGCGCTGGAACCTGAGCTCCCGGCTAGAACAAAGACGAGGAGCGCCCCCTCGGTGGCCCTGGCATCTAGGAAGGGTAACAGTGCCTCGTAGGGCCAGCCCTCATCTGGCTTGGCGTCCACTTCATCTATGAGGCAAAGGCAAGGTCCCTTGGAGTCGCGAAGTCCCGCAAGCCCTGAACGGAATCCTTCCTCGTCGAGTTTGGCCAGATTGAGCTCGCGGTAGCGTGCGGATTCTCCGAGCAGAGCCGCAACCTCCTGCACGAAGTAGGTCTTGCCGCTTCCGGGTGGCGCCCAGATTATGAAGTTCTCCCGTTTCTGGGCGGTGCTGCGACATGCAGCTACGATCTTCTGGCGAGCATCCTTCAGGGCGTTGCGCACGGCGACGCCGTACCGCACGTAGTTGCCGACGATTCGATAGTGAGACAATGTGATGACATTCAGACCATCGAGCAATTGCCGTGCTTCCGCCGCCTCCGGCGTCTCCGTTAGAACGTTCTTATCTGTAAGCGCTGTCTCCTCCTGACCAACCGTTACCTTCATTGGCTCGGGTTCATGGGACTTGTACTTGCCCCCTTCGTCAAGATAAAGGATCTGTGGCTTCAGGGCGAACTGTCCTCGTTTGCCAGGCTTGAGGACGAGGTTGATCTCCTCAGTCATCAGGGGATTCAGGCGCTTCCCTCCCAGATTCAGGGAGCCGTCCTCCATCTGATAGCCCTCCGGGTTCTCCTTCAGCGTGAAGCCTTCCGGGACGGGGTCCTTCAGCTTTATGAGCTGGGCTGCTCTTTTGCCGGCGTTCGTCATTTCGACCACTACTTCAAGGTCTTGGCCAAGGCGGAGGTGCTTCGGGCGAGCAATCAGAACCACTTGGACATCAGCCTGCTCGAACCTATCCAGGCCAGTTGCGCTTTCGCGGGAGGGCGTGGGAACGGGGAAGGCGTCTGTCTGCGAGGCTGCATCAGGCGCATGAAGGATCTCAGTCAGCATAAGGGCTAGTTCTCGATCATCCCTCACCTTTTCCAGAAGCCTCAGAACCTGATCTCTCTTGTTAGGCTCCTTGGCTTTGTCATAAGCGGAGGCGGATGTCTGCAAGACTTTCTCAGCCATCGTGTAGAGTTTGGCCTTCTTCACCTGATCCTCTTCTCTGCTGGCTTTGCCTATGTGAACGTAGGCGTCAAACAGCAGCTTGCTGGCTTTCGCGTAGACGGATTCCATGTGATGGTCGGCCTTCAGGTAGAAATCAGCCGCGCTCTCAAGATACTTCGTGGCTTCTGCATGCAGCGTGATGTCGCCGGTATCTACGAATCTCGCACCGATTCCAAGCGCCCTGCAGAATCGACTGTGCCCTGCCATAAGCAGCTTTGCCTTCTCACCTGTGCTCAGGTCCTTCGCTTCCTCGAACAGCTGAGATGCTTTGTCGTAATGATCCGGAGACGTTTCAGCCTCTGCCTTTGCCATGGCCTGCCAGGCCTTCGACAGTGTGGCTACCAGCTGGATTTCCTTTCGGTCTCGGTCGGACTCCAGCCCCGTCAGGATCTTGTCAAACAAGTCTGCGGCTTGACCGTACTTTTCAGCACTCGCGGAGACATCTCCCTTCTTGTCGAGCGCCCCAGCTTTCTCGAGGATAATTCTCGCCTTGCAGTAGTCGCTTCTGGCGTCCGCTGCCCTCTGGAGATCCCTTGCCGACTGCAATTCCGAAGAGTCCTCGATCTTCGCAAGCTGATCATGAAGGTTCTTCTTGGATTCCTTGAAAAGATGCGCTGCTTCTTCAAAAGCCTTCACAGCTTCCTGGTGGTTCTCGTTCCTGCTCAGATCCTCGGCATGCTCTACCTTTGCCCACGCTGAATAGTTCATTGTGAGGTAGCTCCACCGGCGCGAGGATTTGTGCATGGCGGAGGCATTCTCATAGCAGTCCTTGGCCAATCCTGGCTCTTGTCTCATGTGATGATATCTTCCGCGCTCAATCTCTCCCCACGCGCGCATGTAGATGGCGTAGTCGGCATAGAACTCCTCGAGGCGTGGGACGTTGTCGGCGGCTTTTCGATAATCTTCGGCAGCGGAGTCAAACCTCTCAGCGGCCTTGAAAAACTCGCCAAGCTTGTCATATGCTTGCGCCGCTTCCCAGTTGGTTTCCGCACTCTGGTTCGAGAGACCCGCCTTTGAATACCAGAACACCGCCTTATCCAAGCATTCCGCCACCAGCCCCAGACAACTGCTATCCCCGGATGTCGCACAGAGCTCCTTTGCCCAATTTCCTGTTTCGCGGTATCCTTCAGCGATTTCGCTGCTGATTTCAGGATTGCTGTCTTGGGTGGCGTTCAGCTCCTTCTCGCACAGACCGAGTGCTTCCTGTTTCCAATTAACGGCTTCCCGAAGGATGCTAGTCTTCTTCTTCATATCTGCGGTAATGTGCGCGATCTCGAATTTTGCCTCTGCAAGACTGAGCAAGTCCATACCCTGAGCGAGGTATTCAGTGGGATGGATTCGTCGGTCCTGGTCGATCGCCACGGTCAGTTTCTCGACTGCCTGCTCAAGATATGACCTCTTCATGTCGATGCCCGATTCGTTCTTGCCCAGGTCCTTCAACACAGAACCCAGCAGGAAGTACGCAGCGCACCGGATATCCGGATATCCTGACTCCTCTGCCACCCTGAGTTGCTCCATGCAGGGATGTTGAGCCTTGTAGATCAGATTTCGCTTGAGTTCGGGGTCATGCGTTTCAGATGATAGGTAGTAGTAGTACCCAGCCTCGGGAACGTGAACCCACACGTTGACGAAACTCGGGGAGAAGAAGCGAACCTTGGTAAGATTCTCTCGAGCGGTCTTTGAGATTTCGAATCCTTCTTCCGACAAGGCCTCCATCTGTACCGAGTCCTCGGCTGTCCTAGCTAAAAGGAATTTCCGTTGTGCGAGTCCGTCGAGCGCGCAGCCGATCATGAAGTGGTCCCGTGCCTTCTCAGCGATTTCCTTTCCTTTCATGTAGCATGCGTATCGATCCTCAATGGTCAATGCGGCGGGCCAAAATGCAAGAATGACCATGAATGGTGTTTCGGACATGGCGACTTCCTCTGCAAGCTCTCTCGCTTTGACCCAATGGTTCAAAGCCTCGAGGTCGACCTTGTCTTTGTCACTGTACGAGGCGAAATCAACCTCTATGGCCACGAGCAGGGCTGCCGCTCTGGCGTGCGCTCTCGCCAGGTCTTCGTTGTCCTTCAACTCTGAAAGGTATCTGATTGATTTCTCAGCGCAGCTGAGGGCCTCTTTCAGAGTGTTTTCTCGGCTTTCCGCCTCACCGTCGTAGTCATACGAGAACGCAGCGGCATACGAAAGCCGGTTGAAAGTCAATGCGAACTCTCGGCACATGCCCTGTGCCTCGAAAACGCTAAGAGATGACTTCGTATCCTTCCATGCTTTGTCGACAAACTTCCTTTTCTCCGCGTAATTGCCAGCAAGCCAAAATCCGAGGTAAGATGTCATGGCGTCGCAGCGATGCTTCCGACCGGTGGTTGTAGTTTCGGTTGCGTCTTCGTAAGTCTGCCTGGCTCTCGCACAGATATTGATTGCCTCTTGATTCTGCTTCTCGAACTGGTCAATGGAGTCGGCCTGAAGTGCCGCCTTGTGTAGGGCATAGGCTCTCCGCTCGAGGAGGTCTCCGATCCGTAGATGATCGTCATCGGGCACCTTCCTCAAGACCTTCTCATAGGTGTCAGCGGCGCCCAACCAGTCCCATTGCTTCTCTTGTTCATTTGCGTGGTCCGTCAGGGCCCTGTCTGTCTTCGAGTCTTCGTGCATTTCTTCCAGATGAGAAGCTGATTGCACTCTGTCCCTATGTTCTTTTCCTGCGAGAGGATCAAACCCGTGGTCATGACAATTATGACCATGACAAGAAGTAACATTAAATAGGTGAGAATTCGATTCCTGCCTGGCCAAGTCAATACTTGGGTGGGTTCGAAGGAGGAAGAATCTCAAGGTTCTTCAGAGCAGCGCCGTGTTTCGCTTCCGATGTCACATAGACGCTTCCCCCTCCAACCATGTCACTCACGCAATGTTGACTCTATGAGGATGCGGTTAAGGGGGAACACAACTTGAGTGGAAGAGTGATAGTCGACAAGGTATCGTCTAGAAGAAGCCTGAACAAAGCCTGCATGGTAGTACTGGTAACGGTCATCTTTGTGGCTCCAGTCTTTCTCATTGTGACACCTGCCTCTGCCTCTGCAGCGTGGTATGTCACGGACTTGGGCATTCTTGGACTAGACGTCACACTTCCTACAGGAATCAATGACCACGATCAAGTCTCGGCCACCGCATATAGCTATGTGGATGCTTTCAATCAACAAGCATTTGTGTACGATTCAGTGCTAGGGAATTGGATACACCTCCCAAGTCTTGGAGAGCGCGCAAATGCTGAGGGAATGAATGATTGGGGGGAGATTGTGGGGTCGAGCAAACAAAGTTCGTCCGACCCGACTTATGGAGTCTACTGGCCGAGCAGTGATTCCAGCGTTCCTATCAGACTTCTGCCTCTCGCCGGACATACCGTGAGCGCGGCCTATGCATTGAACGATGCTCATCAAGCGGTAGGAGAGAGCTGGGCATCTGGAGTGGGTACTGTTGTTGTCCAGTGGGATTTGGACCCATTGGCATCCGATATATCTGCACAAGAGATTGGAACCCTGCCAGGTATGGGAGCGATAGAACCTCTGGACATAAACAACTTCGGTGCTGTCGTAGGATATGGCTTTGCTGAAGATGCTACACACCTCCAAGCGTTTTATTGTGAAGGTCTCGGGGATCCTATCCAGACCCTCATCCCGTTGAGTGGGGGTATCGATGGCCCAAGTTCCCAGGCAATTGCAATCAGTGACACCGGACTGATAGTAGGGGCTAGTGCAGACACCAATGACTATGACCATGCAGTGGTCTGGACGTCCCCGTCTGCCGCCCCAATCGATCTTGGGGTGGGGTATTCGAGTTACGCAAATGACGTCAATGATGATGGTACTACTATTGTCGGGAACACGTATGTGGGACTGCCGAGTACTGGCTTCGTGTACCACAACTATCCCTATGGTCCTGTAGAAATCCTTGATCGGCCTCCGGGCTCAACCGACGTCTGGAACAATCCAGTCGCTATCAATGAGCTTGGGCATGTCGTGTCTTCGGTTAGAATGTCCAGTGACCCTTGGTATGATAATCACGCCTTCCTTTGGACGCCAAATGCCCCTCCCCAAGCGAAGTTCACCTTCGAGGGGGTTGGGGAATTGACAGTGAGCCTCGATGCGTCGGCATCTTTTGACACAGATGGAACGATCAATAGTTATGACTGGGATTTCGGCGATGGCACAACAGGTTCTGGGATGACGGTCTCTTACACGTACGCGGTCTCTGGCAAATACACTATCACCCTAGTGGTCACCGATGACCTGGGATTGAGTGGGTCGACGGCGTGTGAGATTGGTGTCGGACTCCATGTCGGAGATATGACTGATCTAACTAGTGGCTTTGATTGCAGGGGTGGTGAGGCGAACTTCATCAACAATAATGGCCAAGTAGCTGGGATTTTTGGCCCACTGGATCGCCCCCATACCGGAACATTCTATTGGGATAGCACAACTGGTTTCGTTGACGTAGGATATCTCCCGGGTTCGGCCCCAATAACCGTAGTTACAGATTTGAATGGTGAGGGGCAAATAGTCGGCACTCAGCACGACTACAGAAGAAGCAACTATGTTGCGTTCTTTTGGGACAAAAC
>Ga0315281_10011042_pt1 | contig 12392 bp, 9 predicted proteins | sample YL17G07_0_MG_FD_204540 | JGI IMG/M metagenome (GOLD analysis project Ga0315281, IMG submission 204540) | Sediment microbial communities from Yellowstone Lake, YNP, Wyoming, USA - YL17G07_0 | ecosystem: Environmental > Aquatic > Freshwater > Lake > Sediment | place: USA: Wyoming | collected... | reverse complement strand
GCCGCTCGTCGGGACCGGCCTCGAGGGCAAGGTCGCGGAGGATTCGGGCGCGCTCATCCTGGCGAAACACCCCGGCGTCGTGGAGGCCGTTTCGGGCGACATGCTCTACGTCCGCTACGACCAGCCAGAGGGAAAGGCAAAGACGGTCGATTACTCGGAAATGGCGGGGATCGACGCCTATCGCCTCACCAAGTTCAAGCGCTCGAACCAAGACACCTGCATCAATCAGCGCCCTCTCGTGAGCGAGGGGGAGCGTGTGAAGAAGGGACAGCTTCTCGCCGACGGCGCGGCGACGCGCAACGGCGAGCTCGCGCTGGGCGCGAACGTGATTGTCGCGTTCATGCCGTGGGGCGGCTACAACTTCGAGGATGCGATCCTGGTCTCGGAGAGACTGATCAAGGAGGACCGCTTCACTTCGATCCACATCGAGGAGTTCGAATTACAAGTACGCGACACGAAACGGGGCGCGGAGGAAATCACCCGCGAGCTCCCGAACGTGAGCGAGGAGGCGGTCAAGAACCTCGATGAGGAGGGCATCATCCGCATCGGCGCCCGCGTGAAGGCCGGCGACATCCTCGTCGGCAAGGTGACGCCCAAGGGCGAGACCGACCTGACGCCGGAAGAGCGCCTACTGCGCGCGATCTTCGGCGAGAAGGCCGGAGACGTGCGCGACGCGTCGCTGAAGGCGCCTCCGGGCATGGACGGCGTCGTCATCGATACAAAGGTGTTCAGCCGGCGGGAAAAGGACGAGTCGACCAAGAAGCAGGAGAAAAAGAAGATCGATCGTCTGCGCCGCCAGGCCAAGAAGGAGAAGGATCGCATCGTCGAGACCCGGGCCGCGGAAGTGGCCAAGGTCCTTGTCGGCGAGTACGTGAACAAGTGGGTCGAAGGGGACGAAGAGAAGCCCCTGGCGCGCGCCGGCAAGAAGATCGATGAGGAGTTCCTCTCCAAGGTGGATCTGGAGGCGGTGCCGTACAAGACGCAGATCACGCGCGACCACCACGTAAACGACCGCTTCTGGAGCGTCATGGAAGGCGCGGCGCGCGCGCTCGACCGGGCGGAGAAGAACCTCGAGAAGGAAATCGAGAAGGTGACCCGCGGGGACGAGCTGCCCCCCGGCGTGGTCAAGCTCGTGAAGGTCTACGTTGCCAAGAAGCGCAAGCTCTCGGTCGGCGACAAGATGGCGGGACGTCACGGCAACAAGGGCGTCGTCGCCAAGATCATGCCCGAGGAGGAAATGCCGTACCTCCCGGATGGAACGCCCGTCGACATGGTGCTGAATCCGCTTGGCGTGCCGTCGCGTATGAACATCGGCCAGGTGCTGGAGACGCACCTTGGCTGGGCGGCGCACGAGATCGGAGTCACGATGGCCACCCCGGTGTTCGCGGGAGCGACCGTGGACGAGATCAAGGCGTGTCTCCGGGACGCGAATCTTCCCGAGGACGGCAAGAGCGTCCTCTACGACGGACGCACGGGCGAGCCGTTCGACCAGCGCGTGACCATCGGCTACATCTACATGATGAAGCTCTCGCACCTCGTGGACGACAAGATCCACGCGCGCTCGATCGGTCCCTACTCGCTCGTCACGCAGCAGCCGCTGGGTGGCAAGGCGCAGTTCGGCGGCCAGCGGTTTGGAGAAATGGAAGTGTGGGCGCTCGAGGCGTACGGAGCCGCGTTCACGCTCCAGGAGCTTCTGACGGTCAAATCGGACGACGTCGTGGGCCGGTCGCGCATCTACGAGGCGATCGTGAAGGGCGAGAACCCGCCCGCGCCGAGCACGCCGGAGTCCTTCAACGTGCTCGTGAAAGAACTTCAGAGCCTTTGCATGGACGTTCAGCTTCGGGACGAAGCGTAGACGAGGAGGCACCAGACGATGCAGGAACTGTTCGGAATCAAGTCGCCTCTCGCAACGGAACGTCAGCGATTCTCGTTGGCGCGCGTCGACGACCGCGAAATCATGCGGCGCCGGCTCTCGTTCAACTCGATCCGAATCATGCTCGCCTCTCCGGAGACGATGCGGAGCTGGTCGCATGGAGAGGTCACGAAGCCCGAGACGATCAATTACCGCTCTTTCAAGCCGGAGCGGGACGGGCTCTTCTGCGAGAAGACCTTCGGTCCGGTAAAGGACTGGGAGTGCAACTGCGGGAAGTACAAGCGCATCCGCTACCGCGGCGTGATCTGCGACCGTTGCGGCGTGGAAGTGACGCAGGCCAAAGTGCGCCGCGAGCGGTTGGGTCACATCAACCTGGCCGTCCCGGTCTCGCACATCTGGTACTTCAAGGCGGTGCCGAGCCGCATCGGACACCTCCTGGACATGTCGATCCGGGATCTCGAGCGCGTCCTCTACTACGAGTCCTTCGTCGTGCTGGAGCCGGGCACGAGCGGCCTGAAGAAGAAGCAGCTGATCTCGGAGGACGAGTACTACGAACTGACGCAGGATGAGACGGTCACGCTGACGGCCAAGATGGGCGCCGAGGCGATCCGCGATCTTCTGCATGAAATGGATCTCGACGAGCTGTCCGCGGAGCTGCGCGCGCTCGCCAAGATCGAGAATTCGGTCCAGCGGAAAAAGGAGACGCTCAAGCGTCTCCGCATCGTCGAGGCGTTCCGCCAGAGCGGAAACCGTCCCGAATGGATGATCCTGAACGTCATCCCGGTGCTTCCGCCGGACTTGAGGCCGCTCGTTCCCCTCGAGGGCGGGCGGTTCGCGACTTCGGATCTCAACGATCTCTACCGTCGCGTCATCAACCGGAACAACCGGCTCAAGAAGCTGATCGACATCCGGGCGCCTGAAGTCATCCTCCGCAACGAGAAGCGGATGCTGCAGGAGGCGGTGGACGCCCTCTTCGACAACGGGCGCCGCAGCCGCGCCGTGCGCGGGCAGGGGAACCGTCCCCTGAAGTCGCTGTCCGACATGCTCAAGGGCAAGCAGGGGCGCTTCCGCCAGAATCTTCTCGGCAAGCGCGTCGACTATTCGGGCCGTTCGGTCATCGTGGTCGGTCCCGAGCTAAAGCTGCATCAGTGCGGTCTGCCGAAGAACATGGCTCTCGAGCTCTTCAAGCCGTTCATCATCCGGAAGCTCGAGGACAAGGGCTTCGTACAGACGGTGAAGAGCGCGAAGCGGCTCGTCGAGCGCGAGCGCCCCGAGGTGTGGGACATCCTCGGCGATATCATCAAGGGACATCCGGTGCTCCTGAACCGCGCCCCCACCCTCCACCGTTTGGGCATCCAGGCGTTCGAGCCGGTGCTGGTCGAAGGCAAGGCGATCCGCATCCATCCGATGGTGTGCGGCGCTTTCAACGCCGACTTCGACGGAGACCAGATGGCGGTGCACGTGCCGCTGTCGTTCGAGGCGCAGATCGAGACGCGGCAGCTCATGCTGTCGACGAACAACATCCTTCTGCCGTCCAGCGGCCGGCCGGTTGCGTCACCCAGCCAGGACATCGTCCTCGGCTGTAACTACCTGACGCGCATTCGTCCGCTTCCCGAGGGAAAGAAACCGAAGCACTACTACGGCATGGAGGACGTCCGCGCCGCGTTCGACCACAAGCAGACGGGGCTCCACGAGCCGTGCATCGTCCATCTGAACGGAGATCGGATCGAGACCTCGGTGGGCCGCGTTCTCTTCAACGAGATCCTGGTGCCGTGGGGCATCGCGTTCAAGAACACCGAGATGGACAAGAAAGCGCTCGAGCTTTTGGTCGGCGACTGCCACCGGACGCTGGGCAACAAGGTCACGGCCATTCTCCTGGATGCGCTCAAGGATTTGGGCTTCAAGTACGCGACCCAGGCCGGGATCACCGTGGGAATCGACGACATCATGATTCCGCCGCAGAAGGCGGAGATCATCAAGCGCGCGCAGACCGCGGTCGCGCACATCAACCAGCAGTACCAGCAGAAGGTCATCACCGACGGCGAGCGCTACAACAAGGTCATCGACACCTGGACGCACGTCACGACCGAGGTCGAGGAGGCGACGTTCAAGGGCCTGGCGAAGGACCGCCAGGGCTTCAATCCCATCTTCATGATGGCGCACTCGGGCTCCCGCGGCACCAAGGAGCAGATCCGCCAGCTCGCCGGAATGCGCGGCCTCATGGCGAAGCCGCAGAAGAAGATTACCGGCGGTTTGGGCGAAATCATCGAGACGCCGGTCATTCATAACTTCAAGGAAGGCCTCACGGTGCTCGAGTACTTCGTCTCGACGCACGGCGCACGCAAGGGTCTTGCGGATACGGCGCTCAAGACCGCCGACGCGGGTTACCTGACGCGCCGGCTCGTCGACGTGGCGCAGGACGTCATCGTGAACCTGCCGGACTGCGGCACGGTGAGCGGCCTGGAAGTGGGCGCGCTCAAGGAAGGCGAAGAAATCATCGAGCCGCTCGGAGATCGCGTGCTCGGCCGAGTCGTCGTCGAGGACGTGATCGATCCCAACACGAACGAGATCATCGTCCGCGCGGGCGAGGAGATCGCCGAGGCTGCCGCGGAGGCGATCGAGGAGAGCGGGCGGATCGAGAAAGTTTCGATCCGGTCGGTCTTGAAGTGCGAGGCCGAGCGCGGCATCTGCGGAAAGTGCTACGGGCGCAACCTGGCGACCGGGCGCATGGTCGAGTTGGGCGAGGCCGCCGGCGTCATCGCGGCCCAGTCGATCGGCGAGCCCGGCACGCAGCTCACCCTGCGTACCTTCCACATTGGAGGCGTCGCGGGGCGCATCGTCGAGCAGTCCAGGATCAAGGCCAAGACGCAGGGCACGGTCCGTTTCCGCGATCTCGAAGTGGTCGAGCGGAAGAATGGTCAGCTGATCGTGGTCGGGCACAAGGGCCAGATCGAAATCATCGGTCCGGACGGCAAGGCCCGCCACCGCTACTCGCCGCCTTACGGCGCTGTCGTGGACGTGAAGGACGCGCAGGCGGTCTTGGGGGGCGAGGATCTCTTCGAGTGGGACACGTACAACACGCCCATCTTGACCGAGAAGCCGGGCACGGTCCGCTTCGTGGACATCAAGGAAAAGGTCACCGTCCGCGACGAGGTCGACGAGAACACGGGGCTCCGCCTCATGGTCATCATCGACGACCGCGAGAAGGTGTTGCAGCCTCACATGGACATCATGAAGGGCGAGCGCCGCGTGGCGAGCTATCCGCTCCCGACGGGCGCCCGGCTCCACGTGCGCGACGGCCAGGATGTCACGGCCGGCGAGCCTCTGGTCAAGATCCGCCGCGAAATCACGAAGACCCGCGACATCACGGGCGGGCTACCCCGCGTCAGCGAACTCTTCGAGGGGCGGAAGCCCAAGGACGCCGCGACGGTCTCGGAAATCGACGGCCGGGTTGAGTTCGGCGGTGTCAGCCGCGGTATGAAGAAGCTTCTCGTCGTTGGCGAATCGGGAGACACCCGCGAGTACCTGATCCCCCAGGGCAAGCACATGCACGTTCAAGAGGGGGACCACGTGAAGGCGGGCGACCGGCTCACCGAGGGTCCGGTTAACCCACACGATATCTTGAAGATCAAGGGGATCCAGGCGGTCCAAGAGTACCTGGTCAACGAGATCCAGGAAGTCTACCGGCTCCAGGGCGTCCGGATCGACGACAAGCACATCGAAGTCATTGTGCGGCAAATGCTTCAGAAGGTCAGGATCGAGGATCCAGGCGACACCAACTTCCTGGAAGGGGAGCAGGTGGACAAGGCTCTCCTTCGGATCGAACAGCGCCGGGTGGAGGCGGAGGGTGGTCAGCCTGCGACCTATCAGCCGCTATTGCTTGGGATTACGAAGGCCTCGCTCTCTACGCAGAGCTTCATCTCCTCGGCCTCGTTCCAGGAGACAACTCGTGTATTGACAGAGGCTTCCGTCCTCGGCATGACCGACCATCTGCGTGGCTTGAAGGAGAATGTCATCATCGGGCACCTGATTCCCGCGGGGACCGGAATCAACAAGTACCGCAATATCGAAGTCATTGCGGAAGATGAAGATGAGGCCGAGCGGCCAGCGGGAGTAGAAGAAGAAATTAAAAGTGCTTGACCGGTTCGACGCAAACTCGCTAAGATACACGTTCTTTGCGCCCGCAACCAATTGAAGTGGAGAAATTTAGGTGCCAACTCTAAACCAACTAGTACGACTCGGCCGTAAACGCCAAGTCGCGAAGACGGCATCTCCGGCGCTGAAGGGCGCGCCGCAGAAGCGCGGCGTGTGCACGCGCGTCTACACGTCCACGCCCAAGAAGCCGAACTCGGCGCTTCGTAAGGTCGCCCGCGTGCGGCTCACGAACGGCATGGAAGTGACCTGCTACATCCCGGGCGAAGGCCACAATCTTCAGGAGCACTCGATCGTCCTGATCCGCGGAGGCCGCGTGAAGGACCTCCCGGGCGTGCGCTACCACGTCGTGCGCGGGACTTTGGACGCGTCCGGCGTCGACGGCCGGATGCAGAGCCGTTCCAAGTACGGCACCAAACGGAAGAAGGGGGCGTAACGCCACATGCGTCGCGCGAGCAAGATCCACAAATTCGAAGTGCAGCCCGATGCGCGGTTCAACAACGTGCTCGTGACGCGCTTCATCAACGCCTTGATGCTGCAAGGCAAGAAGAGCACGGCGGAGCGCATCTTCTACGACGCGGTCGACATCATCGAGAAGAAGGCCGGATCGGACGGTCTCACGGTGGTCAAGTCGGCGCTCGCGAACGTGAAGCCGGTGCTCGAAGTGAAGTCCCGCCGCGTCGGCGGCGCCACGTATCAGGTGCCGGTCGAAGTGCGCCAGGATCGGCGCACGGCGCTGGCGCTTCGGTGGCTCATCGGCTTCTCGCGGATGCGCCCGGACCACACGATGGCGGAGCGGCTTGCCGCGGAACTCATCGCGGCGTCGAAAAACGAGGGCGGAGCGGTCAAGAAAAGGGAAGACACCCACAAGATGGCGGAAGCTAACAAGGCGTTCGCCCACTATCGCTGGTAAGCGGTTAAGGACGGTTTCGAAGTGCCCAGGCAGTACGATCTTTCTCATATGCGGAATATCGGCATCATGGCCCACATCGATGCCGGCAAGACGACCCTGACGGAACGCATCCTCTACTACACGGGGAAGGTGCACCGCGTCGGGGAGGTCCACGACGGCACCGCCACGATGGACTGGATGGAGCAGGAACGCGAGCGCGGGATCACCATCACCTCGGCGGCGACCACCTGCTTCTGGCACGACAACCAGATCAACATCATCGATACGCCCGGCCACGTCGACTTCACGGTCGAGGTGGAGCGCTCGCTGCGCGTCCTCGACGGCGCGGTCGCCGTTTTTTGCGGCGTCGGCGGGGTGGAGCCTCAGTCCGAGACGGTTTGGCGCCAGGCGGATAAATACACCGTGCCGCGCATCGCGTTCGTGAACAAACTCGACCGCGTCGGCGCTGACTTCAATTTCGTCGTCAAAATGATGCGGGATCGTCTGGGTGCTACGGCCGTGCCGCTCCAGATTCCGGTGTACCTGGGCGATTGGTTCACCGGGATGATCGACCTCATCGAGATGAAGTCGATCGCCTACGAGTCGGACGAGATGGGCGCGAACTACGTCGAGGGCGAGATTCCCCGGGACCTCCAGAAGAAGGCCGAGGAAGCCCGCCACCACATGCTGGAAACGGTCGCCGAGTTCGACGACGAGATGCTCCACGCGTACCTGGATGGCAAGAACGTGACGGACGAGATGATCCGGCGCGGAATCCGGAAGGGCACGCTGGCCAGCAAGATCGTGCCGGTCCTGGGCGGAGCGGCGTTCAAGAACAAGGGCGTCCAGAGGCTTCTGGACGCGGTCGTGCATTACCTGCCCGCCCCGCTAGACGTGGCGGCCGTCCAGGGGATCAACCCGAGGACGCTCGAAAACGAGCGGCGGTCCCCCTCGGACGACGAGCCGTTCGCGGCGTTGGCGTTCAAGATCATGACCGACCCCTACGTCGGCAAACTCACCTTCTTCCGCATCTACTCCGGCAAGCTCAAAGCCGGGACCTACGTCTACAACTCGACGAAGGAGAAGGGCGAGCGGCTGGGCAGGGTCGTCGCGATGCACGCGAACAAGCGCGAGGACCGCGAAGAGATCTACTGCGGCGAGATCGCCGCGGCCGTGGGCCTCAAGAACGTGCATACCGGCGACACGCTTTGCGACAAGGAGCACCCGATCGTGCTCGAGGCGATGCACTTCCCCGAGCCGGTCATCCAGGTCGCGATCGAGCCCAAGACCAAAATCGACGAAGAGAGGATGTCCACCGCGCTCGGCAAGCTGGCCGACGAGGATCCGACCTTCCGCGTCAAGACGGACGAGGACTCGGGGCAGACCCTGATTTCGGGCATGGGCGAGCTGCACCTCGAGATCCTGGTGGACCGGATGGTCCGCGAGTTCAGCGTTCAGGCGAACATCGGCAAGCCGCAGGTCGCCTACAAGGAAACGATTTCCAGGAAGACCGAGCAGCGCACGCGGTTCATCCGGCAGACGGGCGGGCGCGGCCAGTTCGCGGACGTCACGATCGTTCTCGAGCCGCTCGCGCCGGGCGGCGGGTTCCAGTTCGAGAACGAAATCAGGGGCGGCGCGATTCCGAAGGAATACATCCCCTCGGTCGAGAAGGGCATCGTGGAGGCGATGGAAAACGGCGTCATCGCGGGCTATCCCGTCGTCGATATCAAGGTCAGCGTGATCGACGGCCAGTTCCACGAGGTCGATTCTTCGGAAATGGCATTCAAGATCGCGGGCTCGATGGCGTTCAAGGAAGCGGCCGCGAAGTCCGCTCCCAAGCTGCTCGAGCCGATCATGGACGTGGAAGTGGTCGTGCCCGAGGAGTACATGGGCGATGTGATCGGAGACCTGAGCTCACGGCGCGGACGCATCGGCGGCATGTTCCAGCGCTCCGACGCGCGCGTCGTCGCGGCCTCGGTGCCGCTCTCCGAGATGTTTGGTTATTCCACGCGGCTGCGCTCGATCACGCAGGGGCGCGCGGTTTATTCGATGCAGTTCTCGCGGTATGAAGAGATGCCGCAGTCGATGGCGGACCTGATCGTCGCCAAAGTCAAAGGAAGTTGAACCGCACCGGCGGGGATTGACCTCGGCGGACGGAGGATAACGGATGGCCAAGCAGAAGTTTGAGCGGTCGAAGCCGCACGTGAACGTGGGGACGATAGGTCACGTGGATCACGGGAAGACGACGTTGACGGCTGCGATCACGATGGTGTTGGCGCAGGGGAATCCGAAGATACAGGTGCGGGATTACGGGTCGATCGACAACGCACCGGAGGAGCGGGAGCGAGGGATCACGATAGCGACGGCGCACGTGGAGTACGAGACGGCGAATCGTCACTACGCGCACGTGGACTGTCCTGGGCACGCGGATTACGTGAAGAACATGATCACGGGAGCGGCGCAGATGGACGGGGCGATTTTGGTGGTATCGGCGGCGGACGGTCCGATGCCTCAGACGCGGGAGCACATATTGTTGGCGCGTCAGGTGGGGGTACCGTACATCGTGGTGTTCATGAACAAGTGCGACATGGTGGACGATCCGGAGCTTTTGGACCTTGTGGAGTTGGAGGTTCGGGAGCTGTTGAAGAAGTACGAGTTCCCTGGGGACGAGATTCCCGTGATTCGGGGTTCGGCGAAGGCGGCGATGGACGGGGCGGGGAAGGATTTGAAGGCGAACGAGTGCATTCTGAAGTTGATGGAGGCGGTGGATTCGTACATTCCGATGCCGCAGCGGGACGTGGACAAGCCGTTGTTGATGGCGGTGGAGGACGTGTTTTCGATTTCGGGGCGTGGGACGGTGGGCACCGGGCGGGTGGAGCGCGGGCGGGTGAAGGTGGGGGAGAAGGTGGAGATCGTGGGGCTTCGGGAGACGCGCGAGACGGTGGTGACGGGGGTGGAGATGTTCCGCAAGCTATTGGACGATGCGCGGGCGGGAGATAACGTGGGGCTTCTGCTTCGTGGGATCGACAAGGACGCGTTGGAGCGGGGGATGGTGATCGCGGCGCCGAAGAGCATCACGCCGCACAAGAAGTTCAAGGGGTCGGTGTACGTGTTGACGAAGGAAGAGGGGGGGCGGCACACGCCGTTCTTCAATGGGTATCGGCCCCAGTTCTATTTCCGGACGACGGACGTGACGGGAGTGGCGACGTTGCCGGAGGGTCGGGAGATGGTGATGCCTGGGGACAACGTGGACATGGTGGTGGAGCTGATCACGCCGATCGCGATGGAGAAGGAGCTGCGCTTCGCGATCCGCGAGGGCGGCCGCACCGTCGGCGCCGGCGTCGTCACGGAGATCATCGAATAATGGCCGGAACCGCGACAGTAGGACAGAGAATCCGCATCCGTTTGCGGTCGTACGACCACGCCGTGCTCGATCAGTCGGCCGGTGAGATCGTTCGGACCGCGAAGCGGACCGGCGCACGTACGGCGGGACCCATTCCGCTTCCGACGCAGCGCTCGGTGTACACCGTGCTTCGTTCGCCGCACGTGGATAAGAAATCGCGCGAGCAGTTCGAAATCCGCGTCCACAAGCGGCTCATCGATATCGTGAAGTCCACTCCGCAGACGATCGACGCGCTGATGAAGCTCGATCTGCCGGCGGGCGTGGACATCGAAATCAAGCTCTAACGGGAACCCATCATGATCGGATTGCTGGCGCAAAAAATCGGAATGACCCAGGTGTTCGACGAGCAGGGGCGCGTCGTGCCGGTCACGCTGCTGTCGGCGGGACCTTGCCCGGTCGTGCAGGTGAAGACGCCCGAGAAGGACGGTTACGCCGCGATCCAAATCGGATTCGGAAAGCGCCGCGAGAGTCTCATCTCCAAGGCGGAGCAGGGCCACTTGAAGAAGCACAAGGCCTCTGGTGTCCGGACGCTCCAGGAATTGCGCGTCGAGGACACGGCGCCGTATCAGGCCGGCCAGGAGCTCACGGTTTCGCTTTTCGAAGTGGGCGCCAAAGTCGACGTCGTCGGCGTCTCGAAGGGCCGCGGTTTCGCCGGAGTGATCCGGCGGCATCACTTCACGTGCGGTCACGAGACCCACGGCTGCGTGACGCACAAGCAACCCGGCTCGATCGGCGCCAGCGCCTATCCGAGCCGCGTCGTCAAGGGCAAGCGTCTTCCCGGCCGCATGGGCGGGGGGCGGGTCACGGTGAGGAATCTCTCGGTGATCGGCGTGGATCCGGAGCAGCACCTGATCTGGCTGCGCGGGTCGATCCCGGGCGCTCCCAAGTGCACGGTCCTCATCAGGAAGAACGGGTAACGCGATGGCTACCGCGAGAAAATTCGGAAGCGACGGCAAAGAACTCGGCGATGTGGAACTTCCCAAGGAGTTGTTCGAGGCCACGGTCAACGAGCATCTCATTTGGGAGGCCGTGAAGGGCTACCTGGCCAACCAGCGCCAGGGCACCGCGGCCGCGAAGAACCGCGCCGCCGTGAGCGGCGGCGGCAGGAAACCGTGGAAGCAGAAGGGAACGGGCCGCGCGCGAGCCGGCTCGAACACCTCGCCCCTCTGGTCGGGCGGCGGCGTGGCGTTCCCTCCCGTTCCGCGCGATTACACGACTCAGATGAACGCGAAGGCCCGGATGAGGGCCCTCTGTGGCGCCCTGACCGAGCGCGCGAAGGACGGCGGCGTGATCATCATGGACCCGCCCGCGCTGGACCAGCCGAAGACCAAGGTGATGGCGGAGCTGATCCAGAAGGTCGGGCTCGGCGAGAAGAAAGTCCTCTGGGTTTTCGACAAGATGGCTTTGCCGACGCTCAAGTCGACGCGAAATCTGGCCAAGGTCCTCACGACCGAGAGCAGGCTCTTGAACACTTACGCGCTCATGAACTGCGATACCCTCGTGTTGACCGAGGGCGGTCTCAAGAGCCTCACGGAGCGGGTGAACGCATGACACGCGAACCGCGCAGCATCGTGCGACGCGCCATGATCACCGAGAAGGGCACTCGCGTTCGCGAGAAGCAGAACGGGTACCTCTTCGAGGTGGCGCGCGACGCGAACAAGATCGAGATCAAACAGGCGGTCGAGTCGATCTTCGACGTGAAGGTGGACTCGGTGCGCACCATCCGCGTGCACGGCAAGCCGAAGCGCATGGGCCGTCACGCGGGATACCGTCCCGATTGGAAGAAGGCTCTCGTCACCCTGAAGAAGGGCCAGACGATCGAGCTCTTCGAGCAGGTATAACCGATGCCACTGCGCAAATTCAGGCCGCTCACGCCGGCCACGCGGTTCAAGACGGTCTCCACATTCGAGGAGATCACCCGCGGCCACTCGGAGCCCCGGCTCACCGAGCGGCTGCACAAGACCGGCGGGCGGGACAACAAGGGGCACATCTCCTCATGGCAGCGCGGCGGCGGACACCGCCGGAACTACCGGATCATCGACTTCAAGCGCAACAAGACGGGAATTCCCGCC
>Ga0315281_10011040_pt1 | contig 12392 bp, 9 predicted proteins | sample YL17G07_0_MG_FD_204540 | JGI IMG/M metagenome (GOLD analysis project Ga0315281, IMG submission 204540) | Sediment microbial communities from Yellowstone Lake, YNP, Wyoming, USA - YL17G07_0 | ecosystem: Environmental > Aquatic > Freshwater > Lake > Sediment | place: USA: Wyoming | collected... | reverse complement strand
GAATTATTGTGCCTGACAAGCACGAAGGGATGGTTGAACAAGATTCGCCGTTGTGCGGGATGTTGCTGGTAGGATAGAAAGGTGATTAAGTAAGGGGCTAACGGCTACTTTTTCAGGGATGTAGAATATCCCTGTCTTTAGTGGCATGGTCCAGGGTTAGCCCTTGGCGGAGCGATGCGGGGTGACATGGCGGAACGGCGGGTGCCGACGGGCGGTGCGCCGGCGATCGGGGAGCACTACGACGCGGTCGTGTTGGGCGCCGGAATAGGGGGACTCGCATGCGGGGCCCTGCTCGCCAAGGAAGGACTTGACGTGCTCCTGGTGGAGAGGCAGGCGCGGCCCGGCGGCTATGTGAACGCTATCAGGAGGAGGGGTTATTCCTTCCAGGGCCCTTACCTGATGAGTGGCTGCGGTCCTGACGGCGGCATCGGCAGGGTCGTGGACCACCTGGGCCTGAAGATCGAGTTCAGCGAGGTCGAGCCTTTTCACCGCTACGTATATCCAGACCACGACATAACGGTATCCAGCGACATCGGGGCTTACAAGGAGATCCTCAAAGAGAACTTCCAGCCTCAGACGACAAACATCAACCACTTTTTCAACGCGCTCGAGGGCATCTATAAAGGGATGGATGTCCGGGTGCTGCGCAGCTTACTGGGTATGGGGTCGGCCCTGCGCCGCGTCGCCTATCCGGTGCTGTTCCCCCGTACGACCAGGCACCTGATGAGTGGAACCACCTTTGCCGGCTTGCTGGATTCTTACTTCACCGACGAGCAACTGAAGGCGGTTGTGGCTACACCGTGGCCTTCACTCGGCTCTCCACCGTGGGAACTCTCGGCGCTCAGCATGATAGGTTTGCTGGCCGGCTATTTCAAAGGCGCCTATGTTCCCGTGGGTGGATTCCAGTCACTCTCAAACGCGTTCGCTGAGTCTTTCATCGAGAGCGGGGGAACCCTGCTGCTGGGACACGAGGTGACGAGAATAATCACCGGGCAGGGGATGGTCACGGGGGCGTTGATACACCCGGGTGAAAGGGTGACGACGAGCGTGGTCGTCAGCGACGCCGATACCAAGCTGACCTTCCTTGACCTCTTGGAGAAGGAGAACTTCACCCGAGAGTTCCTGGACCGCGTCCAGGGATACCGCATGTCGGCGTCCGGGTTAGCGATACACCTCGGGATAGGCAAAGAGATAGATGACAGGGACCTCTCCTGCGGCTGCATATTCGTGCAGCCGTCCTATGACCACAGGGAGATGGTCGACGAGATCCGTGTAACGGATCGGCATCCGGACCCCGCGAAGCTCCGCTGGATGGTCGCGATTCACTCGATGCAGGACCCCTCGCTGGCGCCCGCGGGAAAGTCCTGTCTGGAGATCCTCGTCCCTTCGGTGCCGAACGACTTCAAGCGGAACTGGAACGTCGAGGAAGGTGGACGCCTGGGAGAGAGGTATCGCCGCACCAAGGAAGGTTATGCCGAGGTAGTGATTGAGGCTGTACGGTCCGTCTTCCCGAGAATCGTCGAGAACGTGGAGACCTACAGCATTTCCACTCCCGTGACCTACGGGCGCTACTCGATGGCGTCCGACGGCTGCTGGTATGATTGCGCGCTTGTCCCGGAACAGTCGTTCAACCGGCGCCCCGGCCCGGCGACGAGTGTTCGCGGACTTTTCCTCACCGGGTCCAAGTCGGTTCTCGGCGGCGGGATTTACGGGGCGGTGATGGCGGGAGTGCTCGCGGCCGACAGCGTCCTGAAGGGCAAGCTCGGCGCAGCCCTGTTCTGACTACTGCCGACCGGTAGAGACGTAGAAAAACCGCTTGAGGAGCGGCTGGTTAACCGAGCCCCATCATGCGCGAGACTATCTCCCGCATGATCTCGTCGGTGCCTGCGCCGATAGGCATGATGCGCGTATCCCGGTACGCACGGGCGATGTCCGACTCTTCCATGTAGCCGTAGCCGCCGAATATCTGAAGACAGGTGTCCACCACGTAGCACGACATCCTGCTTGCGAAAAGCTTGGACATGGCGACTTCTTTTATGGGGGTTCCCCCTTCGACGTAAAGCTTCAGGACATGATAAGTCAGACGCCTGCCTGCCTCGATCTGGGTCGCCATGTCCGCGAAGTAGTGCGCGATCACCTGGAAAGAGGCTATCGGCTTGCCAAAAGCCCGGCGCTGCTTGGCGTACTCGAGCGTGTTTTCCATTGTGAGTCGGGCGCCCGCCACCGCGCCGAGGGACATGATCAACCTCTCCCAGACGAACCCGCCCATGATCTGGTAGAAGCCGCGGTTCTCCTGGCCGAGAAGCGCATCGCCCGGCACTCGCATGTCGGAAAACGCCAGTTCCCCGGTGCTGGACGCCCGCCATCCGAGTTTGTCCAGCTTCTTCGTCACCTCGAAGCCCGGTGTGTCGGTATCGACCACGAACATGGACATTCCGCTGTGACCTTTTTCGGGGTCGGTCTTGGTCGCCAGGACCACGAAGTCGCAGCGAGCGCCGTTGGTTATATACGTCTTGGACCCGTTTATGATCCAATCGTCGCCGTCCTTCACCGCGCGCGTCTTGATGCTGGCCACGTCGCTTCCAGCGTCGGGTTCGGTGATGCCGAGTGCGCCGATTATCTCGCCTTTTATCCCTGGGACGAGGTACTTCTTCTTCTGCTCGTCGGTACCGTAGTGGAGGATGTGCGGCATGGAGATGCCGATATGTGCGCCGATGTCCGCGGCCGTCCCGGCCGATTTACAGCGGCAAATCTCCTCGTGAAGAACGGCCTCGGCAAGGATGTCGTCACCCCCGCCGTACTCCTCCGGGTACCGCATTCCCAGGTATCCGAGCTCGCCCATCTTCAGGAATACCTCCCGCGGGACTTCCCCGGCTTCCTCCCACTCGTCCGCGTGCGGCGCAAGCTCGTTCTCCACGAACTCCCGGATGCTCTGCCGAAAAACATCGTGTTCGGGTCCAAAAAGGTCTTCGCTCATCAGAGCCTCCCTGTGGAATGGAACTGCGTAAGATCGAATTGTTTTATTCGGAAAGGATTATAACCCGCGGGATGCTGAAAGCTCGATGGGCTGGTCAAGAGGATGGCGGCTGGTCCTCCGTATCCTTCTCTTTCTTTTCCTCTGCTTCTTTTTTCTCGAGATCCTTGTCAGCCATGTCCCTTACGGTGTTGATGCTTTCACTGAGCCGCTTTACGATCTTGGGAAGCTGTGACGGCAGGAAGAGCACGATGATTACGATTAGGATAATAAGAAACTCAATAGGTCCGAGCCCGAAGATTGCTGCTGTCATTGTTTCTCCATTTTAGTTGTTCAACATTGCAGATGCAAAGAATGGGGTCAGACCACTTTTTTTGCATCTGAACGTGGTCTGACCCGCGTTTTTTCGGAAAAGCAATAAAAGTGGTCTGACCCCGATTTTGCGCTAAGCCGCTTCGGGATAATGCCTGCGGTACGCCCTCTTCGTGGGGTGCCTTCGAATAGCGCGCAGCGGGCACCACCTACAGAGCCCGTCAATGATCATCGAGACACCATATGCGGTGGCGGCCATCGCCTTGGGGTCCTCTTCTTTTGAGCGCGCCCACATTATGATGGCTATGCCTCCCAGCACCCTGAGGATCATCCCGAACCAACCGATGTTTTTCCAGAAGAAATGCCATTCCTCTTCCAGTTCCACTTCGACTTCTTCTTTTTCTTTCTTCTTGCCCATTTGCCCCCTCCGTCTTTTCCGTCCAGATTACTTCGGTCTTGGCCATTAATCATTCTACATAATTGCCGACTTGACAATCTCGGGCGATAATATTATGTTTGCATTATGCAAATAGTGCAAAAGGAGCGTATTTGACATGACGAGGAAACAGGACGCGGATGTCAACGACACCACGCGCCAGGCGGTCATGCTCATCCTCCACATAATGAGGAACTTCCGGCATTCCGGCCTGGGTATAATGACCGACGTGGAGGTTTCCTACTCCCAGATCCTCGTCATGTACGCCCTGCTCGAGACCGGACAGGCTACCATGAGCGAACTCTCGCGTTGGCTCAAAATATCCCGAGGTGTTGCTACCAGGACCGTGGACCGTCTCGTTGAAAAAGGTATGGTGGAACGGCAGCGTGACGGGGCCGACCGCCGCGTCGTGCTTGTCTCGCTGTCTAAAGAAGGCAGGGATTTTGCCGAGAAAATGATTGGTGTCCATCTCGAGAAGATGGACGAGGTTTTCGAGAGCGTCGGGAAGGAAAAGAGGGAATCTTTCCTGGAGATGCTTTCCCAGGTCAACAGGCTGCTCGAGGATTGAGGCAAGAGGAGAAGGGTAGGGACTCGAATGGTCGAGAAGGTATTCAGGTGGTTGGGCTCTCACAGCGAGAAAAGACCCTGGTGGGTCATCCTGTTCATACTACTGGTGACAATCCTGGCCGTTGTGGGTGTAGGCAGGATCAAGGGCGAGTTCGGCTACAAGTCCATGCTCCCTAAGAAAAGTGAGTCGGTCAGGGCAATGAACGAGGCGGACCGGATTTTCGGCGGGACGATGGAGGAGCAGGTGCTCATCACCTCCGATAACGTCCTTGACGGCAGGATACTCCGCAAAGTGGCGGAGTACCCCGGGTTCCTGAAAAGCAGGAAAGACATATGGGGGTCATTCGCCGCCGACGTGAGCACACCGCTGGATGACATGGTGTACTTTCCAGGGGGAGCTCTCCCGCCCGAGACCGCCGGGCAACCATCCTCGGCTACGGGCCAGCTTCAGGAGCCGCTGCTTGCGAGGATCGGTTCCTTGAGCGATGAAGAATTGACCCGGCAGGTCGGGCTGAACCTCCAGATGAGCGAGATGCGGTCCAGGACGATGGGCATGGCCACCGGGCAGCAAAACATCTCGGGCGATAAAAAAGCGCTTCTCATAAATGTAACGCTGAACCCCAGGCAGAAAAGCGACGCCCAGACAAAAGCGGTGGTGGATTTCGAGAAGGACACCAACGGTTATTTCAAGGGCCTGGAGGGCGCCAGGACGTACATCAGCGGTGTCGCGTCCATCAACAAGGATTCGAACCAGCGGACCATGAGGGAGTCTTCGGTTCTTTTTCTCGTCGCCCTGGTATTCATACTTATCGTTCTTTTCCTGACGTTCAGGAAACTCTCGGACGTGCTGGCTACGGTCGCGGTCATAATAGTGACCGTTATCTGGGTGGTCGGCCTGAGCGGCTGGCTCAACTTCCCGTTCACATATACAAGCACCGCGATCTTCCCGTTGATGCTCGGGATCGACATCGCTTACGCCATCCACGTCCTCTCGCGCTACTATGAGGAGCGCGAGAAGGGAAGCGACCCCTTTCAATCCGCGCTCAGGTCCGTCGTTACCGTCGGTATCGCGGTGTTCCTTACCGCGGCGACCACCGCCTTCGGGTTCGCCTCGTTCGGCATATCGAACATGCCGCCGATACAGCAGTTCGGAATGCTTTGCGTCGCGGGTGTGATGTTCAGCTTCTTGCTGGCTGTCACATTGCTGCCGGCTATCCTTGTCCTGAGGGACAGAGGCGACAAGGCGCAGGCCAGGTGGGAGAAGAAGCAGGGCAAGCGCAGCAATGATCAGAGGACGTCGGTATTAGACCAGTTCCTGGTCAAGGTCGCGGTGCTCTCCGAGCACCACCGCCTTTTCGTCGGGGTCGTCACCCTGCTCATACTCATCGGGTGCGTGTTCCTCGGCACGCAGCTCAAGACGGAAACGGACATGGAGAAGATGATGCCAAAGGACGTTCCCTCCATCGTCGCCATGAACAAGATAAGCAAGCACTTCGGGGGCCAGGACGTCGCCTACACACTGGTGAAAGGGGACGTACTCGAACCTGCGAACCTGAAGGCCATGTTGAAGTACGAGGATGATCTTGCTTCCACAGAGTACGTGAACGAGAAAGGCAACCCTCTATTCGAGCGCGCGAAGATGTTCAGCATCGCCGACCTGGTCAAGAAAGTGAACGGGTCGATCCCCGCCACCAAGGGAGAGGTTATCTCATCTCTGGTGAAGCTGCAGACCGGAGCCGAGGGCGAGTCGAGTACCCGCCTTGTGAACAAGGACGCGACGGTGGCTATGGTAAGTATCCGGCTGGAGCGCGGTTCCCAGTCGGACATGAAGGAAGTGGCCGTGACGATGCGTTCCAGGAGTGAAGATATAACCGATGCGGGCAAGGGTCTTACGGTGATGAACGGCGGCATGCCGGCCCTGATGACCGAACTAATGGGGTCGATCGTTCCCACCCAGCTCAAGACATCCGGGCTCGCCCTGATCCTGTGCGCTCTCATCGTCATGCTCGTCTTCAATTCATTTTTCTTCGGTCTCGCAGCGACCAGCGTCGTCTTCATCGGTATCGCGCTCGAGATCGGGGCCCTGGCGCTCCTGGGATGGCCTCTTGATTTCATGACCGTTATGGTTTCCTCGCTTGTCATCGGCGCCGGGATCGACTTCGGGATACACGTGACCCACCGGTTCAGGGAGGAGTGGCACTACGGAGGGGTGGAGATAGACGAAGCGATGCGCAGGACGATCGGTAACGTAGGAAAGGCGCTGGTGGCCGCCGCTGTCACCACCGCCGGCGCTTTCGCCATCATCGCCATATCCAAGATGGCCTTCATGCGCAGGTTCGGCGGGATCACCGCTCTTTCCCTGACGTTCGCTTTGCTTGCCGCCCTGCTGGTCCTTCCGTCTATACTGGCGTGGAGGGCGAAGAGAGTCGAGAAATTGCGGGCAAGGAACTCTTCGTCGGATTAACGAGCCGGGGGTGTTACGTGCCGAGGGTAAGGACGTCTACGCCGTCGTCAAGGCGACGAACGTGATACTGGGAGTGGATTAGTCATACAACGTTCCCTTTCTAACAGACTGGCACTGGCCTGCGCGCTGGCAGCGCTGACTATTGCGTCGGTGACAGGTTGTGCCACTACCAAGCCGACGAAGAAACAGAAGAAGGTTGCGGCCGGGGGTGTCCACTACGTCTCGCCTTCAGGCAGTAACTCGAACCCCGGAACAAAGGAGGCTCCGTGGGCGACTCCGGGGTACGCATCAAAGCAGCTCAAGCCCGGCGATACACTCATAATCCTGGGAGGCAGGTATTCCCTGAGCACTTACGTGGACGACATGATAACGCCGCCTGCCGGCGCCTCGGGCGCATGGATAACGATAAAGGGAGAGGCGGGGAACAGGCCAGTCCTCGCCGGTAAGGACGACCTTTTCTCGGCAGTCGACATATCGAACACGAGCTACATCAGGATAGAGAACCTGGAGATAACGAGCGACAACGGCGCGAAGTTCAGGGGCGGCGTGGAGGCGGCGGGAGGGCCGGCCGACCACATCGTCCTCGAAGATCTATACATACACAACATCGACGACTTTGGAATAAATATCGGTGACACCGGGGGTTTCCAGATCCTTGATTGCGACGTTTCCTACTGCGCGGGTGGGGCTGTCGGAGGGCCCGCCGGGCAGCACGGTGGCGTCAGGAATCTCCTAATAAGCGGGTGCCACCTTTCTTACTCCGGGCATTACTACCAGGGAGGACCCGGTCCGGGTCCCTACGACCGCCCCGACGGGTTCGGGATAGAGCCCTCGGACGGCCCAATCGAGATAAAAGACACTGTCGCCGAACACAACCTGGGCGATGGTCTGGACTCGAAGGCGGCGAACACCTATATCCACGAGTGCGTGGTCGCCAATAACACGTGTGACGGCGTGAAGCTGTGGGCGCACGACAGCAAGATCGAGAACACCCTCATCTACGGGACCGGCGACGGCGCCGACTCGCAGTGGGTGGGAATCGTGGTGGAGGATTCAAAGACCCCCAACGCCCGCTTCGAGATCATAAACGTGACCCTTGACGACAATCCCTCGCGGCAGGCCTATCCCATGACCGTCCAGTACGACATGTCCAATCCGATAACACTCATCATGAGGAACACCATAGTATCCAACGGGCACGGTGAGGCGTACTTCGGAGATTCGGTCAAACTAACCGCCGATCACAATGTATTCAATCGTCCCGGCGAAGAAGTTCAGGTGCATGCCAACGGCAGGGACTACACTACTGCGCAGGTGGAGGCCGGGGAGCTGGGCCGGGGGAACCTCTGCGCGGACCCGATGTTCGTGAGGCGGGCGTGGGGCGAGACTGGCGACTACCATCTTCGAGAAGGGAGCCCGGCGATCGACGCGGGCACGTCGGAAGGGGCGCCTTCTGTCGACCTTGACGGGAACGCGAGACCTCACGATAACGGATACGACATCGGCGCCTACGAGTTCGGCGCGAGCAAACCCGGCGCCACCACCTGGTATCTCCCCGAGGGATGCACGGCGGGAGGCTTCGAAACGTGGGTGCTCTTGCAGAACCCTGGGAAAAACAGGTCGACTGCAGAGATGACCTATATGACTCCGGCGGGAGAGATAGGCGGCCCAACCGTCATCCTCGAGCCTGAGAGCAGGCAGACTGTGAACGTGTCGGATACCGTGCCGGATGCCTGGAGCGTTTCAACAGAGATATCGTCGGACAGGCCGGTGGTCGCGGAGAGGGCGACCTACTGGAAAGGAAGGACCGGCGGGCACGACTCCATAGGGGTTACGGCTGCTTCCCGGACCTGGTACCTCACTGAGGGCTGCACCGTGGGAGGATTCGAGACCTGGGTGCTCTTACAGAACCCGGGGGAGGAGAAGGCATCCGCGAAGCTCACGTTCATGACTCCCGAAGGCGAGGTGGAAGGCCCCACTCTCGACGTTGGAGCGAGGACGAGGCAGACCGTGAACGTCGCCGACACGGTGCCAGGTACCTCAAGCGTCTCGGCCGAGGTCACTTCGGATAAGCCTGTTGTCGCAGAGCGCGCCGTGTACTGGAAAGGAAGGAAGGCCGGTCACGACTCCATAGGTGCGCCGGGTCCTTCCCGGACCTGGTACATCGCCGAGGGTTGCACTGCAGGTGGCTTCGAAACGTGGGTGCTACTGCAGAATCCTTCGGATGAAAAGGCTTCCGCCAGGGTGACGTATATGACGCCGGAGGGTGAGGTGAGCGGCCCTACCGCGAACCTGGAGCCCGGCACAAGGCAGACACTCAATACGGCCGACACCGTGCCGGACACATGGAGCGTCTCAACGGAAGTCACGTCGGACAGGCCGATCGTCGCTGAGAGGGCGACCTACTGGGGCGACCGGTCAGGCGGTCACGGCTCGATAGGCGTGACAAATCCGTCTTCGACCTGGTACCTGGCCGAGGGGTGCACCGCCGGGGGATTCGAGACCTGGGTGCTCGTTCAGAACCCGGGGGAAGACAGGGCCACCGCGAAAATAACTTACATGACGCCAACAGGCGAAGCAAGCGGCCCCACAGTCAACCTCGGGCCGGGGACGAGACAGACGGTGAATGTCGCTGACACCGTCCCTGATACCTGGAGCGTCTCGACTGAGGTCTCCTCCGACAAACCGGTCGTAGCGGAAAGGGCCACATACTGGGCCGGCAGGACCGGTGACGGCTCCGCGTCGATAGGCTTTGCACCCTGAGGGCCCAGCTAATATAATCGACGTTCGGTATGGCAGTATCCTCTTATGTACCACTGGAGGCTCGTTTGCCGACAAATGTCATCTCTACCGAATCGCTCACAAAGTATTACGGGAAAGTGGTCGGAGTCGAGGGCCTGAACATGGAGGTCCAACAGGGCGAACTCTTCGGGTTCCTCGGGCCCAACGGGGCAGGAAAGACCACCACCATCAGGCTCGTCATGGGAATGCTCAAGCCGAACCGGGGTCGCGCCTCGGTTCTCGGTCTCGACGCATGGCGGCAGAGCGTAGAGGTCAAGAGACTGGTGGGGTATCTGCCCGGTGAACCCGCCTTTTATCCCCGCATGACCGGCGAGGAGATGGTCCGTTTCGTAGCCAGCTTCGACGGCAATGGCGAGGATTCCGGACGGGAGCTTGCGGGCAGGCTGGAGCTGGATATCGGCCGGAGGATCGAAGGCTACTCGCGCGGCATGAAGCAGAAGCTCGCGATAGTGCTTGCCCTCATGAAACGCCCGCCGCTCCTCATCATGGACGAACCGACGAACGGGCTCGACCCGATAACGCAACATGTTCTCTACGAGATATTGAGGGAGCTGCGTGAGGGCGGCACGACCCTGCTGTTCTCGTCGCACAACCTCCCCGAGGTGGAAAGGCTTGCCGACAGGGTGGGGATAATCAGGCAAGGTCACCTCGTGGGGACCGAGCGAATAGAGGACCTGCGTAACATGCGGCTGCGCAACGTGGAGGTCATTTACGCGGATGAGCCGCCGGACCGCCTCGACAAGCTCGCCGGTGTTATCGACTTCGAACGCGCAGGGAACCGCGTCCAGCTGAAGTTCAAGGGTGACCTCAACGTCCTGCTCGCGGAACTGACCCGAAACGAGCTCCTCGATCTCAGCATCGGCCACGCCAGCCTCGAGGACGTGTTCCTCGAGTTCTACAACCTGGAGGGGGACGAGCAGCAGTGATAAGGAGTCTCGCGGCTAAGACACTGCGCGAGCGCTGGAGGATGGCGGCGATATTCGTAGGCGTCATCGTTGCCTACACCCTGCTTGTCGTCGCGATTTACCCGAGTATAGGCAAGGTAAAGACGGACTACGCCAAGAACATCCCGAAGGCTTTCGCCAAGTTCTTCGGGGTCAGCAGCTTCAACCTCACTACTTTCAACAACTACGTGACGCTCCAGTTCTTGAGTCTGATGTGGGTCATACTCGTCGCCGCCTTTGTCATAGCGATGGCAAGACGGATGGTGGCGGGCGAGCTCAAGGAGGGCACACTCGAGTTTCTCCTTTCACAGCCGGTCCAGCGGTGGAAGCTGCTCTCGGTCCAGGCGGCGTTGCTGCTGGCCACGATAGTAGGGTTCGTGCTGGTGACGGTGGGGAGCATCGTCGCCTTCGCCGCCGCATTCAACGTGGGGTCAACATATGGGGGGTACGTTGTCTTCATACTTCCGGCCTGCGCACTTTTCATAGCGATAGCGGGCTACTCCATACTCTTCTCGGCGATGTTCAGGGACCCGGGACGGGCTGCGATGGCGGCCGCGGGTCTTACCCTGGTCTTCTACCTGATGAACTTCGCCGCATCTTACTGGAAGAGCGTCGAGTTCATGGGATGGTTCAGCATCTTCAAGTACTACCAGCCGCTCGATTTCATACAGAAGGCCAGCTTGCCGGTGCGCGACGTGCTGGTGCCTTGCGCCCTCGGGTTGGTTTCTTTCGCTGCGGCACTATGGGTCTTCCAGCGCCGCGACGTGGCGCCCTGAACCACCTGCACAGGGAGGGGTGAGGTCTTGTTTTATGCTTCCAGGGGTACAACCAATCACGGATCTCCGACGCATAGAATAAGACCTGACGCCATCATCATACTTGTCGTTGCTTTGATCTCTCTCCTGATATTGACTTCTCCCGCTTTCGCGGCCTGGGACGGTGGCCACGACGTCGCGGGCTGCCCGCAGGCGCAGAAGACATGGTACTTTGCCGAGGGGACCACCAGGGCGGGGTTCAACGAATACTTATGCCTGCTGAACCCCAACGCGGGCGCTACCGCCGCATCGGTCACCTACATGCTCGGGACGGGCGAGAACGTTTGCAAGGAATACGGCCTCGCTCCGAACAGCCGGACCACAATCGATGTGTCCGCCGACGTCCCCGCCGGTAACGACGTGTCGGTTAAAATCGAGGCGCGGGACCCCGTTGTGGCCGAGCGCCCCATGTACTTCAGGTTCAAGGGGACGATAACCGGGGGCCACGACGTGATGGGCGCGAACGCTCCGGCTAAGGATTGGTACTTCGCGGAGGGCACCTGCCGCCCCGGCTTCGAAACGTACCTCACTATACAGAACCCCGAGAGCGCCGAGGCCGCTGTGAAGATAACCTACATGCTCGGCGACGGGAAGACGAAGGAGGATTCGCAGAAGGTCGGCGGGAAATCACGCAAGACAGTGGTAGTGTCCGATACCCTTGGTGTCGCCGATGATTCGGCCCACGATTTCTCGGTCAAGGTTGAATCTGCCGACGGGGTGGGCATTGTAGCCGAACGCCCGATGTACTTCGACTACAGGGGCTGGACCGGCGGCCACGACGTGATGGGCGCGACTGCTCCCGCGAAGGAATGGTACTTCGCGGAGGGCACCTGCCGCCCCGGCTTCGAACCGTACCTCGCTATACAGAACCCCGGGAGCACCGATGCCGCCGTGAGAATAACCTACATGCTGGGCGACGGCAGCACGAGGGACCAACGGATCACGGTCCCCGGACACGCCCGCAACACCGTTGTCGTGAATGAAGTGCTGGGTCGGGGCGACGACCCGGCACACGACTTCTCCGCCAGGGTTGAGTCAACCAGTGGCGCGGGCATCGTAGCCGAGCGTCCGGTGTACT
>Ga0315281_10011039_pt1 | contig 12393 bp, 10 predicted proteins | sample YL17G07_0_MG_FD_204540 | JGI IMG/M metagenome (GOLD analysis project Ga0315281, IMG submission 204540) | Sediment microbial communities from Yellowstone Lake, YNP, Wyoming, USA - YL17G07_0 | ecosystem: Environmental > Aquatic > Freshwater > Lake > Sediment | place: USA: Wyoming | collected... | reverse complement strand
TTACCCCCGGAAATCTGCCGGAACTCTATTTTGCCGTTCAAATCGACACCACCCTTCGATGCTTGGAGACCTGCGCTATTCATGGCTTACAGCGATTCGCCCTCTCGTTTAACCGGACAGCAGTGATTTAAAGTATGTTATTTCAAACTGTAAATCAATAGTGACTGAAATAACAGGCGACAGAATTGACTGCTGTGGCCGTATCATGTATAGTTTGTTTGTAAATAAAGACGTTATTTTAATATCGATTATTTTAACGGACATGAAAATCAAGCAATCTCACACGCTTTCAAAGCTTCTTGCCGATCAATTGAGCGAACTTGGCACTAGCCTTTCTCGGCTGCGTATTGCCCGCCGAATTCGGCAGGAGGATGCTGCTATCCGCGCAGGAATGTCGCGAAGCACAGCAGTGCTCATTGAGAAAGGTGCGCCAAGTATTGCTATTGGTCAGGTCATCCGCTACCTTGAAGCGATAGCACCAGGGAAAACTCTCAAGCAACTTCTCCTTGAAAAAGATCCGGCAGTCATGTCGCTGTCTGCATCCGAGAAGCGTCAGCGTGCAAGAACGTTGGCCGAATCAGAATTAAAGGAATTGGATTTCTGAATATGGGCAAGCGCATAAAAGAAAAAAAGCTGGCTGTATTTATTAATATCGACAGCCAGTTTCTTCCCGCTGGTTTATTGTCAATGACTGAAGAAGATACCAACGTGATTGTATCCAAATTTGCATATGGTCTGAAATACCTGAATCGTCCAAATGCGATCGAGATTGACCCGGTGAGCCTTTCGATTGTCAACAAACAAAACGTTCGAGGAATGGAGTTGTTGCCGGTTGAGGGGCTTGCACTGTTTGGCGGGATACGTGATGCGGCGCCGGATAGCTGGGGGCGGAGGGTTATCGAAGCACGCCTGAAAGCGCCGCTTAATAGTCTGCCGGAGTCAGCATATTTGCTGGAGGCGGGGAGTGAGCGAATTGGTGCTCTGGATATCAGGGAGAGCATCGAGAGTCATCCTTCCGCACACCCGAAAAGCACCATTCATCGTCTCGAATACATGATGGATGCCGCCGCCCGTATTGAACTGGGGTTGCCAGTTCCTGTGCAGCTTGAGGATATTTTTGATGCAGGCAGCGGTATGGGCGGCATGCGCCCAAAGGCTACCGTGGAGGATGAAGATGGAGTGTTGTGGCTCGCCAAGTTCCCTTCGCGGAATGAAGCACTGAATGTGCCGTGTATTGAGGCGGCAACCATGCGCCTCGCAGCGAAAGCCAAGCTGGATGTGCCAACGGTACGAACTGAAAATCTGGGTGGAAAGACTGTCATGCTGATTCGTCGTTTTGATCGTGCGCTGGTCGGTGGCAAGCAGTATCGACACCATTTAGTGAGCGCATTGACCATGCTTGGGTGCGATGAAACCGAATCCAGGAGCAAGAGTTATTGGGATATCGCTGACAAGATTCGGATGTACACGCCTGCAGCACACGTTAAAAATAATCAGAAGGAATTGTTCGGGCGGATGGTCTTCAATATTTTGGTAACAAATGATGACGACCACCTGCGCAATCATGCGTTCCTGTGGGATGGAGAATATAAAGGATGGAAGCTGTCACCGCTATTCGATGTGATGCCACATCCAGTGGTGGGATTTGAACGCTACTTGCACCTGGGCGTTGGAAGCCAGGGGCGAGTTGCTACGCTGGACAACGCATTATCTGGCTATTCACGTTTCGGAATTACATTGCATGATGCAGAAAAAATCATAGACAGGATATGGCGAGTTGTCCGGCAATGGAAAAATTATTTTGAGGAATTTGGCGTCCCAGAAAATGAGATCAAAAAGATCGCGCCCGCATTCAGGCATATTGATGATGTCATGACTCCAGGGTGCAACTGATGTGGAGGGTAATGTGCCAGCGTTTAACATCGGATTGAACGAGTGCGCCTCACTGTAATGAGAAATTTATGAGACTGTAAATTTCTGGGCGAGGAAAAGTGCGTTTGGAAAAGCGCGTTACAGAAGGCGGAATTGATTGTGTTAAAATGTAACGATAAAGGGAAACGATGTGGGTAATAGTGCTGGTATGCCTCTACACCCCCTTTAGAATAAGGCTATTCGAGTGCGCTTATCCCAATAAAATAGTTAGCCCGGGGCTACCATTTTTCCAAGTAGAACTGTAATTGACATCATGTTCTCCATGAACCAGCCACATAAACTTTCCCTTTCAGTGCAATACGCCAGCCTGTGCAAGGCGCTGCCAACGCGCCAGCAATTTCGGCGCTGGGTCAAGGCTGCTTTGGATCGGGATTTGCACTGTACCCTGCGTGTAGTGGATGAGGACGAAGGTCGCAGGCTGAACCGTGATTTCCGCGGCAAGGATTATGCGACCAATGTGCTGACGTTTGTTTATGACGACACCGTGCCTTTGTCGGGCGATATCGTGATTTGTGCGCCTGTAGTAGAGAGGGAGTCAGCGGAACAGGGCATGCAGTTGCTTGCTCACTACGCGCATCTGACCCTGCATGGCGCGCTGCATTTGCAGGGCTATGATCATGAAAGCGAAGTCGGTGCAGCCGAGATGGAAGCGCTGGAAACTGCGTTAATGGCTAAATTAGGGTATCCTGCACCCTACGAAGTTACGGCATGAATCAAAGATGGACTTACCTGACAGTAAACCCGGCTTATTAGAGCGGCTTTCCGCGCTATTACTGCGTGAGCCCGAAGACCGCGAACAACTCATCGCCCTGCTGCACTCTGCCTACGAACGCAATCTGATGGATGCCGAGGCGTTGTCCATGATGGAAGGGGTGATACAGGTCTCCGAGCGGCAAGTTCGCGAAATCATGCTGCCGCGCGCGCAAATGGATGTGATCGACATCAGTGTTCCGCCGGAACAATTTATTCCTTTTGTGATCGAGACTGCGCATTCGCGTTTTCCGGTTATCGATGGCAATAAAGACAATATCATCGGCATTCTGCTGGCCAAGGATTTGCTGCGTTATTACGCGGGCGAGGAATTCAACGTGCGCGACATGTTGCGCCCAGCCGTGTTTGTGCCCGAATCCAAACGACTCAATGTGCTGTTGCGCGATTTCCGTGGTAACCGCAACCATATGGCGCTGGTGGTGGACGAGTATGGCGGCGTGTGCGGCATGGTGACGATAGAGGATGTGCTGGAGCAAATCGTCGGAGAAATTGAAGATGAGTATGATTTTGATGAGGATGAAGACAATATCATTTCTGTAAGCAAGGGCAGTTGGCGCGTGAAGGCTGCTACTGAAATTGTTGACTTCAACGCTGCATTAGGTTGCAGTTTTAGCGATGAGGAATACGATACGGTGGGTGGCTTGGTACTGAAGGCTGCCGGACAGTTACCCAAACGCGGCACACATATCACGATAGATAATATGATTTTTACCGTATTGCGGGCTGATAGCAGGCGTTTATATTCTCTGCTGGTGGAACGCAAGCCTGAAGAAGTTGCCGATGAAACGTAGGTCGGGTTTCAACCCGACCTACGTTTAATAAATAATCTGGATTAAAAACGTTCGTCGGCGCGCAGATAGCGCCACTGCCCGACCGGCAAATCCCCCAGCTTGATTTTGCCGATGCGCACCCGCTTCAACCCGCTTACTTTCAGTCCAACCAGCTCGCACATGCGGCGTATCTGGCGCTTCTTGCCTTCACGCAACACAAAGCGTAACTGATCTTCATTTTGCCAAGTTACCTTGGCCGGTTTGAGTTTTTGCCCATCCAGAGACAAGCCATGGTTCAGCATATTGATGCCATTGCCGATCAGTTTTCCGGTCACGCGTACCAGATATTCCTTGTCAACTTCCGAAGTCTCGCCGATCAATTGCTTTGCTACACGGCCATCCTGGGTGAGCACCAGCAAACCCTGTGAATCGATGTCCAGGCGGCCGGCGGGTGCCAGGCCTCTTAAATGGGCAGCACTGAAGCGGATGCCAGAGGTGTCGCCCGACCAGTGAGAATCCGGTTTAATCAGCACCACGGCGGGTTGGTAGCCGTCTTCAGCCTGGCCGGAAACATAGCCGATCGGCTTGTTGAGCAGTATGGTGACTTGCGTCTGTTGCTGCGACTGCGCAGATTTGTTCAGGGTGATTTTTTGATGCGGATAGATTTTTGTGCCGAGCTCGTTTACCGGTTCTCCGTCCACCAGCACCCAGCCTAGCTCGATATATTTGTCCGCTTCACGGCGCGAGCATAGCCCCTGTTCGGACATCAGTTTTGAGAGGCGAATTTTTTCCATGGTTTAAATTTATTGAAAATTGTTAATGCAGAAATTTGCAGAATATACGTTAAGCAAGAGCGGGGAATAATCCGCGTGCTCCCGTTGCGATAAACTCGACGGCGATAGCAGCAAGTATAAGGCCCATCAGGCGGGTAAAAATATCGATACCGACTTTCCCCAGGCGCTGAGCCACCCAGGGGGCAGCGAGGAAGGTGAGCCATACCGTGACGCTGAGCAGGACGATGACCAGCGTCATGATGAGGTAGTGTTGAAACCCATGCATTTTGTGCGCCTCCACAATTACCGCGCTGATAGAACCCGGACCTGCAAGCAATGGGGTGGATAAAGGTACGATGGCGTGCGATGCTGTTTCCTCCAGATCGGCACCGTCGTTTTCAGACGGGACCGGCTTGTAGACATTGCCATTCAGCATGGTGATCGACATCAGCATGAGCAGGATGCCGCCCGCCACACGAAATGAATTGATGCTGATGCCGAAGAAAGCCAGTAATGGCTCGCCCACCAGCAGCGCAACCAGCAGGATGCCGCCTACTGTCAGCGAAGTCATGCGACCGACTTGAACGCGCTTTTTTCTGGTCAAATTTGCGGTAAACAATATGATGACCGGAATCATTCCGATCGGATCGAGGATCGCAAACAGGCTGATAAATATTTTGGTGTATTCGGTAAATTCCAGCATGATTTGTTAAAAAATTCGGCGCGGGGTTGATGGGGATATGAACGGGAGAAATGAATATTTATTCAATCATAAAATCACAATTGGCGTATTTCGTTGATATTGTCGAAATAAGGAATTTTTGCAGATGCCATGCATTTGTTTTCCGGGCGGCCAAACAGAAAACCTTGTCCGCGTTTGAAACCCAGCTTTACGATGCGCTCCAGTATTTCCTCAGTCTCTACACCTTCTGCTACCAGATCGTAGCCCGCTTTAACCACCATGGTAGCCAGATTTTCGACAATGATACTTTGCCGATTGTCCTCGAACAGCTGGCGTATCAGGGATACGTCAAACTTGACGCAGTCCACCGGCATATTGGAAAGATAGCTGAGTGAAGAATAGCCGCTGCCAAAATCGTCCAGTGCAATTTTAAAGCCGGTCAGGCGCAGTTTATTGAGTATGCTGGAAGCGAGATGCAGTTGCGTGATCAATGCAGTTTCGGTTACTTCAATAATCAGGGTGTATTGCTTCAGGTAATCGGCGAGGGAATTTATTTTTTCCAGTACCAATGGATCAAGCAGACCGGGACCGGATACATTAAAACTGATACCTTTGCCAACAGGTATTTTTCCCGCTTCGATATCCTTGGCAATTTTTCCAATAATAACAAAATCAAATTCCGCCTCAAGGCGACGTTCTTGAATAATCGGGAAAATTGTGGATGGCATGATCAGATTGTCGTCATCACGGATACGCAGCAGGGCCTCGTAATAAACAGCTACACCGGTTTCCAGATTGGTGATGGGCTGATAGTGCATTTCAATGGACTCGTCACTATCCATCACCTTGAATACAAGATTGTTGATTCTGTTCGAGAAGAGTACGTCGGTGCTATTGAACATGCTGCGATCAAAAACCGCAATTTTACTTTTGCCCGGACGCTTGGCATGGTACATGGCGATATCTGCATGTTTGGGCAGATTGGTCAGCTGTTCGATATCGGTTCCTATCGCATAGGCCATGCCCGCACTAATTCTAATCGGTTCCTGGATGCCCAGGCTTTTGTGGTCGAACTGGCTGATGGCTTCAATACAACGTTCGGCGGTATTCAAAACAAGATTGGAGTCGACATCGAGAAACATCGTTGCAAATTCGTCGCCGCCCAGCCGATAGAGCCTGTCACCGTGGCGCAGCGTTTCCTGCAGTGTGCGAGTAATGGCTTGAATGACCTGGTCGCCGACAGGATGGCCGTAAGTGTCGTTGATGGCCTTGAAATGGTCGCAATCAAACAGCAACAGTGCGACACCGAGGCGGTGGCCGGATGACACCGACAGCACATGCTTCCAGTCCTCTTCGAAGCCGCGACGGTTGTATACGCCGGTAAGCGGGTCGTGATGTGCCAGTTGCCACAACTCATCATTTTTTTCGCTCAGGCTCAGGTGCATTTCTTCAAGCTTGTTTTGATAGTCATTCAGTGAAAGGCGAACTTTCTCCAATTCCGCCAAAGGCAAGCTGCGGGTATAGTTTTGCGCCAGCAGTCCGCTCTGTCCCTTGCGCAATGCGTCGATGTGCAATGACAGGCGGCGCAAGGGCGCGGACAATACCGACGACAGCATCATGTAAAAAATAAAATACAGAACGATCATGGTGAAAAGAATTTGCCGTTGAAAGCGCTCTATTGAAGCGGTTAACGCAATATTTTCGGTATTGGGTATCAGCGTGAATGTTGCACGCGACAATATTTCCCTGAACGGGACATGTTCGGTTTCTGCAATGTTGAAATGGAGGGAACCGGCGGTGATATAGTTAAAGTGCTGCTCGTTTTTTATGGCAGTCAGCAAGTTAAGTTTGAATCCGATATAACCGTGGACAGCCTGGGCATTTCCATTTGTCGCCGCAACCGGATAAAAAATATACAGGAAATACTGTTTGTCATCATACGTAAAAAAATTACCTATATCCTGCGTTGAAATTTTTTTGGGCATGCCGCTAATCGTGCTTGCAGCCAGCGCATCTCCATTCTGGTTGTAAAGTTCAACCGCCAGGAGGTAATCAGGTAATGCCTCTGCCCCCATGATGCGGTTGTCGCGCCAATAGCGGTAGTAATCGCGGTTAATAAATTGCTGCTGGGTTTCATCCTGCTTGGAAATGGCTTGGGCGCGGACACTAATTCCGTTGGAGATATGTGTTAACAGGTATTCGATTTCTCCAAGGGCTGCGTTGTTGTTGCGGTCCATCGCTTCGCCACGGATGCTGTCCAGTTTGTATTGCATGCCCCAACCAAGCAAGCCGAAAATAAGCGACATCAGAATGATGAAAACGAACGCATAAAATTTTATGGTCAATGGCCAGAGATTTTTGAGCCTGTTAACAAAGGTTGTCATGGTTATTGCGGGCCAATTTTCAATAAGGATTGTTCAACTGCTTCTGACAAATCGAATTCGGAAGTACCGTCAAAAAAATGATTGGCGTTCGGGATGAGCGTAACAGTAACAGGCATTCCATGATGAGTTTCGATACGCGAGAGCCAGTTGGCAGGTAATATAGCGTCGTCTGCACCAAATATTATTTCCGTAGGGATCGACGTCTGTTGAAGCAATTGCAACATATTGATTTCATCATGCTGTGCATAAGACAGATAAGCTCTGTCGGTTGCGGCAAAATTATTTTGACAGTAGCCCAAAGTAAAATGGCCAATGCGATTGTTTTGTTTATGTTGCGTGGAATTCATCAGGCGCTGAATTTTTTTTTGTTCTTCCTGTGCCACCTCGAGCGGATTTAGACTGATCAGAATTGAAGCTTTAATAGCGGGATGCCGAGTTTGCAAGTTAAATAACAAAACATCAAGATTGCCCACGCTGCTAAAACCGGCCAGTGCAATATTTTTATATCCCTTTTTATTTAGCCAGGTTACCCAATATCCGATTTCAGAAATTTCCTCATCCATCGTGTATGTATGCGCAGCCTCACAGGGTGAACTCTGGCTGCGTTTGTTGAGTCCAAGAGAGATCGTTGGGTTGAGTACGGTGTAGCCTTTTGAGGCCAGGTTGTTTGCCAGAGAACTCATGGGCGGGGAGTGATGGGTTTGCAGGAAGCCATGCAGGAGCAAAACAGCCGGTTGTGCGGGGAGGCCAGCCTGAAAATTGGCCGAGGCTGTCATTCCCGAAGGAAGTTTTACTTCAACCGTTTGCGCAAAAGCAGATATAGCAAGCAAGGAAAAAGATAATAGTGCAGCAATGCCGGAGGATATGCATAAAGGGGATCGAGACGGTTTGTAAGTATCCTTGCGCATAGATATTTTCTTGTTTTCAAAGTGCTTGGAATGATATTTTACTCCAGAAGTAAATGGGCTGTAGCAGGTTTGCCAATTTTCATTTGGATTCATTGACGCTGTAATGATTAAACAGTCAGCCTTCTGTAAATATTAGCCACCTTCAGCGGAAGTTTTCCAACCTCGTCAATGACCACATAATTAGCCGGGCCATACATATGCGGCAGATAGTCTCGGCCATGTGTGTCTATGGTGATGCAGAAGGGGTGGATACCGCTACGTTTGGCTTCTACCAGCGCCTTGCGCGTGTCTTCTATTCCGTATTTGCCACGATAGCCGTCGTTGTAATCATCCGGCTTGCCGTCTGAAAGCGTGATCAGCAGTTTGCTGCGCGCCTCAATTTTGTTCAGCAGACTGCTCAGGTGGCGTATTGCGAACCCCATGCGCGTGTAGTCCTGCGCGCGTATGCCGCTGATACGCGCCTTGACCATGTCATTGTAGGGTTCGTCAAATTGCTTGATGCGGTATAGCTCGCAGCGTTTGCGCGTGGTGCCGGAGAAACCGTAGATCGCATAGCGGTCTCCCAGCGTTTCCAGCACTTCGCACAGCAGCACCAGCGATTCGCGCTCGGCATCGTTGATCCAGCCATTGGTGGAGCCGCTCATGTCGACCATGAACATGACAGCAATGTTACGTTCGTGGCGATGCATGCGGGTGAACAGGCGCTCGCTCATTTCACTGCCATCCAGCGTGTCGGCCAATGCTTCCACCAAAGCGTCAATATCCACATCGTCGCCGGATGGTTCACGCTTGAGCATGCGGTTTTCATCGCGCATCGCTTCAAAGGTGCGGCGCAGGTGCTTGACCAGGCCGTGATATTTTTGCACGGTGTGCACGGCAAAATTATCCGCGACGGGAGGCACATCTTTTTCACGCATCACGCACCAGTTTTTGCGATAAAGCTGGCGTCCGAAATCCCACTCGGGATAAAAAGTTGCGCCCTCCTCATGGTAGGTGCCCTGCCATACGGCATCGGTATCCTGGGTCTTATCTTCAAACAGTGAGGGGTCGTACTCGCCCGGTCCGGCAGCAACCAGGTACTCGTCCGGAATTTCGCCCAGATCGAGGTAGATGGAAGTGAGCAACTGCTTGACACCGGCTGGCGGCGCGATGGGAGCATCGTCCAGAGTGATTTCCATTTGCGGCAGCTCATTGCCCTCGGCCTCTCCGCTGTGCTTGACATCAAATTGCGGCGGAGGAGTGTTTGCCTCTTTCTCCAGCTTTTCCAGCTCAATTGCAAGCTTGACACGCAGCATGATTTTTTCACGTTCTATGCGTGCCGTTGCACATTCAGTAACAGCGTCAAGGTCGAGTTCGCCCTGATAGCAAATGGGGCCAGGTGTTGCATCATGATAGATTTTTCCGAGCAATTGCAGGGTGTCCATTACGCTGGCCTGGGCTTGGGAGAGCTGGCTTACATGCTGTTCCCAGGCAGGCGGTTGTCTCCAGCCGGACAGCGTTTTTAGACGTTGCATTTCGCGGTAAAGCCCGGGTAGCTCGCGGCTGATACAGGCTTCCAATCTGAGTGTTTCCAGTATATGAAACAGCTTGAGCGCCTTGTCGGTATCTGGATAAGATTTTAGTGCGTCAGTGAGGTTGGTGCGAAAAGTGCCAAAGCGCGTTTGCGCCCACAGCAAAGTAACGATTGCCTTGCACAGCGTGAAGTTATCGTCGGCATTTTGCATGGTGGCGATTACGGCGGGCAGATAGAGCGTTTCACTGTCCGTATAGCATGTGTCACCCTGTTCCAGCTTGAGATGACGCCCGGAGAGGCCGCGCACAAAGGTGTGCAGGATCCCGCTGACTTGTTCAAACATCGCGCCATGCGCATGTTCGTGTTGCAATTGGGCAAAATTGCCGACACTGTTGACTGCTTCAAATGCTGAACGCGCTCCACCCCGGTCATGCGCATCCATGGTATGTCTGGCCCAGGCGTCGATCATGGGCGTTGCAGATTTTCCTTGTGCTGCGAACTGCCGGAATTGCGGCAGCGCACGTATCGCGAACTGGTGGGCAAGATGGGTATTAGTGGTGGCGATACGGCGTACCCAGCCCAGCAAAAAATCCTGATCTTCGCGGGTCAAATCGGCAATCTCGGCTGCAAGATCGTCAACATGATTTTTCGTGAATTCAATTTCCAGCCATTCAACCAGTGCCCGGTGAATATATTCGGCAGAGAGGGGTGTTTTGGAAGATGAAGGGTTTAAATCGGACATGGTTTAAATAAAATCATTCAGGAGTGCAACTATAATTTTTCACAGCTATTTGATATTTTTGTAGGAGCGCAATTTACCTCGAAGAGGTTCTTGTGCCCTTTGGGTATTGCGCGATTGTTTGAAAAGTGAATCGCGCAATAAATTGCGCTCCTACGATGTTATTTGAATTTCTCATTATGATTTACGCTCCGGTTTTAAAACAGCGAGGTAGACAGCTCACGAATTGCAGCGAGCATTTCAGGATCGTCGGTAATCGCTTGTGCAATCGCGCTGCGGCAGGCAATGACAGGGTCGACTCCAGAAGCGATCAATTTGCCCGCATGCACCAGCAAACGCGTGCTGGCGCCTTCTTCGAGGCCGTTGCCCTTGAGATTGCGCGTCATGTGCGCAAACTTGACCAGCTTTTCGGCAATAGACGCGTTCAAGCCGGACTCCTGTACGATTATTTTCTGTTCAAGCCCGGCGCCTGGGTAATCGAATTCCAGTGCAACAAAACGCTGCCGCGTGCTTTGCTTGAGATCTTTCAGCACGCTCTGGTAGCCGGGGTTGTAAGAGATGGCGAGGCAGAAATCCTCATTGGCTTGCAGCAGCGTGCCGAGTTTTTCCATCGGCAGTACGCGGCGGTCATCGGCGAGCGGGTGGATCACGACCATCGCGTCTTTGCGGGCTTCCACAATTTCATCGAGATAGCAGATGGCGCCTGCCCGCACCGAACGGGCCAGCGGGCCATCCACCCACACCGTTTCGCCACCCTTGATCAAGAAACGTCCGACCAGATCGGAAGCCGTCAGGTCGTCGTGGCAGGAAACGGTGATCAAGGGACGCTTTAAACGCCATGCCATATACTCCATAAAACGCGTCTTGCCGCAGCCGGTGGGGCCTTTGAGCAGAACGGGAAGTTTGTTTTTGTAGGCGGCCTCGAATATGAAAATCTCGTCACCGGTCGCTTCATAATAGGGTTCTGCGTTTACAAAATACTCTTCAGGAATAAGTGCTCGTGCTTGCATAGAGGGTCACAGTTAAAACAGTGGAAGTTTAGTGAAAGAATTCCCTCTATTCTTGGGTAATTTATAGTTGTGGTCAACTGGAAATGTGATATTCCAGAGATGAGTAACCATGGTTAAACAAAGAACTTGAAATAGACAAAATTAAAATTGAAAAACATACAGTGTAAGGTTTATATATTTTGCTATATTTGAGCTTCTTGCAAAACTAATTATCTGAGTGGAATTAATCGCCGAATGGGATAGAAGTGGGCGGCCATTGCTGGCAAGATGGAGGTTCTAAAGACAACATCGCGCCCGAGATGAATACTACGCAACGCACAGGAATAATGCAACGGTGGCAAACGATTCAACATGAATTGATGCGGAATTGAAAATAGAAATTGGATCACTGACGCCGAAGCTGGAGAAGGTCGTCCATCTGCTGGAATGGACGCGTATTGAAGAATTCGTTGTTTCGACGTGGCGGGGATGCGGGCGACCGGAACATGACCGTGGCATGCTGGCAAATGCATTTGTTGCCAAGGCGGTATTGGGGATATCCACCACAGCGGGTTTAATCGAGCGACTTGTGATAGATCGCGCCTTGCGGCGCATCTGCGGATTCCCGATGTGGAAGAAACTGTATTTGTTTTAAATCAGTAGGAAATGATCATTTTGATGATGAGGGAGGTGTTGAAATGACTTTGGGACTGCTCGGTGTTGACCAGGATTAGTCCTTTTGACATATATACAATCTCTTGATCTGTGTGAGACACTCGCCGGGATTTTGGTAATATGAATTTACAGAGCCATTCAGGCCATACACAATTTTTGAAGTGCAAATATACAATTTGCACCATTGATAGATAACTCAGGGGAAATAAATCGATATGTTCACTCCATTACTACAAAAAGCATTGCAAGTATTACGC
>Ga0315281_10011036_pt1 | contig 12394 bp, 7 predicted proteins | sample YL17G07_0_MG_FD_204540 | JGI IMG/M metagenome (GOLD analysis project Ga0315281, IMG submission 204540) | Sediment microbial communities from Yellowstone Lake, YNP, Wyoming, USA - YL17G07_0 | ecosystem: Environmental > Aquatic > Freshwater > Lake > Sediment | place: USA: Wyoming | collected... | reverse complement strand
GTCGGGTCCCTGTTTGCCTTGAGTGGAGTTTCCGGAATTCTTCAAGTGACGATTTACACCGGAACTCCGACAAACTACCCGATCGTGTCGGCTCGCACCTACAACAACGCTGCCACGGGAACGTTCGGCCAGTCGATTCCTGCCGCCGACGCCGAAGCCACGATCGGATCGGGAGGCACCTCCAGCGCTCTTTATCTCTCCGGACTGGCCAAGAATACGGCCTTCCGAACCAACGTCGGCTTCTACAATCAATCCTCCACCCAGACGGCGACGATGAATTTCCGGCTCATTGACGACAGTGGAAATATCATCGTGGAAAAGGCGTCGGAAACGTTCCCTCCGAATTTCGGAAAGCAGTACAACGACTTCTTCGGCACTTTCCTCGGGGTCGCAGGGGATATCCCGCACGCAACCCTCATTGTGACGCCGCTCAACGGCCAGGGACAGGTTTCGGGTTACGCCTCGGTCGTCGACAATAAGACCGGAGACCCGCTCTTCATCCCGGGAAACGTGCAGTAACGCAGTCAAAATCACCGTAACGGCTCAATGAAACCGGGGCCGGCCGCGAATTTTCGCAGCCGGCCCTTTTTCATGAGCTGAGACGGCGCCCTTCACCAGAGCCCCGATGTCCGCCGTTTCCATCGTTTCTTCGCCCGAATCGGGAATGCCGTCCGACTCCTGGGCCGTGCGCCTTCGCAACGTCCGTAAGCTCTATCGGCTCTACACCCGGCCGAGCGACCGGCTCGTGGAATGGATTTCGCGAGCTCCGCGTCATCGCCCGCTTCTGGCGCTCGACGGCGTGAGCCTCGAAGTGAAACCGGGAAGCGTTTTGGGGCTCGTCGGCGAAAATGGGGCGGGCAAGTCGACGCTGCTCAAAGTCGTCGCCGGCGTCACGGAGGCCACTTCCGGCGATGTCGGCGTGCGGGGAAAGGTCGCTTCCATCCTCGAGCTCGGCGCCGGCTTTCACGGCGAATTCACGGGACGGGAAAATGCCCGCCTCAATGCGGCGATCCTGGGAGTTCCGCCCGATGCCATCGAGGACACCCTCGCTCGGACCAGGGATTTTTCGGAGCTCGGGCATTTTTTCGACCGCCCGGTCCGAACCTATTCCTCGGGAATGGTCATGCGCCTCGCTTTCACGGTCGCAACGGAAGTTGACCCCGAGATTCTCATCATCGACGAAGCGCTCGCTGTGGGTGACGGGCACTTCCAGAAAAAATCGGTTGATCGCATCGCGGCTTTTCGGCAAGCGGGCAAGACGATTTTGTTCTGCACTCACGCAATGTACTTCGTGACCACTCTCTGTGACCACGCGGTCTGGCTCGCGGATGGCCGCGTCGTCCGTGAAGGGGAAGCACCGGACGTCGTCCGGGAATACGAAAATTATCTGCTCGAAAAAAACTCCAGAGGCGGCGGCGCCAGCGGCACGGCGGCCTCGCAATTTTCCGAATCTCCATTGACGGAAGGAAACAGTGAGGATCGAATCCTCGCGAGCGGCGAGAAACCGTCCGCCCGAGAGGCCTGGATCGAATCCGCCCGGGTTCTGGATTCCTCCGGGGTGCCGCGCGGGGAGTTCGCGCCGGGTGAGGAAGTCCGGATCGAAGTCGTTGTGGCGGCGCGCGAACGGGATCGTGGCCTGCATTTGAGGATCGGCATCGACCGGAACGACGGAGTGCAACTCTTCGCCAACGATACGAGAGGGGACGGTCACCCCCCGCTCACCGGAGCCGCCCGATACAGGATCGCTTATCGGATCCCGCAACTGCCGGTCAGAAGCGGCGAATATTCCGTGTTCATCTACCTCGGTGACGACACGGCTCTTCACCTCTACGATCATCTTCTTCTGCGCGGGGTGATCCGGTTTCGGAACGAGCGTTTCGACGTCGGAATTCTCGAAGTTCCAAGGGAGTGGACATGGGAACCGCTTCCGTGAGAGCCGGAGCTTCTTCCTTCCGTGCGGCCATTCATGATCGAGCCCGGCCGGTCAGAAACGATTGGAACCGCCGAGGGCCCGGTTTGACGAACGGGTTGGCGAATCCAAGAAAGCAGGGCGCGTGAGCAAACCCTTTCCCGGCGCGCGAAATGCACCGGTGATGCCGGAATCGATTGCTATACTTTCCCGGTTGATCGAAGCCTGCCGTCGATCCCGACTGAATTGGAGCCAGGCGTGAAATTGGACGTGGACACTGTTCCCTTGGCGTCAAACCCGACCCAGCGGATGGAGATTGATGCGAACCTGAGTGTCGAAGAGACGATTGGCGGAGCGCATCGCGTCGTCGCCCGGGAGGTAACGGACGCCGGCCATGAGATCGACCGGGCCGGCACGCCGCCGCTCGTTTCTCATTTTCTTCATCGCTACCCGGACCGAATCGAAAGCCCGCTGACCGGCGCGTCTCTTCCGGTTCTCGATCCCTTGCATGCCATCCTCAAACCGATCGCTGCGGGGACGCGGTTCGAGCACGGCCCGGCGCTTTCGCCGGAAGACTTCGATCGCCTCGTCCAGGGAGGATTCCTGATTCGGGATCCGATCGCAGCGTCGTCGACGAGCCGGCTCCTGTATGCCAACGTCGAGACCTGCTCGGTGTGCAACCATCGCTGCTCGTTCTGTCCCGTGTCGATCGACCCGCGCAGCATGGAAGTCATGCCCCAGGAGCTCTTCGTTCGGATCGTCGACGAAATCCTCGAAGCGGCGGATCCGGAAATGGGACTGTTTCTCAATAACTACAATGAGCCAACGGTCGATCCTCTCTTTCTCGAACGGCTGGAATATCTTTTTTCGAAGAACGTCCGGGTTGTCTTGTTGACGAACGCCTCCCGCCTCACGGCCGAAAAGGTCGACCGAATTCGCCAGATGGGCACGCTTCGATATCTTGGAGTCAATCTCCCAACCATCGATTCGGAGCGTTATCTGGAGCTGCACGGGACGACCGATCTGGCCCCCATTCGCGAGAACATCGAATACCTATTTGAACATCCCATCTCTTCGGAAAACGTCTTCGTGGTGCTCGGCTACGACGACGAACGGCATAAGCTGGACATCGACGGAATCGAAAAGGCTTACGGCGGCCGGGGCTGGGCGATCCGCAAGTTTCGGCTTCAGAATCGAGCGGGGCTCGTCGATGGACCGGCCAGGCCCGAGCCGAAGAAGAGGCTCGCCGGCTGCGAGCTGGTCGGCAGCCGCCCTCTTCAACACCTGCAGGTCGTTGCGTCCGGAAAAGTGACGTTTTGTTGCCAGGACTACTACGAGAGCCACGTCGTCGGCGACCTGCGTACACAGAACGTTCGAGAGATCATGGCCTCGCCCGAAATGTCGAAGTTGCGGCGCTTTGCGTACGGAGCGGAAGAAGCGCCCATGGATTTCATCTGCCGGAATTGCGAATTCGCGCTCGAAGCCTCGTCAACCTGAGTTGCAACGCGGTCGGCCGACCGAATCCCACTGGGGCCATCAGGTGCGAGCCGGCGGAAGATTCTGCCTCCAGGCCCCGCTCTTCGCCCATTCCAGCGTTTCCTCGGCGATTGTTGCGGAGCGCGCCTCCCGAAATTCCTTCGCGACCTCGAGCCCACGGCGGCGGTGGGCCCGCCAGACTCCGGGCTGCGTGAGAAGCTCTTCCGCCGCGGAGGCGAAAGCCGCGGGTTCGCGCGGCGGAACCAAGAGGGCTGCCGAAGACGCGAAGGCCCGAAAAGCCGAGATGTCCGACGCGACGACCGGAACTCCGCAACTCATCGCCTCGACGACCGGAAGACCGAATCCCTCCTGCTCCCAGGACGCCGCGAGAAGAAGATCGCATCCTCGCATCAACTCGGAGACTTCGGCCGGTTTCAGATTCGCGTGATACTCGTCGGGTCTCGCGAGATTTTCTTCGGCGGCAGTCAATGGCCATTGAGACAGGCGAATCAGACGGCAGGGGAGTCCACTCTTCCGGAGGAGCGTAACGGCTTCGAGTGACGTTGCGACGCCTTTCCAGTCGATTTCGAAGGGTGAAGTGACCAGGAGTCTCGCCGGCGCTCCGGGCCGCCACCGCCATACCCTGGGTTTCCAATGTTCTTCGAGCGGCTGAGGAACAAAGCGGGAAGGGCGGCGGAATCGTCGATCGAGCATCTCTCCGAGGTGCGGGGAAACGACCATTCCCGGGATCTGATGCCCGTAAGCGCGGAGAATGGCGGGATGTTCCGCCGCGTTGTGGGTGTATTCGAATTCGGCTCCCTGACAATAGTGAAGCACCTGCCCTCGCCCCGAATCGATGGCCGGTTCGATCGTCGTCCAGAATGTCGCCACAATGACGTCGGATTCGGGGATTGCGGCGCCGAGGCTGGACGTCGACACGAATCGGGCTTTGATCTCGAACCAGTCCGGCCGGCCGCCGGTTGTGACGACGGTGACGTCGTGTCCCCGGCGGATCATGAGGTTCGCCTGCTGGAGAGGAACTTTGGTACCGCCGAAAAGAGTCGTGTCCTGCAGGAGATAAGTGATTCGCACGCGATCGCGCCCGCTTCCTCGAAGTTGCCTGAACCGGCGAAATCGTAGCACGATACGTTTGGAATGATTTTCGATCGAGGAGGCGGCGGAGAATTGAAGCGCAGGACGGGGCCTGACAAAGCGAATCAGAATTGGTCCTGGAGGATCGATTCGCCGCTTTTCGATCGGTGGATTCGATTGGGAATCGTCGCGCTCGGTTTCGCGATTTTTGCGTCCTGCCGCCCGGACAATGCCCCGCGAGGCTCTCCGGTTCGTCCGGACGGATGGGATCGGCAGGCGGTCTCGATCTCCGATTCCGAACGGATCGTTCATCGGGCGATTCGGGTATCGACAGAGTGGAATTGGGCCCCTCCCGTCTCGGCACACGGGCGACTGCGATTCGCCTGGTCTGCCCCGGGGCGAACGGGGAGCGTGACGTTGACGATCGAGCCGGAGACCGGAAATTCGCAACGCTCACCGGCGAGGCTTTCGCGTCAACTCCCGGTCTCCCCGTCAGCGCCGCAATTTCGAGACGAGGATCTTTCCTGGATGGGAGGGAGCGGAAAGATTCGATTCCGGCTCGAACCGGCTGGCGAGCTCCTCTTGTCCGACGTTCGAATCGTCGAGCCCGACCCGAAGGCCGAAGCCGTCCTGATTTTCGTGTTCGACACGACGCGGCGAGACGCCATTGGTCTCTATGGCTGCCGCGACCCTTCGACTCCGAGCATCGATCGGATGTTCGCAGGAGGATGGAAGATCGAACGGGCTTATGCGCCGGCTTCCTGGACGATTCCGTCGACCGCGGCGCTGATGACGGGCCTGGTCCCGTCGGAACAGGAAGACGCCGATGGTTCGGCGCTGGGTATCCGGCCGGGAATCGAAACGCTGGCCGGTGATTTTCGGAGAGCGGGTTTCTCGACCGCGGCGTTCATCGCGAATCCAACTCTCAATGCGGGCAATGGTTTTGCGCGAGGATTCGACACGTTCTTCACGACGCCGTACGAGGGGGCCTCGATCACGCTTCCGGGTCGTGAAACGGCGCGCCATGTTCCTCGCTGGCTCGCTTCCCACGCGGGCGAGCCTGTGTTGTTGTACCTCCACCTCCTCGACCCTCACGATCCCTATACCCCGGCGGACCGCGCGCGAGGAACCACGCCCTTCGACTCCGATTACCGGGGGCCGATCGTCGGCGACGAAATTCACCGTCTGTATATTGGTGATCTGCCGCGCCCGCCGGAGCGGGACATCCGGCACCTCGAAGCCCTCTATCACGACGAGGTTCGGCTCGCCGATGAGGAGCTCGGAAAGATCTGGAACGGCGCGGGACACGAACTGCGGGATCGCGCGACTCTCGTTTTTACGTCCGATCACGGCGAGGAGCTCGGCGAGCATCAGGGTTGGAAGCACGGTCCGGCGCTTTACGACGAAGTTCTTCGAGTTCCCCTGCTTCTTCGTTCCTCAGCGATGCGGAAACTTCCACGGATTCCGCCGCAGACTCTCGTTTCGCTTCTGGATCTTCTGCCCACGATCGAAGAGCTGACGGGCCTTCCGGCACCCACCCGGCGGCTCGACGGGAAGAGTCTTCTCGATGCCGCCGCCTGGACTCGCACATCTCTTCCGGTCATCACGATGCTCAGCGGAGGAGCGCCCCGCGCGGTCGTGGTTCACGCTGCCGAAAAGTTTTTTTTCTTCGATCGTTTTGGTGAACGGGGAATTCCGGATCCGCTGCGCGATCCCGAGGGGGCGAGACTCGCTCTCCGGCTTCCGGGGATCCTGCCGGCCGTGGGTCGATTCGATCTGGTCGGCGATCCGGGGGAGAAAAATCTGCTGCCGATCGAGGCGGGAGGAGTTGCGGACGACTGGCTACGCATCGAGCAGGCGATCGGAGGGACTCGAAAAGGTCTTGAGATTCGCGCATTCGGCCCGGATCGAATGCTGGCGAGCCTGGACGTTCGATTCTCGGGCCTTTCCCGCGCCTCGAAGATCGAGCGTTTCGCCCTCGAGCCCGACGACAAAGTGACGTGGGAGGGGCCGGCGGAGAGGCCCGAGCTCGCCCTCCACTGGAATCTGGGAAAGGACTCGGACGGCGCTCTTGTTTCCAGCGAACCGATCCCGGAGTCTTTGATCGTTCGGCTCGGAAAAGGAACAGGGTGCGCCGATCTGGTGACCGATCACACCGTCCGGTTGATGGCCGGTCGCGACGAACGAGTTCCGGCCTCCGCGATTTCCGGCGCGATCCCGAGATTCGAGCATGACGAGCGTTGTTCGGCGATTTTTCTCTGGATGAGCTCGGGCAGGCTATCCTTCCGCTCCGGCGAGGAGCAGGATGAGGAACGTAAGAAATTGCGGGCGATCGGCTATGTTCACTGAAACGACATCGGTGCGATTTATCCGATGACCCGCCGAGCCGATCTCACGGCCGTCGTTGTTTCCTACCGGAGCGCGTCGCTTCTTCCCGATTGGCTTTCGACTCTGCACGCCGGAGCGCCGGAGCTGCAGATCGAAACCGTCGTCGTGGAAAACGAATCGACGCCGGAGGAGTGGAGCGCGGTTCAATCGGTTCCGGGATTCGACCGCCGCCTGTTCCTTCCCGGCAATCCCGGATATGCAGGAGGGCTCAATGCCGGGCTCGCCGAAGCGGGTGCGCCGGTTTTTCTTCTGTCGAATCCCGACGTTCTGTTCGAGCCGGGCTCCCTCAGCCGTCTCGTCCGGACGGCGCATGAGGTCCACGGCGCGGTGGGACCGGTTCTACACTTCGATCCCGGAGGACGCTGGCTCCTGCCGCCACCGGAGCACGAGACACCGGCGGGTGAGCTCACGCGGCTTCTGGCGCCCCATAGCGAATCGCTCCGGCGGATCCGACGCCGAAGAGAGGCGGAGTGGATCGAGCGCGTTCGAACGGCGACGCATCCCATCGAGCTCAGCTCACTTCCAGGAGCGATCTGGGTGGTGACGGCGTCAGCGTGGGAACGAGCCGGAAAACTCGACGAGATGTTTCCCCTTTATTTCGAAGAAACCGACTGGTTCTCTCGCGCCGCGGCGCGGGGAGTTCCGATTCGGCTCGAGCCGCGGGCGAAAGTCCGCCACCTGTTCGACCGCAGCGGCCCCGGAAGCGCCGAATCGCGGCGCCGCTACGGCGTTTCCGAACAGTTGTACTGGCGCCGTTACGGAGGGCCTGCTTTCAACGCCTTGCGCGGCATTCTGGGCCGCTTGCCGAGGTTTTCCGGTGGCCGCGAAAAGAGCTTCGATCCCCTGGTCGATCTGTCGTTGCCGATCGATCCACCTTCGGGTTGGAATTTTTCTTCCGATTGGATCCTGTCTCCCTCGCCCGATCTCGTTCCGGCGGTCCACGCGAGAGTTGATTGCCCTCTCACCGGTCTGGATGAGATTCGCCGGCTGCTCCCGGAGGGAAGATGGTTTCTGGCCCGGGGTTCCATCGACGGCGACGCGCAGCCGGTCGGTTATTTCGATTCACCAGGCGCCGGGATTCCGGACGGTCAGACGACGTCGTAATCGCCGGCCGAGTAATCGAATTGGCGAGCCACCTCGTCCGGGTCGGGCCAACCGTGAACGGGCCGGACCTCGAGCGGGATTTCACTTGTCACCCTCCGGAAAAGCGGATGTTGCGAAAGAAGTCTCCCGACCGGGCTGTTCGGATTCGAGCGAGCTTCGAGGGTCACGATCCCGTTCGTGCTCAGGTTTTGCGCGACTCCGGCGAAGAGCAACGACAGGCGACCCTCGTTTCCGGGTGATACGAGACTCTCGGCCACGAGGGCTCGCTCTCCATCGAATCCGACGATGGCCACCGCTTCGAGATTTGAACGCGCGGAATTCCAGAGGAGAAAGAAACGATAGTAGCGATTCGGCCGCGCGTGATATCGCCAATGCAGCGTCCCGCGGCTCTTGTCGGTTCGCCATCCGGGTGAGGTGCGAATCGAGTCCCAAAGTGCGTCATACCCGGCGGGGAGGGTTTCGGAAATCACCAGTTGTTCGCCGGCGGGTGATTCTTGCCGGGAGAGCTCCGGAATTTCGGCGAGGAATCGGGTGACCTCGCCCGCACATCGGTAGCCCAGAAAGCGCTCGCCGAATTCGCGATGACGGAAGCCCGGAAATCCGAAAACGAACGGAGGAGGATCGTCCGATTTTTCCTCTTCCTCGAAAAACGATCGCCCCAACCTGAGAATGGGTGTGTCCCGGCCCCGGAATCGTGCGGCAGGGGCGGTCATCACGTCCGTGGCGCTGCAGGCCTTGCGTGATTCACCGTTCTTCCAGAGAACCGTGGGCCAGGCGGCAAAGTGACCGACCAGTCGTCCGTCGTGAACGGCGACGAGCGCGCGCCGTCCGTGCGGATTACCCGCGTATTTCCAGCGCCATTCGCCGTCCGGCAGAGGCTTTCGAAAAGCGAGGCGGAACAGCTGTTCGAGCGCCGGTTCGTCGGCCTCCGTCGCTTTTCGGATTTCGATGGGCATCTCTGCAGTTTTCCCCGTCGGGCATTCGTCTCGGGCGATGATATCCCGGGGTGGCGATTCGAGAAGGGAGCGTCAATCCGGCCGAACGGCGGGAACGCCGGATCGACCGGGAGTCGAGGGCGTCTTCGTCGCGGGAATTTCAAAATTTTTTGTCAAAAAATTTGAGTCAATCCTTAGCGCGATCCTGAGCGGCATCGTAAGATACGTTGGAGATCGAGCGAATGACCCTGAACGACGAATCATCGAGAATCCCATTCGAAGCCGGGGATTTGCCCGGACGGCGGTGGCTGGTGCTGGCTCCCCATCCCGACGACGAAGTGCTCGGTCCGGGTGGAGCTCTGGCTGCCGCCGGGCGCCGCGGCGTCATCTTGCGCGTCGTCGTGATCACGGACGGGTCGGCGGGCGGAGTTGGCGAGAACCTTCCCGCCCGGCGAGAGGAGGAATCGCGCCGTGCGGCAGCGGTACTCGGGATTCCGGAACCCAGATTTCTGCGCCGGCGGGACCGCTCACTGATCGCCGATTCGAAAGAGCTGGCCGAGGATCTTTCGCGCGAGTTGATCGACTTTCGTCCCGATTTGATCCTCGCGCCTTCACCCGTCGAGCTTCATCCGGATCATCGCGCGATCGCTTTGACGCTGATCAACCTGGTTGGCGGAGGGAGACTCGGAGAGCCGCTCTTCGAAGCGATCCGGCACAGCCATCTGGTGTTCTACGAAGTCGCCACACCGATGACCGCGCCGAACCGAATCGTCGACGTCACCTCCACCGTCGAGCTCAAGCGAGAAGCTGCGCGAGAGTTTGCAAGCCAGTCCGCTCACGATTACGGGTCGGTGGCCGGTGCGTTCGCCGAATTCCGGCGTCTCACACTCCCGTTGTCGGTGAAAGCAGCGGAAGCGTTCTGGGTCATCGCCGTGCCGGAGGTGGCAAAGGTGGGACCGGCAGGACTTCTTCAAGCGATCGGGGGACCCGCTCCCTGGGCGCCCGCTGAAGTGACTCCGATTTCTGCGGTGGTTCGAACGCGGAATCGTCCGGAGTTGCTCGGGGAGGCGCTTGCTTCCCTGGCGGCAGGACGTGTCTTGCCCCGCGAAGTCGTGGTCGTGAACGATGGTGGAACCCCGGTCGAAAGCGTTCTGGCCCGATTCGAACAAACACTCGCCATCGTTCCGGTCACGCTGGCGTCGTCGCAGGGGCGTGTCTACGCCGCCAACGCCGGCGCCCAGCGGGTCACCTCGTCCCACTTCTTTTTTTTGGATGATGACGACATTGTGATGCCCGATCACGTCGAGACGCTCGGGCGTGCGTTGTTCGAGGGGCCGGAGCCGGTGGTCTACAGCGACGCCGTGACCGCGATCTACCGCCGAAGCCAATCCGGCGAACCCTGGCGGTGCGAGCGCCGGGTTCTCGAATACAGCCGCGATTTCGACGCGAATCTTCTCCGCTTCTTCAACTACATCCCGATCCACACGGCGGCGATCCCCGTCGACTCCTGGCGGTCGCTGGGCGGATTCAACGGCGAGCTGGACCTTTCGGAGGATTGGGATTTCCTGATCCGGCTCGCGGGGCTCGTCCGTTTTCGTCACGTCCGCCGAGTGACGTGCGAATACCGCGTGTTCGAGGGAGCCGGCGCGCCCGCACACCAGGCGCCCGGCAGCGAAGGGTTTCGGGCGGCGCGGCGGCAGATTTACGAAAGGCATCTCCGCCCCTTTGACGGCGAGGTGATCGGCGAAATGGTCGATCGTCTCCGAAAAGACGCGGAGGGGCAGATCGCGCGCAATTGGGAGCTCGACGGCGAGAATCGCCGAGAAAAAGAAAGAGCCGACGAATATCAGGGGCAGGTCGAGCGGGCACGCGGCGAGTTCGAACGGCTCGGCGGGAAGCTCGGTGCGCTCCAGCGGGAAGAGGGCGCCCTCCGGAACGAGATCGCCGAAAGAGACCAGAGAATCGGCGCTCGGGACCAGAAAATTCAGGCGCTCGAAGAAGGGATTCGCCAGCAGGAGCAAACCCTCGAAGCCCTTCGCCGCGAGGTTGGTGAGCTCACGAGTCTGCTGGCTGCCAGCGGTGAAACCGAGAACACTTTGCGCGCCCGGATCGAGGAGCAGTCGCGCCATCTCGAGGCGACCTACGCCGAGATCTCGAGGCTCGGGTCGATCCTGAAACAGATCCAGTCGTCGAGGACCTGGAAGCTCCACCTGTTGATCGAGAAACTGCGAACCTTCGGCCGAGGGAATTGAAATGGGGAGAATTCTGGTTCTCGCTCCGGAGCCGATCCGGGACCTGATGGCCGGAATGGGGATTCGTGCCGCCGAGATTGCGAGGCATCTCTCGCTCGCCGATCATCCGGTGACTCTGGTGACACCCGGCGACCCCGCCGCTGCGCCCGCCTGGCTTGGGGAAGCGGGGGTCCGAGTCGTTTCTTTCGAATCTTCTTCGCTCGCGCGGCTCGCTGCGAATCACGATGGAGCCATCGTTTCGGGTCACATTGCGAACGATTTTTTTCACCTCGCTCCGCCGATTCCGACCCTGGTCGATCTTTACGATCCGTTCCTGATCGAGAACCTCACGTACGCGCGCCGTCTGGGATGGGAGCCTTTTCGAAACGACCATCGAACCCTTGCCCTCCAGCTCGCGCGCGGCGATCGATTTCTCGTTTCGTCGCGGGAGCAACGGCTTTTCTATTCCGGTTGTCTGCTTTCTCTCGGTCGAGTCAATCCGGCGGCTCTCGAAAACGATCCGGCTCTCGAGAAATTTCTGCCGATCGTTCCTTTCGGCACGCCCGACAATCCTCCGGAACGGGGAGCGCCGCTTCTGCGGGGCGTCGTGCCGGGCATCGGCCCCTCCGACCCGATTCTTTTTTTTGGCGGGATCTACGACTGGTACGACCCGGATGAGCTTCTCGCGGCTTATGGACACGTTCTGGCCGAAGTTCCCGATTGCCGTCTCGTGTTCGTCCGAAATCCGAATCCTGATTCCACGCCGCAGGAGGCCTGCTCTCGCGCCGAGAAAATGGCTCGGGAAAAGGGGTGGCTTCAGAAGAACGTGTTTTTCATCCCCTGGTTTTCGTATGAACGGCGCGGTTCGCTTTACCTCGAATCGACGGCCGCGGTTCTCACGCACCAGCCCGGTCTCGAAACCGAATTGTCGCTAAGAACCCGGGGTCTCGATTTCCTCTGGGCCGGGCTCCCGATCGTTTCTCACCGGGGCGGAGCGATGGGTTCCCTTCTCGCGGACCACGGAGCGGGCATTCTCGTCGATCTGGGCGACCGGGCCGGCCTGGCAGGGGCGCTCGTTCGCGTCCTGACGGACCGCGGTCTCCGAAAGACTCTTTCGGATCGATCGCGCGAGCTGGCCGGAACTTTTCATTGGAAGAACGTGCTGGCGCCGGTTTTCGAATTCGCCATTCATCCGGAGGTGGACCGGTCCAAGGAAAGTTTCCGGCCGGAGCCCTTTCCGGGAGCGCCGGCCGTGGGGC
>Ga0315281_10011034_pt1 | contig 12394 bp, 6 predicted proteins | sample YL17G07_0_MG_FD_204540 | JGI IMG/M metagenome (GOLD analysis project Ga0315281, IMG submission 204540) | Sediment microbial communities from Yellowstone Lake, YNP, Wyoming, USA - YL17G07_0 | ecosystem: Environmental > Aquatic > Freshwater > Lake > Sediment | place: USA: Wyoming | collected... | reverse complement strand
CTCTGGGGTGAACTCAACTTGGATGGTCATAGGTAAAATCATACCAGATGATGCGCGAGCCTCTCGCTAAAACCGCGGTTTGTGCCCGCGCTCGGTATATATCCCCCCACGCCACACTTTGAGTGTCATCACTATCATTGGAAGCAAATATAGCTGTCGGTTGAAGCACGCCGCCCACGTTCAGGTAGACTTTATTTGGCCCCAGTGCGTTCCCAGCGGCCAAATCCAAATCCCCATCCCCATCCATATCTCCCCATGCCACACTACTGGTGGCATCACTGTCGTTGGAAGTAAATATGGCTGTCAGCTGAAGCGCGCCATCCGCATTTATGTAGACCTTGTTCGGTTGGCCACCATAATAGGTGCTGCCGTTCCCAGCAGCCAAATCCAAATCCCCATCCCCATCTATATCTCCCCATGCCACACTCCGAGTGTCGTCATTGTCGCTGGAAAACCAGACTGGTACTGGGTCCAAGCTGGTTGGGTTGTTGGCTTGGGAGGGCGCGTACTCCTCCCCGTTCCGGGGAGGGGAGTCAAGCTCCCCCTTTCCTCTCAGGGAGGGGGGCCGGGGGGTTAGGTCAGCATAGGCTGACGTTAGAGCGCAGAAGAGTAGCCACACGCTTGCCCCGGCGAGTAAAAGGGGCGAGAAGAGCCAAGCGGCCCGCCGGGCGGATGACCGGCGGCGGGATAATGCGGTTGGTGTTGGATGATGCATGAGGCATCTCCCTTCTCGAGGTGACTGTCATGGGGCATAGATGTCCCAGCACTTCCAGAATCTTGTCACCCCCTGACAGTCACCTAACAGGACCACCCCTCACTTATCCCGCGCCCAAAATCTCGCGGACCTTCACGCTCACGTTGGGCAGGGCCAGCGGGGAAAGCGACTCTTTGAGGCCCGCCGTGCGCTTTTCTTTGTAGCCGGAAGCGCTCGGCTCACGGTAAATCTCCACCTGCTTTTCAGTCAAATCCACCAGCCACGTCTCCGGGATGCCCACCCGCGCATACAGCGGGATTTTCACGCTACGGTCATAATCGGCCGACGTATCCGCCACTTCGACCAGTAGCAACACGTCTTTGGGCTTCGGATGCGACTTGGTGTAGTAGTCGGCGCGGCGGCGCACCAGCGCCAGATCGGGTTGCGGCTCCGAGCGGGGCAACTCCACCGGATTCTGGACTCTGACCAGGGCTTTCCCGCGCACCTGCGCTTGAAACACCTCCGCTAGGCGGTCAACGTGCCCAGCATGATCAGGGTTAATGGGTGACATGGGGATGATTTCTCCTTCAATCAATTCCAGACGGTCATCTTCGGCGAACACACCCGCCTTAATCATCTGGTCGTATTCCTGCACGCTGAAACGATAGCGCTCCGGCAGGGTAGTCGTCGGTTTAGGTTTGAGCATTGTGGACATTAGCGTCACCTCAAACTTAGAATAGCATACTTTCCGTGGGCGCTCATAACTCGCCAATTCGTAGTGCAATTCGTAGTGTGGTTTGTAGTGCGCGACGATAGTCGCGCTGGCCCGTGAAGCACTGGCGTGCTTCACTACGAACAATCAGCTCACACCCTGCTCGCGTGCGGCGGTGATGATTTGCCGGTTGACGGGCACGCCTTCGAGGAACAACTGCCGCCGCGCGGGGTCGGCGATTTTCCCGGCGCGCTCCATCACCCACTGGTACGCCGCGCCTAAAGCGGCGTGCGCGGCCTCCATTTGACCGTCCATTTGCAACGCCAGATAACACACGAAGTAATCGCGGTGCGCGAACTCCGCGCCTTGCCCGTGGTGCTTTGCCAAAATCGCCAGAGTCTGCTGGGCATAGTCCAGCGCCTCAGGCAAATCGTCCAGCGCCAAATAAATTTCCACTAAGGTCGCCAGGTCATCCGGCATGGACGGCTCTTGAGCCAGTTCCTCCCGCAGGGTCAAGGCTATCTGCGCCTGCTCCCGCGCGCGGGCCAATTCGCCGGTCAGCACGCTCACGGTGGCCAGGCAACTGTAACAATAGGCGGCCAGTTCTTTTTCCTGCAAGGCTTGCGCCGCCGTCAGGCTCTCGGTCAGCCACTGCTCGGCTTGCTCCAAATCCGCGATTTCGCGCATCACCAACCCCAGGTTGGCCTTGACGTAGGCTTCTCCGGCTTCGTCGCCAATCGCGCGCGCAATGTCCGCCGCCTTCTCGTAGCATTCACGCGCCTGCTTGAAATCGCCCAGATACTGATGCAGAATCCCGCGGCCATTCCACACGTTGCCTTCTTCAAAGCGGTTGTTGATGCTCTGGTGCAGTTGGATGGCGCGCGTGAAATACTCCTCGGCCCGGCCGTACTCGCCTGCGTCCTGTGCAATCAGGGCCAGGTTATACAGCGTGGTGCCCTCCCTAGCGTGCTGGCCGATTTTTTTCCAGCGCTCCAGCGCCTGCTTGTGCTCCTTCTCGGCGAGAGCGAAGGCGCGTTGCCGGTAGGCGACCGTGCCTAAGTTGTCGAACGCTTCCGCTTGACCATATAAATCGCCGCTGGCCTGACTCAAATCCAGCGCCCGCTGGAAGTTCTGGCGGGCCGCGTCAAAAGCGCCTATCTGCCGGTGGACAATCCCCAGACCGTTCAACGTCTGCGCTAAGACGCGCTCCGCCTCGGCGGTGGGGGTGGGAGTGGCTTCGGTCAGGGCCAGCGCCTCCGCGTACCAATCTTTGGCGTTGGGATAATTGCCGCGCTTCCGCTCAATCAGCCCCAGCAGAATGAGACACTGCATCTGGCCCACCGCCTGGTCGCGGTTGCGGTAAGTCGCCAACGCCAGTTCCGCCGCGTCCAGCGCCGCGGGGTAATCGCCGATGGCTTCGTAATAGCGGCCATAGCGGTAATCGGTCTCATGCACCGGCGCCTGGGGCAGGGCGGCAAGCGTCGCCAGCGCGGCGAGTTCCGCCTCGCGCCGCCCGAGGCTGTGCAGGATGTCAATCTCGGCCTGCCGCCACGCCGGTTGTTGCGGGTCGAGCGCGAGGGCCTTCTGGAAATAATCCAGCGCCGACTCGTAGGCGTAGCGGTGTTGAGCGTCGCGCGCGGCCTTGTCCAGATAGAACAGGGCCTTGTCCCGCAATTCGCCGCGGGTGTAGTGATAGGCCAGTTCGGCGTACGCCTCGGGCCGCAACTGTTCCAGCGCGCGGCCAATCTCGCAGTGCAAGCCGTGTTGTTGCGCGAGCGGCAGGGTGCTGTAAATGGCTTCGCGGGCAATCTCGTGATAGAACGCATACCGCACGGGGGACCAGGCTTCGGTAAAACTCTGGCGCGTGAGCACTTCCAGTTGGCCGCGCAAATCTGCCTCCGGCGGGTGAGCCGGATGAACGGGAGTGAGCAATCCCAAATCAAAACTCGGCCCGATGACGCTGGCGACTTTGAGCGTGACCTTGTGCCGCTCCAGCAGGCGGTCAAAGCGTTCGGTGACGACTTTTTGGGTGGTGTCGCGCAGGCCGAGCGCGGCGTCGGAGAGCGGCGCGTGCGGGGACAGCGTCCACTCGCCGAGCACGGGGTCTTTGGAGGACACGAGGCAGTTGGCCGCCCGCAACGCCTCCACCAGTTCGCGCGAGAGAATCCACAGGCCGTCATCGCGGCGATAGAGCCGCCCGGTTTCGCGCAGGGAGTCGAGCAGTTCTTTGATGAAGAGCGCGTTGCCCCGCGTCCACATTTGGATGAGGGCCAGCACCAGCGCCGAGGCCCGGTTTTCCAACTGACTGGCGATGAGCGCGGTAGCGCCTTCTGGAGATAGGTCGCCCAAGTTCACCATCTGGTGATAGGCCAACTCGTGGAGTTTCGCCAGCGGCGGCTCGTCGGCCTGCAAGGGCGGGCGCTGGGTGAGCGTCAACATCACCGGCGCTTGCGCGATGCCTTGCGCCAGTTTCAGAGTCAGCGCCTGGGAGTCGCCGTCCATCCACTGAACGTCTTCGATTAACAAGAACAAAGGCTTGACGCTCGCCCAGCGCCGGATTAAGTCGCCGATGAAGTCAAACAACGCGGCTTGCCGCGCTTCCGGCTCCCGCGCGGAGGTCGTCGCGTTCTGCTCCAACGGCAAGCCCAGCACGTCGGCGAGGAGCGGCAGACGCACGAGCCAGTCGGGGTCGGCGGCTCGCACGGCCTGCTCCACCTGCGCGATTTGGCTATCCCCCGCGGGCACACCCGTCAGCTCCAAAAGCGACCACAAAATTTCTCGCCATGGCGCATAAGCGCTGTTCTGCGTGAGGCTGTAGCACGCCCCGGAGACGACCCGCAGGCCGCGCGCCTGCGCGCGTTGCGCCAGCGCCGCGCTGAAATGACTCTTGCCCACGCCGGGTTGCCCCTCGAGCCGCAGAATCTGTCCGTTTCCGGCGAGGGCGGAATCGAGCAGGGGCCGCAAGCGGGCCAGGTCGGCGTCGCGCCCGACCAGCCGCGCGGTGAACCGGGCGATGGCCCCGCCCGTCGGGACCACCAACCCCACGACTTCCAGCGTCGGCAAGGGTTCGCTCTTGCCCTTGAGTTCCAGCGCCCCCACCGGGCGGAAATCAAACTTCAACGCGCAGGCTGTAGCGATTTTTTCGCTCACCAGAATCTGCCCGGGCGCAGCTTTGCCCATCAAGCGCGCGGCTACGTTGACTTCGTCGCCCAGCACGCCATAGGTGCGCCGGGTGGCGCCGCCGTACGCGCCTGCCCACAAGCGCCCCTGGCTGATGCCGAGATGCGTGTCGCGGATGAAATCCAGCGCTGGAGGCGGTTGCCGCAGTTCGAGCGCGGCCGTGACCGCCCGCGCCGGGTCGTCGGGATGCGCGACGGGCGCGCCAAACGTGGCGTACAGATACGCGCCTTTATCGCCCAGGATGAATTGCAAAAGATAGCCTTCGTATTTAGCCAGCGTTGCTTGCACCCAGCGGAGATAGGCGTCAAGTTTGGCCCCGGCAGTGTCGTCGGCGTCGTAGTCCAGCCCGCCGAAGTTCAGGAACAGCACGACGGTGGAGCGGATTTCGCTGAGGAACTGGTCTTTGAAACCGGAGAGGCTTTCGCCGTAGCGCAGACGCTCGTACACCGGCGCGAGGAACCACGGGCGGAGTTCGGCTTCGGGGATGGGTTCGGTCCAGTCGGTGGCGGCTGGGACGGCCAGCGTGGGCCAGCGTGCGGTGTTGACGGGTTGCTTGAGGCCGGTGATGAGGGCGCAACCATCGGCGTCCCGCCACTCTTTGATGTCAACTTTATCCGCGAGTTGCCGGGCGGTCTCGGCGCTCAACACCACTTCGCCTTTGTGGGCGTGTTTCTCCGCCGCCGCCATCTTGTCCAGTGTGGCTCCGGCCAGCACGTCAATGAAGTGGAGACTAGGGTCGCCGACGCGCAAACGCCGGGCAGGGCCGCTGGCGATGGCGGCCTTCATGGAGAGGGGGATGGACGGGCCAGCGGCGAGCGATTGCGTGGTGGCGGACAGGCGGCCGCTCATGGCTTTTTGCATCGCCAACGCGCAGGCCACCGCGCGCAAGGCAGCCTGCTCTGCGACCATAGGGAGTGTCGAAGAGTCGCCGTCGAACCAGCAGGTGAGCGCATCGCCGCCGAAGGTGGTCACGCTCCCGCCGTAGTCGTCTACTTTGGCCACCAGCCCGTCAAAGATGCGGTTGAGACGCCAGGTCAGCTTTTCCGCGCCGCCCTGTTCGCCGTGTTCTTTTAATAACGCTTCGGTGAGGGCGGTGAAGCCGGAGATGTCCGCGAAGAGCGCCGCGCCGTAGGTGCGCTCTGGCAGGTCTTCGCCGCGCGCCAGCGCCTGCCGGCGATCCATGGGGAGGTAGGTGTGGAGTTGGCCCATTGCCTCAGCCCGCGATGACTTTCGGCTATTGAGCCGGAAGATGAAACGCGTTGGCGGCGATAAGCAGTTCGCGTTCAGCCACCCGCTCAGCGCGATTGAATTGCAGGAGCCGGACAGTGGCACGGGCCACGGGGGTCAGCGGGATGATCAATGCGCCTTGCAATTGAAAGTGATCTATCCAGCGGTCACAGCGAGGATGATAAAGCGGAACGATTTCACTGGTAGCGGGATCCGGCGAGGCGATGTCACTCCCCTTGTGTTTGTTGCACAGTGTGCATGACAGCGCGAGATTATCGGCTTCGGTCAAGCCGCCGTGCTTTTGGGCAATGACGTGGTCAATCTGATGCGCCACCAAACCCGCCGCTTCCGGGGTCAGACAATATTCGCAACAGCCGTTCGCGCGGTCATAGACCAGCCGCCGCAAAGCCGCCGGGATGTAAGCCGTCGTCATGCGGCTTTAAGCTTAAGCAAAGCTTTGGCTTTCGCCAGGCGCACCAGATGCTCAAGATACTGATATTGTTCCCACTCCGCCTCTTCCGCTGACGAGAGGCCGGTGGCGCGATTTTTTTCCAGGAGCAAGTCCACCCGACTTTGCAAAGCCGGGGACGGGCGCAGGGCCAGAATTTCCTCCGGCGTTGGCAGGCTGGCCAGAAATTCCAGAACTTCCGCCGCGCCCTGAAAACCAGACTGAGCCGCCGCATTCAACTCGCGCAAACCCAACTCCAAAATGTCGGGCAGACGATTAGCGACGAGGCGTAGCCGTTGCGCCAGTTCGTCCGATACCTCAAGCGTAATGGGAGACATAGGCCAACTCCTTGGCTGAGAATATGCCACAAGCCCGACGCCAAGTCAAATCATCTGGGCCGCACTTGAGGAGCGGCGGAGCCAGTGCGTCGCCTGTGCAGGTCTACTGGGCGGTGATTAGACTCGGAGGGGTGGCCAATTGCTCAGGTTCGTGCTGGAAAAGAAAATCGGGCGCGAAGTCCGCGCCGTTGGGCCAGGTCGCCGTGCGCGTGTCGGGGTCGAGGTAGGCTTGCGCAAACAGCGCCGGATCGCGCAACGGCTCAAAGATGGGGCCATATAAGTCTGCGCGGAGATTGAGACGCTGGCGCGCGCCATTGTCAAATGCCAGTTCCAGCGAGTGCGGGCCAACGACTTTGAGTTCGGTCACGTGGATAATCATGACAGTCTCCGTTTAATCCAGCGGCGCAATGGGGTTCAGCGGCAATCCAGCCCGAGCCAGTTCCCAATTGGCGCGCAATTCGGCCTGGTGCATCGCCGCCCATTCAAAGACTTTCGCGCGGACGGTGCGCGAGAGTTCGCCCTCTAAAATTTCAAAGGTAATTATACTCCCAAGCCACTATCGCCTGCCTCAGTGCCTTCAGCCGTTCTCAATGTCTCAGCGATTCCAACTCCGCTTGTCCTCTCCTCCAATCCGGCTTACACTCGTCATTATTTAGGTGACTGTCATGGGGCGACCGAGTTCTTGAAGTGTCAGGGACTATACGCCCCATGACAGTCACCTATAATTTGCCCTCCCCTCCAACCACTTACATTCCTAACAAGTTCACTTTCTCCATTTTATTTTCCCGCTCGCTCCTGCTGACCCAAGGAGGGCCTCATGCGCCATTTGAATGCAACTCAATTGCTCCGCCACTTTCCCCTAGCGCGGAAGGCGGCTGTACTGTTATCCATGTTGCTGGCCGGGGCTTGCCTCACGTTGCTCTTTCTCTCGCTCATGCCGATTGCCCCCGCCACCCCTGCCTATGCCAACGACCCGACCTTTATGGCACATCGCTCCTTCGGCCCAGGCAATGATTTCACGATAAGCATCGTCGTGGGAGACATGAATGGGGATGGTCATCTCGATCTGATTGTCGGCAATTTTGGTACTGCCTCGAACACCGTCTACCTGAATGATGGAACGGGCAATTTCCCCAACACCAGCCCGTATGTGCGCACGTTTGGAGCTGGCGCTACTCAAAGCGTGGCCGTGGGAGACGTGGATGGCGACGGTGACTTGGACATCGTCGTTGGCAACACCGGCCAGGCCAGCAAAGTTTATCTCAACGATGGGGTCGGCAACTTCTATATCGGTCTTGTGGATTGCGCGACACCACCTGCCACTGTCCATTGTTTTGGTAGTAGCGAGTTCACTCGCAGTGTGGCGCTGGGGGACGTGAACGGCGACGGCGCGTTGGACATCGTCCAGGGCAACTATGGTCAACCGGGTGTGGTCTACCTGAACGACGGCGCGGGAAACTTCTATTATGGCGCAGTGACCTGCGCCGAGGCCAGTGTCCGCTGTTTCGGCAGTGGTTTAGAGCATACCGCCAGCATCGCACTCGGGGATGTGAACGGCGATGGCGACCTGGATGTGGTGGTGGGCAACTCCGGGATTCGGGATGATGGCAGTTGCCACTGTTATTTTGGAGAACAGAATGTAGTTTATTTGAACGATGGGACGGGCCACTTCCCGAACACCGCTCCGTATACCCGTACCTTTGGCACTGGCTCGGATGCGACTAAGAGTGTGGCCGTAGGGGACGTGAACGGCGATGGCGCGCACGATCTCATCACCGGCAATTTCGCGCAACAAAATGTCGTCTATCTGAACGACGGAACGGGGAATTTTCCCAATACCAATCCGTATACGCGCACCTTTAGCGCTGGCTCGGATGCGACTCAGAGCGTAACCGCCGGCGATGTGGATGGCGATGGGGATCTTGACCTCGTCACTGGCAATGCGTATGACCTTTATCCCTATCATGGCGAGCAAAATGTCGTTTACCTGAACGATGGGGCAGGCTATTTTACGGCCACGACGGGGTTGAACTTTGGAACCGGCATAGATACGACCTACAGTGTAGCCGCCGGAGACATGGATCGTGACGGCGATCTGGATCTGATTGTTGGCAACGCCGGGCAAAACGCACTTTACCTGAACGCCGGGGCGGGTAGCTTCTCCAGCACGAGTACCTCGGCTCACCCGTTTGGGACCGGCTCCGATGACACTTGGAGCGTAGCCACGGGGGACATGGATGGCGACGGTCACCTCGATTTGGTCGTTGGCAATGGGAATATGCTCGTGTTTTCGAACAGCGTCAGCTTGCTTGGCAGACCGAACGCGGTCTACTTGAACAATGGGACCGGGGACTTTCCCAACAGCAATCCTTATACGCGGACATTTGGGACTGGCTCCAATGTGACCTGGGGTGTGGCCGTGGGGGACATGAACGGGGACGGCCATCTGGATATTGTCACGAGCAATTATTCCCAGACCAACGTGGTCTACCTGAATGACGGGCTAGGCAACTTCCCCAACACCAGCGCTTACACCCGCACATTCGGGACAGACTTGAACCACACGCTCAGCGTAGCATTGGGGGATATTGATGGCGACGGCGACCTGGATATTGTCACGGGCAATGCGGGCCTCCGCGAACCCGAATCTGGTTGTAACTGTTTTCGGGGAGAGCAGAATGTCATCTATCTCAACGACGGGGCCGGGAACTTCCCTAACACCAGCACATCTATGCGGCTGTTTGGGACTGGTTCCGATGCAACGGCCAGCGTGGCCGTGGGAGATATGAACGGCGATGGCGCGCTGGATATTGTCGCTGGCAACAATGGGCAGCAAAATGTGGTCTACCTGAACGATGGGGCAGGGAACTTTGACTGGCCAGGCAGCGCGCGGAACTTTGGGACTGGCTTCGACAATACTTTGAGCGCGGTTGTGGGAGATATGAACGGCGATGGCCTGCTGGATATTGTCGCTGGCAAAAATGGGCAACAAAGTGTGGTCTATCTCAACGATGGGGCCGGGAACTTTGACTGGCCGGGCAACGCACGGGACTTTGGAGTCGGGGGGGATTACACCCGGAGTGTGGTCGTAGCGGATGTGGATGGCGACGGGGATCTCGATCTGATCACCGGCAACGAAGGCCAAAACATGGTCTACCTGAACGACGGGACCGGTAATTTTCCGGTGGACAGTGTGCGGGACTTTGGAACCGGCCTCGATATTACCTGGAGTATGGCCGCCGGGGATATGGATGGTGACGGCGACCTTGATTTAGTCACCGGTAATCTGGGGCAACAGAATATAGTGTACTTGAATAATGTGGCTGGGGCGGCGGCGTTAGTCAATAATCCGCCACAGGTCGGTGTCGTTCGCCCCGGCCCCACCCATAACGCCAGCGGTTATTCCACGCCCGTCATTCTGGGCCAACGCTTCATCCCAATCACATACACCCTTGCTGATCCAGAGAACGACCCGGTGCGCTTCATTCGCACTTTCTACTCGCCCGAGGGCGGTAGTAACTGGCTTCCAGCCCTGGATGCCAGCGGCACCGTTACGGCGAATCTCTCTGCCTCGTTTACCGGGACGACCCACACATTTGTTTGGGACACTTTCGCCAGCGGTTTCTTCGGCCAGTCGGATAACGTCGTCTTCCGTATCGAAGCCTATTCCTCGCTTCGCACTGGCCCAAACGGTATTCCCGTCTTTCAGCATCCCTATGCCTCCGCCACCACCTTCCCCTTCCGCGTGCGTGGCACGCAGGTGCGGGTGATGAGTGGGACAATGCCCGCCACCAATGCGCTCGTCTATCGCTTGCCGGTTAGTGACACTGTGGGTGGCGCGCTCATGGGCAATGCCACGGCCCCCTTCCACACCGATGGGCTGGGCTATTTGCAAGGCCGCGGAGAGTTGAAGGCGGGCGACCAACTCTTCGCGCTCGTGCCCATTACTTGGACTGACTCCTACACGCTCTACTACACCAGCGGCACGCCCAATGCCACAGGCGTCAATGCCTTCACGGTCGGACAAGCGGGTGTCCAAACCCTCACCGTCTCATCCACGCGCCCGCTCGTGTTGTTCAACCTGAACCTCTCGCTCGAATGGGACGCGACTAACGACCCGACCTATCTCGACCAAATGCAATTCAATCTGCAACGCGCGTCAGAATACTTGTATGACTTCACCAATGGACAGGCCGCGCTCGGGCACGTCACCATTGAGCAAAACGCCGACGACTGGGCGTATTCCAATATCGTCGTCCACGCGACCAACCGTATGCGCCCCTTTGCCATTCAGGGCGGCCTCGTGACGACCATGACGGTTGACCCGCAACACAGCGACATTGTCTATGACTCCGGACAAGTCCACATCGGCGCGAGTTGGAACCGCTACGGCGCGCCCGGCCAGAGCATTGGTGAAGACTGGCCGGTTATCCTCGCGCACGAACTCAGCCACTACCTGTTTTATTTAGACGACACCTATCTGGGACTGGATGCCAACGGCTATTTGCGCGCAGTGAACAGTTGCACGGGGAGCGCGATGGGCGACGTCTACAGCCCGGACAACACCGAGTTCGTGTGGGATGTGACAGCTTGGAATAATAACTGCGCCCAGACCCTCACCCAGCAAACGCTAGGGCGGGACGAGTGGGAGACGATTCACCTCTGGTATCCATCATTAGTCACGCCGACAACGCTCAACCCCGGCCCCAGCCTGATGCCGTTTGACTTCACCACGATTGACGTCCTCGCGCCGCTCACGCCGACGGACGCGCTCGCCGACCCGAGCTTCTATCTCGACTATGTGAGCGGCGCAATCAGTTCCGGCGAAGCGCGGGCATTCCTCCTGCGCAGTGGGCAATACGTGATTGACCTCGGCAATCCGCTCGGCGGGCAGAACCGGGTCATCGCGCGCGGCGCGCAACCGGGCGACCAACTCTGTGTCTTCGACCAGTTGCGCGGGCAATTTGGCTGTGAGCCGGTGACGCTGGGCGACGACCGCGTGCAGATGGAACGCGACGTGACCTGGACCCCGCTCGTGCAACTCAGCCCGGTGACCTCGCAGACGTTTGGCTTGCAGGTGACGAACCTGCCGACGGGATTGACTCTGCAAGCGCGGCTGTATCCCGAATACGGGCCGGGGGGCGGGGTCATCGCGCTCAGCCCGGTGAGCAATGGCTACAGCGGGACGTTCAATTTGAGCAAGCCGACCTTGGCCGGGCACGTGCAAGTGTGGGTCAATGAAACGGCGACGGAAGCGAACCCGCGCCGCGAGACCATCACCGCTTTCGCCATCGGCGGCAATCCGGGAATTGCGCGGTCGGGTGGGGGCATCGCGCGCTCCGAGGGCGGCATCGCCCGTTCAGGCGGGGGCATTGCGCGCTCCGGGGGCGGCATCGCGCGGTCGGGCGGCGCGCCGCTCATGTCGCCCGATGGACAACTCATCTTCTTCACTGCCAACCCAGAGATTTTTGAAGTCGGCGATTTCTACACCATTCAAAACATGGCGGGCTTGCCTAGCGTCCCGCCTGGGCGCACGGTCATCGGGCAGGGGTACAGCCTGGTGGCCGCTCCGGGGACGCCCATCCTCACCGGGTCGGTGAGCATTCAATACCTGACCAACGACGTGCTGGCGGCGAGCGCGGACGAGAACAGTTTGACTCTCTACTACTACGACGGAAGCATCTGGCACGAACTGCCGACCGTGCGGGATGAGTATTTCAATCTCGCCACCGCGCCGAGTCAGGGGCCGGGGGTATATGCGCTGATGGCGAGCGTGCAAGTGCCATTGCACGCGC
>Ga0315281_10011031_pt1 | contig 12395 bp, 12 predicted proteins | sample YL17G07_0_MG_FD_204540 | JGI IMG/M metagenome (GOLD analysis project Ga0315281, IMG submission 204540) | Sediment microbial communities from Yellowstone Lake, YNP, Wyoming, USA - YL17G07_0 | ecosystem: Environmental > Aquatic > Freshwater > Lake > Sediment | place: USA: Wyoming | collected... | reverse complement strand
TAAAGTCGTCATCAAAAACAAGAAAGCGAAGGAGGCTTTTGTGCGTATTCCGCTTTGGGCCGACAAGAATGCCGTTCGCAGCAAAGTCGGCAATCGGGAGGTGGCGAACGTTTGGTTCGCCCAATCCCGATACCTGCGGTTCAAAGGCCTTGAGGTTGGGGATACACTGACGATTGAGTTTCCGATGGTGGAGACGGAAGAAAAGTGGACGACGATGCTTCCGATGTTGACAGAAGGCAATAAATATAAAACTAAAGTCGTGACTTGCAGGTTCAAGGGGAACACAGTAATCGAGATTTCGTCGCCTCTCTACGACTTTGAGCCTCGCACTCCCTACTACGCGCTGTACAAGCATCGAGCGGAGAAGTACAAGGCGACGACGGCGCCGATGATGAAGGTGACGCGCTTTGTCACTCCGCTGTCGCTGAAGTGGTAACCCATGCAACTATTCTTGGGACAATACAGAATGGCACTAACTTAGCGTCACAAGTCGTGTGAATCCTTAGCCTTGTGGTGGTCCCCCGAATACCCCAGTTCACAACTCCAACATTTCGTCCTGGCGAACGGTGCGACCCAGGTCTGCGGAGCGCTCGGCGGCAAAGCACAGCCGCGTGCTCTCCAAGGCGTCGCGAGGTGAAATGGATGGGGGCAGCCCATCAATGACTCGCCGCACAACGTCGTGCGTCTGGTCGTCCGTGTTGTGGTAGTAAAAGTAGTCCTCCGCCGGATCCCATTTGACCGTCTCGACGAGGTTCGACTCCATACATTCCGGCCCGTCCACATACTCCCAGCGTTTGATCGTGCGCCCGAAGACGTCCGCTTCTGCCGATCCCGACGTGCCGGCTACCAGGTAGCGGAGATTGTGACCATCGCCGATCTGTTGGCTGACGACGTTCCGCAAGGGATCTCCGCGGAAGGTGCTCGGCGGTCCCATCATGAATGTCAGATGGCTCACCGCTCCGCCGATAAAACGGTAGCTCGTGTGGTAATTGTCCCGCACTTCCATGTAAGGGACCGTGTTTGGCGCGCAGTAAGTGGTCACCTCCTGAACCGGCACCCCGATCCACCAGCGCGGCAGGTCCACATAATGCGAGAGCTTCTCGCCGAACATGCTCCCGCACGCGTCTTTGTTCACCCGCCACCACTCTTTCTTGCTCCAGCAGGACGTTATGTAATAACAATGTGTGTTGACGACGCGCCCCAGGAGACCGGCATCAATCCATTCCTTGATCCGCATGTAGAGCTTGGAGTAGCGCAACTCGAAACCGATCTGCAGGAAGCCGTTGCACCGTTCGGCGGCCTCCACCATGGCGGTGGCGTCGGCCATAGTGAGGGCCATGGGCTTTTCGCACATGACGGACTTCCCGGCCGCCAGCGATCTCATCGCCAAATCCTTGTGTGCGGCATTCGACGCCGCGATGAAAACGAGCGGAATACTCCTGTCCGAAAGGATCACTCCGAGGTCGGCTGACGCGTCAACCTGCTCGGATTGCCGAACTTGGTTAAGCCGTTCGGCGTCAACGTCGTACGCGACGATTCGCCCGACTGATTTGCACTCCTTCAGGTGGCCGATAACGGAGCATCCCATGCAGCCCACCCCCAGCACCGCCACCGAGATCGGAGCAACGCCTGACGCCGGGAGCGCAGGCGCATCGTAAGCCGATAACCTTTTCATCAAGTCTTCCTTTCACTTCAATCTTGCCCGACAACGACCGAGGCAGCAAGCCTCCAGCATCGAGAGTGCGCGGCGTACCGCGCACGACGTGTCGGCAAACGCTTTGTATTCGGAGGACACCCATACGTCAATTGTCCAGAGCACGAGCCTTCGGGCTGGACCGAGAACACAGCCACGCCGCCCAAATTGCCCCAGCAGACTCTATCCGTGCGCAGAGGAATTGTCAAGGATAACTCTCTTTGCCGCTAACGCCTGTTCTCCAGGCAATCGAGCACCGCCCTCGCGGCGCGCTCGGAGGCGCCGGCGGGGCCGAGCGAGCGGATGACCTCGTCCAGGTCCTTGAGGCACCGCTCCCATGCGGCGGGATCGCTCAGGAGCTTGAGGGCGGCCTCGGCGACCGGTTGGGCGTCGTCGTCGAACTTTAGGAATTCGGGGACGGCCTCGTGGCCGGCCAGGATGTTGACGAGGCAGATGTGGGGCACCCGGAGCAGGCGCGGGGCGAGGCGCCGCGCCCACTTGTTCGTCCGATAAACTACGACCATCGGGGTGCGGAAGTAAGCGGTCTCCAACGTGGCCGTGCCGCTGACGGCCAGGCATAGCTTCGAGACCTGCATGATCTGCGGGGTCTGGCCGAGGCGGACGACGGCATCGCCCAGCCTGGCCGCGAGGATGCTTTCCAGTTCGGGCAGATGTTCCTCCGACGTGGCGGCAACGAGGAACAGGATGTCCGGTTGTGCGCCGTACTCGGCGCGCTCTCGGATGCTCCGGCGAAGGATCGCGGCGGCATCGCAGATGATCGGGAAGGTGTGGCGGATTTCCTGGCTGCGGCTTCCGGGGAGCAGTCCGACGACGGCGCGGTCGCCCGCACCCAACGCCTTTAGGAAACGCACGCGGGCGGGCGGATCCATGACGGCGGGCGCCATGTAGTCGAGGACGGGATGGCCGACGTAACGGCAATCCACGCCGAGCGGGTCATAGAGCGCCTTCTCGAACGGGAGGATGGTCATCATCCGCGTCACGAGGGGCGCGATGCGGTGGATTCGGTGCGGCATCCACGCCCAGACCTGCGGGCTGACGTAGTAGCAGACGGGGATGCCGCGCGCGCGGGCGTGCCCGGCCAGCCGAAGGTTGAAGCCGGGGTTGTCCACGGGCACGAGGATGTCGGGCGGCTCGCGGTTGAATTCGCGGATGCAGTTGCGGAAGACGCGGACCCATCGCTGCGCGTTGCCGAAGGCGCTCAGGAGGCCCATGCCGGAATGGCCGACGGTGTCGGCGACGACCCGGACGCCGGCGGCGGCCATCCGCGGGCCGCCGACGCCGGTGAGGCGGACGTCCGGCGAGAGCAGCCGCAGCGCCTCCGCCAGCGACGCGCCGAACCGGTCGCCCGAATGCTCTCCGGCCGCGATGAATATCCGGGGATACGAGACCATCGTTCATTCGCCTTTTGCCGAAGCTCGGAAGTGCGAATGATGAAGTACTTCATCATTCATCACTCACACTTCTTCGTTTCCTCTTACCCGGGCGCCTCAAGGTTGATTCCCGAAGCGGCGAGGTTCTTCCGAATCTCGGCGACGACGGCTTCGGCGACGGCGACGGCGCGAACGCCGTCCTCGCCGGGCACCTCGGGGACCCGGTTCTCGCGCACGGCGCGGACAAACGACGCCAGTTCCGCGCGGAGCGGCTCTTCCTCGCCGAGCCGGACGGTCTGGATGTCCACCAGGTCGCCGTACGCCAGACGGCCCATCTCGAGCAGGATCCGCGCGTCGGAGGCGTGGCGGAGCTTCTCGGCGGCCTCTACGAATCCCGGCTTCTTGCGGTAAACGGTCGCGGTTTTCTCCATGGTGTCAATCGAGACGTAGCAGTCCGGCGCGAAAAAGCGGATGCGGCGCATGCTCTTGAGCGAAATGCGGCTGGCGGTGACGTTGGCCACGCAGCCGCTCTCGAAGGTGAGCCGCGCGTTCGCGATGTCCTCGTGGCGCGAGATGACCGGCACGCCGACGGCCTCCACCCGTTTGACCTCCGATTGGACGAGGCAGTGGATGATGTCGAGGTCGTGAATCATCAGATCGAAGACGACGCCGACGTCGGCGGAGCGGAAGCGGAACGGGCTGAGGCGGTGGCATTCGATGAACACGGGTTTCAGCCCGTAGCCGGCGATCGCCTTGAAGCCGGGGTTGAAGCGCTCGATGTGGCCGACCTGGAGCCTGGCGCCGCTCTTTGCCGCGGCGGCGACGAGGTCGCGGGCGTCCTCGACGCGATAGGTCATCGGCTTCTCGACGAGAACGGAGATGCCGCGCTGGAGGAACGGCAGCGCGACGGTGTGATGATGGAGCGTGGGGACGACGACGCTGACGGCCTGCGCGCGGTCGAGCAGGAAGTCCGGCGTCGCGGACCATTCGGTCTTGAATTTCCGGGCGACGGAACGGGCCGCTGCGGCGTCGCTGTCCACGACGCCGACGAGCTCGGCATCCTCCAGCCCCGCGTAGACGCGCGCGTGCTCCTTGCCGAGATGCCCGACCCCTACGACGCCCACCTTGAGACGGCTCACGCGACGCCTCCGCGCTCCTGCCGGGTGACCTCGAGATATCGTCCGAGCTTGCCGGTCTCGGAACGCCGCATGAACTCCAGGAGATTCCGGGCGGCCTTCGTCATCAGGCCCGCCGCTTCCAGTTCCTTCGCCGCGCTCTCCTTGGAGAGGCCCCCGCGGTAGAGCATGCGCCACACGCGCTGGACGGAGTCAATCTCGGCGCCGGACAAGCCGTTCCGCTGCATGCCGACGACGTTCACGCCGCGCGGCGTCCGGTGGTCAATCATCATCATCATGTAGGGCGGCACGTCGTGCGTCACGCCGGTCAGGCCCGCCAGCATGGAAATGGCGCCGATCGTGACGAAGTGGTGCACGGCGGTGTGCCCGCTCAGGATGACGCCGTCCTCGATTTTCACGTGGCCGGCGAGCAATGCGCAGTTGGCCATCTGGACGCGGTCGCCCAACTGGCAGTCGTGGGCGACGTGACAACAGGCCATCAAATAGTTGTCGTTCCCGATGATCGTGATTCCGCCGCCCTTCACGGTTCCCGTGTTGATGGTCACGAACTCCCGAATGTGGTTGCGATCTCCAATGAGCAGGCGCGTCGGCTCGCCGCGGTAGGAAAGATCCTGCGGCGGCAGTCCGACAGACGCGAACGGGTAAAGATGATTGCCGGATCCCAGTTCGGTATGACCGTCCAGGACACAGTGACTCTCGACGACGGTTCCCGGCCCGATGCGGACATGCTCGCCTATAATCGAATAGGGACCGACGACTACGTCGTCGGCCAGTTCCGCTTTCGGGTGCACTCGGGCTGTCGAATCAATCTTCGGCATTCCAACCGCTCCTCTTCATTGCGACCGATCGGGGAGTTCACAGGCCGTCTTCGGCGCACGCCTCGGCGATCGCCTTCGCCAGCCGGATGTTCGCGGCGTGGCCGGACTTGTAGCCGATCACGCGGGCGGAGACGAAGCTCCCGCAAAGGAAAAGGTCACCGAGCATGTCCATGATCTTGTGGCGGACGCATTCGTCCGGGAACCGCGCGGAGGCGGAGAGGCGGCCGTCCTCTTCGAGGACGATTGTGTTCTCCGGCGTCGCGCCCCGGCCGAGGCCGAGCTTGATGAAGGCATCCACTTCCGGGCGCAGGACATACGTCCGCGCCCCGGCGATCCCGTCGAGGAACGTCTCGCGCGTGACGCCGATGGTCAGGGCCTGGCAGCGCACAAAGTGCTGTCCATAGTCGAGGATGTACGTGACGCTGAGGCCGCCGGAGGAGGGTGCGGCGGCGAGGACGATGTCGGACTCCGTCACGACGACCGGCCTCCGAAGTTGCGCGCTCCGGCGCGGCGCGTCGAGTTCGCGAACGCCGGCGGCAAGGAACGCCTCCGTGAACGTCTTCGCCGAACCGTCTCCGACGGGCATCTCCATGCCCGTGGTTTCGATCACGACGTTGTCAATGCCGAGGCCGAAGAGCGCCGACAGGAGGTGCTCGACCATCCGCACCTCGGCCTCACCCTTCCGCAGGGCGGTCCATCGCTGCGGGCCGGCCGGAACGTTCGCAATCACGGCCGGAATCTGCGGCTGGCCCGGCAGGTCCACGCGCACAAAAACAATCCCGCTGCCGGCCGGCGCGGGGCGGCAACGCAGTTGCACGGGCTGACCGAAGAACAACCCGACGCCGCTGATTTCCACGGGCCGGGCCAGAGTGCATTGACGTTCGCTCACCGGCTACTTCTCCTTGGTTGGCGCTTCCGGCTGTTTCGGGGAATCGGGGGCGGTCTCTTTTTTCTTCTGCTCGGCCTCGTACTTGTCGTTCAGCCGTTTGATGACCGCGCTGGTAAGATCATACTGAGGCTTCGCATATAACACAACTCTCTGCCCGAGTTGAAGGACGGCGTCGGCGCGGCTGTTGACGTTCGGGTCCGGCGTCTGGTCCTTGATGATCAGGTCGTAGTCGCCTTCCTTCGCGATCTCCTCGATTTTCTGGAGCACTTCGCCGAACAGCCGGTTGAGCATGGAGATGAATTTCTCATTGAAATCCTCGGCGCCTTTACGCCGGAACTCCTCCGTCTCCTTGATCGCCGTCTTCGCCTTCTCCTCGAGTTCCAGCCGCTCCGGCGTGCCCATCGCGAGCTTCTCGATCTCCCTCTGATAGCGCGCGATCTCCTCCGTCCGGGTGCGGTCCTGGTGCGCCAGGTCGAGCCGCCGCGTCTTATAATCGTTGTCGAAGTCGCCGCGGCGGCGATATTCGTTCCAGACGCGCGAGATGTCCACGTATCCGATTTTCAACGCGCGCGCCGCCGGGTTGGCGGCGGCACTCGCGGGAGTTTTCGCCGCATCATCCGCCGGCGCACAAGGCGCACCGATGCCCGCCGCCAGGACAGCAATCAGAATGAATCGCATAGCCGGCCTCCTTAAAACTCAAAACCCGTGCCCATCTGAATACTGAATATCTCCGACCGGTCGTACGACCGGCTCACGAGCGGGGCCGCGAGGTACAGGCTGATCGGTATCCGCTCAAACACCGGGATCGGCAGGCGGAGCCGAACGCCTCCGCCTGCGCCGACGCGGACGTCGCCCATCTCGGCGCCGGTCGAACCCAGAGAGCCGGAATCCACGAACATGACGAACCGGAGGTAGTCCCGGACGATCGGCACTTCGTATTCCGCGTTCGCCAGAATCATGTAGTCCCCGCCGATCTGCTTGTGAAACACGTCATCCACCGGCCCAATCCGCCGCCACTCAAAGCCGCGCAGCGACCCGAAGCCGCCGATGAAGAATCGCTCGAAGATCGGCGCGCCGCCCGCGCCCGTGCCCCCGACGATCCCCGCGCTGCCGCCCACATTCAGGATCTGCTTGCCCTTCAGGAAATATTCGCCCCAGCCGCGCGACTCGCAGATCGTCCACCACTTGCGCGCCTCGAAGGTCTCGCGCACGGTGTTCACGTCGCCGCCGAACACCGTCCCTGCCATCTCGACCGACGCGCTCAGCCGATAGCCTGCCGAAGTCAGGAGCAGGTTGTTCCTTCGGTCGTAATTGGCGCTGAGCGCCAGCGAGCGACGCTCATGCCGGCCGTCCTCCTTGACCGCGTCCTCCGGCGCCGTGGCGTCGAGGTCCTTGATCGTCACCCATTCCCAGCGCGGCGTAAGGCTCACCGTCAGGTCTTTGAAGAGCCGCCGGCCGACGGTGATACTGCCGCCGGCGCGCTGTTCAGTGTAGAAGTCCGACCAGTAGTAGTCGTGCAGATAGAGGTCGAACCCAACGGAATAAGGGGAGTCCCAGACCGAGGGGTTCGTCCAGTTCAGACGATAATCGTCAACGATCGTCCCGGGACTCAACGAGATGATGAGGTTCTGCCCGTCGCCGGTGAAGGCTTCGCCTCGCATGATCTGCGCCCAACTCGTCGGAAACGCGGTTGCATCGAAGTTGCGATGGGTCAACCTTACAGTGCCGTAGAGGCCCTGCGTGGAGCCGAAGCCGCCGCCGACCTCGACGGTCCCCAGGCGGCCCTCGACGACCTCGACGAGCACATCGCATTTGCCGGGCTGCATGCTGTCAATGAAGCGGACGCGCACCGCCTCGGCTTCCGCGCCGCCCTCTTTGACGGAGAAGTATCCGGTATTCTTAAGCCGCCGCTTGGTTTCCTCGAGCTCGTCGGTGTTCGCCAGGTCGCCGGGCAGGATCGTCACCGAGCGGCGGATGACGTGGTCCTGCGTGACCAGGTTGCCGCGGATGATCACTTTGTTGACGTAGTATTTCTCGCCCTCAGTCACCGTCAGCGTCAGCGCGACCTTGGGCTCTTTCTCGGAGAACGACCGGGCGATGCGAACATCCGCCTTGATGTAGCCGATCCGGCCGTAGAGACTGCGGATCGCCTCGATGTCCTTGTCGAGTTGCTCCTGCGAATAGGCGGCATCCTCGCGCGACTTCATCGCGCCCAGGACTTCGTCCGTCGAGCGGATGTGCGGGTCCTGGATCGTCATGCGCTCAATACGGTAAAGCGGCCCTTCGAGGATCCGCACGACCAGAAAGGCCCGTTCCTTGCTTTCGTCGAACAGGACCTCATGCCCCACCGTCGCATCGAGGCGCCCCTTGCGGCGGAACAACTCGCGAACCGCGAGCAGGTCGGAGCGGAGCAGCGCCGGGTCGTATTTTCCCCGATCGAAAAGGCCCCCGGCCTTCACGCCCATCATGACCGGCAGAATATCTTCATCCGGGACGCCCGCGTTTCCCTCGAACCGGATGGTCTCCACCGTCAGCTTGGGACCGGCTTCGATGTGATAGACAATGTTAATGCCCTCCTCGACGCCGCTCGTCTCCTGGCGGACGTCGGCGAAGAGGTATCCCTGGTCAATGTAGTGGTCGCGAATGGCTTCGAGGTCGGCCTTCAGGTTGTACGGGCTCGCGGCGACGCCGGCCTTGGCCTGGAGGAGGTCGGCCAGCGCCTTCTCGGCGTCGCCGAGATCCCCTTCGAAGCGGACGTCGCGGACGCGCGGACGGGCCTTGAGATGAAAGACCACGCGCACGCCGGCCTCGACGAGTTGAGGCTCGACCGACACCTTCGTGAAGTCCCCTAGGGCGTAGATCGCCGCGACGGCGGCCCGCGCCGCCTCTTCGTGATAAAGGTCCCCTTCCCGGAAGCGGATCGCGTCGCGGACGCGGGCCGTGTCCGTTCCGGGAGGAACGTCGAGGTCCAGCCGGACGATCTCCCGTCCCTCGGAGGACTGAGCCGGCTCGGCCTGTGCGACCCCGGCCGTATCCAGGGCGATCAGCGCGAGGCAAACGAGGCAGGCGAGAGAAGCAGACGCCCGTGGATGGTTCATCCGAATTCGCGGGCTCCCTCTGTGCTGCTCTCAAACCGCAGGAACTGGCGGAGGAACGCAAGATTCACCTTGCCGGTCGGGCCGTTCCGCTGTTTGGCGATGATCAACTCGGCCGAGGTGTCCTCCGACTGGCTGTCCATATAGTAAGCCGGACGGTGCAGGAGCAGAACGACGTCGGCGTCCTGCTCGAGGGAGCCGGACTCGCGCAGGTCCGCCATGCGGGGCCGGTGGTCGTCGCGCTGTTCGGCCTGCCGGTTCAACTGCGCGACGGCGATGACGGGGATGTGCATCTCGCGCGCCAGGCTCTTGAGACTCCGCGAGATGGCGGCGATCTGCTGCTCGCGGCTGTCAATGTGCTCCGACCCCTGCATGAGCTGAAGATAGTCAATCACCGCCAGGCGCAGCCCCTTCTGACGCTTGAGGCGGCGCACTTTCGCGCGGATTTCAAAGGCATTGAGCGCGGCGCTGTCGTCAATGAAAATCGGCGCCTCCTGCAGCGCGCCTACGTCCCGGCCCAACTTCTCGCGTTCGTCGTTCGACAACCGCCCCTGCCGCAGCCGATGGCTGTCCAGCCGGATATGCGAGCACAGCATGTTCCGCGCTAACTGCTCCTTGGACATTTCAAGGCTGAAGATGACAACCGGCTGGCCAAGTTGAACGCCGACGTGCTGCACGATATTCAGCGCGAAGGAGGTCTTTCCCATGCTCGGCCGCCCCGCCACGATAATGAGTTCGCCGTTCTGCAGGCCGCTGGTGTACTCGTCCAAGTCCCTGAATCCGGTGCCGAGTCCGCTGACCGCGCCTTCTCTGCCGCGGTCAATTATCTCGAAGACGGACTTGAGGACTTCCTTGAAGGGAGTGACGTTGCTCTGGGCGCCGACCTCGGCGATTTGGAAGATTTTCGCCTCCGCTTCGTCGAGGAGTTCGCGGCTGCGGACATCGCCGCGGGCGACCGACTCGGATATCTCGCGCGCGGCAATGAGGAGATTGCGGAGGACGGACTTCTCGCGGACGATCTGCGCGTAATGTTCTACGTTGCCCGGCGCTGGGACGGATTCAGCGAGCGAGGAGAGATACGTGTGGCCGCCGACCATCTCGAGGGCGCCGCTGCGTTGGAGTTCGTCGGGCAGCGTGACCAGGTCCACCGCCCGCTGCTGCTCGTGGACGGCGAGGACGGCCTCGAAGATTTTTCGATGGGCGGCCGACGCGAAATCGTCGGCGCGGAGGATCGGGACGACGACGTCCACGGTCTCGTTATTGAGGATCATCGAGCCGAGGACGGAGATCTCCGCATCGGCGTTCTGCGGCAGGTCCGCCCCGCCCGTTGCGCGCGAGGGGACGGAACGTCGATCGAGGTCCGGCCTGCGCGCTCTTGCCATGCCACTCTCCGTGGGAAGCCGCGCTACTCCGCGACGACCCAGATCTTGCAAGAGCTCAACAGACCCGGTCTCAGTTGAATGGGGATTTCCACGACGCCGAGTTCCTTGACGGGCTCGGTCAATTGGATCATCTTCTCTTCGACCTTGTACCCTTCCGCCTGCAGCAGGCCGGCGATCTGCGCGGCCGTGACGGAGCCGAACAGATGCCCTTCCTCGTTCGCCTTGGCCGGAATGGTGATGGAGACCTGCTTGAGGCGTTCGGCCATGCCGTCCAGTTCCTGCTCCAGGACCTTGCGCTCTTCATCCGCCTTCTTCTTCTCGCTCTCGACGCGCCGGATGTTGCCGGGCGTGACCGCCACCGCCCACCGGCGCGGCAGGAGATAGTTCCGGCCGTAGCCGGGCTTCACATCCACCACGTCGCCGATGTGTCCGAGCCCCTCGACATCTTTTCGCAAGAGAATCTGCATGCCATCGCTCCTGTCAGTTTCAAGCCGCGCCTCCGTGCGGGAAGCGGGCGCGCGTCAGCCGACGAATGGCATCAAACCGATGAATCGCGAACGCTTGATCGCCACCCGCGCGGACCGCTGGTGCCTCGCGCAGTTGCCCGACCGCTTCCGGGAGAACAGCCGGCCCCGGTTCGTGGTCAGCTTGGTGAGAGTCTGCACGTCCTTGTAGTCAATTACCCCCATGCCGAGGCGGCAGAAACGACACTTCGTGCGGTCTCGGAATTTTGGGGACTTCCTCTGCATGACTTACCTCCGGTCAAAAAGGAATCTCGTCATTGACCTTGAACTGGCCGCCTTCGGGCGCCGCATCGGGCGGCGGCTCGCCTCCGCCGCCGGCGTCCGCCGGCGGATCTTCCGGCGCCGCCGCGCGAGGCCGTCCCTGCGGCGGCTGCGACGGGTCCGGCGCGCCTTCACCCTGCGGCTTCCGGCCCGTCGGCGCGCCGAGGAACTGGGAATTCTCCACCACGACGAGCAACTTGCTCCTCTTTTGTCCGTCCTTGCCTTCCCAGCTATCCAGTTGCAGCCGGCCTTCAATGAACAACTGAGAGCCTTTGTGGCAATACTCGCTGATCAGCTCCGCGCCGCGCGCCCAGGCCTGGCAGTCCACAAAGCAGACCTCTTCCTTCTTCTCGCCGGTCTGAGACTTCCACGTGCGATTGATGGCCATGCCGAACTTGGCCACGGCCGTGCCGGAGGGGGTGTAGCGCAACTCCGGGTCGCGCGTCAGGTTGCCGATCAGGATGACCTTGTTGACGTTTGCCATCGCACAATCTCCGAAGCGGGAAAACTACTTTTCCGCGCCCGACGCCTGGGCCGCCTTGGGCTCGGCCGGAGCGGCGGCGGCAGGTTCTTCCGCCGACAATGAGCTTCTGTAACGGCTGGACGGCGTGACCTCTTCCGGATTGCGCATCATCTCCTCGGACGGCATCTTCTCGATCTTGATGATCAGCGCGCGCAGCATCAGGTCCGAGAGCTCGCACTCGCGGTAAATCTGGTTGACGGCCGTGCCGGTGGCGTTGAAATACATGAGCATGTAGGCGCCCCGGCGGCGGCCCTGCATTTCGTAGGCGAGCTTGCGCTCTCCCCATTTCTCCGCGCGCACGAGTTCGGCCCCGTGCTTGGTGAGCATGGATTTGAGCTTCTCGAGCGAACCATCCCAGTCGCGGTTCGCCTGCCGGTTGTCCATTACGAACATCCCTTCATACAGGCTCAAGCGTCCGCCTCCTCTCTCGGGTCCTTGTTCACGTCGGGGCCGGCATTGAACTCGTTCTGACAGCGTTTCATTCCGGCCTCCAGCCACACTTCGAGCGCGCGCACCGCGCGCTGCACCGCCTCGTCCAACACCGGCCGTTCCGCGGCCGAAAACGTGGAGAGCACGAAATCGCGTCCGCGCCCGCCCTCCTCCGCGCCGATCCCGATGCGCAGCCGGGGCGGTTCCGCAGCGAGCGCGGCCAGGATCGAGTCGAGCCCGTGATGGCCTCCGCT